>ENA-UOUL01002291-UOUL01002291.1-bioreactor-metagenome-genome-assembly--contig:-NODE-2291-length-22767-cov-4.255267_pt1 | contig 22767 bp, 21 predicted proteins | sample MGYA00249838_ERZ747220 | MGnify/ENA primary metagenome ERZ747220 (study PRJEB28778, sample SAMN05720191) | bioreactor metagenome | isolation source: Anaerobic biogas reactor | place: USA:Washington...
TATTTATAGTATTTTAGGCAGTTCGTCAAGGTTGGTTATGCCGATCGTTCTGAGCACGCAGACGGTAATGTTACATAGCAAAGACAGGATCTTCCGGCTGTACGGATTGCGTATGCGCCTCTGCTTTTTTCCCGCTGTGTACTTTGCGGCGCGTCTTATGCGCGCGGTTTGGTCGCCAGTGTGCGCAGGTATGCTTTTTGCTCGTCGCTTAACGTCTCGCCTTTGCCAGTCGATTCGTCTTGTTGCGCGAGCCATGCGGTCAGGACTTCCTCAGCCAGCGTCAGGGCCGCTTCCTTTGCTGCCACATTTTCCTCTGCGGCTTGAACGGTCTGTTCATAGTCATCGTCATCGAATTGGGCGATGTATTTGAGATATAGCGCATGCAACTTGATCTTTTCTGTTTCCAGCGTATAGGCTCGCGTTCTGACCGCGTCATCGTAGGCCGTTTGTGCCTTCTGAAGATTTGTTTCGGCAAAGGCGATCGCATCCAGGCTGTCGGCCGCGTCCAGTTCGGCCAGCAAATCGCCCGCCAGAACCGCCTGGCCGGGTTCGACATGGATCACGCTGACGACGCCGGATGCGGCGAAATTGACCTTGGTTACAGGAACGGAGATCCGTCCGTCCGCATAGACCCCGATTTGAAGATCGCCCTTTTTGACCAGCTGGGTGCTGATCTTGACGGCTAAGTCGGTTTCATTGCCGGTGCCGCATCCTGGCAGCATGACGGCCAGGGCCAGGATCAGGGTTACAGCCAAGACTATGTGTCGTTTCATTTCATACTCCTCATAAAGCAAATCCGCTTGCCTTTCGAATGCTCGCCCAAGATCAGTTTAGACGCCAATTGTGTTGAAAATGTCAGGGACAAGCTGCGCGCAAATCCTGTCAACCGCCATGTAACGCCCGGTACGAAAAGTTTGGGCTGAGCAACAGGTCTGTCTTTGCGGTCTGTTTCGGATTGAACCGGGCATCCGTTCACCCCGATGCGTTGCGTCAGGCGCGGCAAGTCCCTATACTGTGAATAGGATCGTTCCGACAGTCGCACCTGAACGACAGAGAATCAAGACGAGGTACAGCCTATGCGCTATGAAGAACTCGGCGTCAAGCCCATGATCAATGCGTTTGATACCATCACCACGATGGGCGGTTCGCGCATGCACCCCGCTGTTTTGCAATCGATGGCGGAAGCGGCGCGATGCTTTGTCAATGTCCACGAGCTGCTGGAAAAGGCGGGCGCCAGGATTGCCCAGATGACGTGCAACGAAGGCGCCTTCATCGCGGCCGGCGCTGCGACCGGCCTGATGCTGTCGGCTGCCGCATGCATCGCCGGCAGCGATCCGGAGCGGATCAGCCGGCTGCCGGATACGGAAGGGCTGGCCAACGAGATCCTGCTGCACCGGTGCCAGCGGATATCCTGGAGCCGGTGTGTCCGGCAGGCCGGCGCGAAGCTGGTTGAATTCGGTGACGAGAACGGGACGAGGCTGTCCGACCTGGAAGCGGCTTTTACCGGGCGCACCGCGGCGGTGCTCTACTATGCCAGCAGCTGGTACGAGGAAAACGCCCTGCCGATTGAAACCGTGATCGAGTCCGCCAGACGGCATGCGGTTCCGGTGATCGTCGATGCCGCGGCGAATCTGCCGCCGGTCGAAAACCTCTGGCACTACACGCAGCTGGGCGCGGATCTGGTCATATTCAGCGGCGGCAAAGGACTGGGCGGCGCGCAGTGCACCGGCCTCGTCCTCGGCAGGAAAGAGCTGGTGGACGCCTGCCGCCTGAACGGGAACCCGTACAGCGCCATCGGCCGGGTCGCCAAGGTCGGCAAGGAAGAGATCATGGGCCTTTTGACGGCGCTGGAGCGCTTTTTGACTCGCGATCACGAAGCGGAACGGGCTTTGCGCGAGCAGTGGGTGGAACGCCTGGTCGCGGGAATCGAGGCCCCTGGCGTCGTCGCCTCGCGGATCTATCCCGGCCCGCATGGTCAAACATATCCGCGGGTCAAGGTCTTGTTTCCCAATGCTGACCGCTGTCAGGCCGTCATCAAGGCTCTGGCCGCAGGGGATCCCAAGATCGTGGTCGGCGCCTATCCCCATGACAGCCAGACGATGTACATCAATCCGCTGACGCTGAAGGAAGAAGAGGTGTTTCTTATCGCCGACAAGCTGAAGGCGCTGCTTTCAGATGACGGGCGCGGGTAGGAGGGAAGCAATGGCCATTTGCGCAAATTCAGAGCGGTACGATCTGCTGATTCAAGGAGGCCGGGTCATCGATCCCGAACAGGGACGTGACACAGTCAATCAGGATGTGGCGGTTCTAGATGGAAAGATCGTCCGGATCGAGCGCGGTATCCGCGCAGACGCCAGGCAGGTGATCGACGCGGCGGGGCTCTTGGTGGTGCCGGGCCTGATCGATCTGCATACGCATGTCTACGACGCGATGACCGCCTTGTCTGTACCGGCGGATCCGGTCGCGTTGAATACGGGTGTGACCACGGTCGTCGACTGCGGTACATCAGGCGCCGCGACATTTGCGGGTTTCAGAAAATATTGTGTCGAAAAAGCGCGCTGCAGGATCCTGGCCGCCGTCAACATCGCCACGATCGGCCTGGCGGACATGCCCGAGTGCGGCTATGCGCCGTTTGTCGACAGCAACAAGGCCGCGTCCTGCATCGGGGCGAACCGGGACATCGCGGTCGCCGTGAAAATCCGGGCCAGCCGCAACGCGCTGGGAGACCAGGGTACGATTCAGACGCTGTGGATGGCCCGCGAAGCGGCTGAGGTTGCGGGCGTGCCCGTGATCTGCCACCTGGGCGAACCGCCGCCGGCCTACGATGAAATCCTGGGGGCTTTGCGTCCGGGCGATATTCTGACCCATTGCTTCAGGCAAGGCCCGATGCATTGCCCGATCGACAGGGTCGGCCGGGTCAAGAAGACGGTTGAGCAGGCGCGTGCCCGGGGCGTGCTGTTCGATGTCGGCCACGGACGGGGAAGTTTTTCCTGGCGGACCGCCCGCTTGATGCTGCAGCAGGATTTCTGGCCGGACATCATCTCAACCGACCTGCATACCGGCAGCATCCAGCCGCCAATCGCCATATCCATGCCCGATGTGATGTCCAAAATGCTGCATTTGGGCATGGACCTGAACGCGGTCCTGGCCGCGGCGACGATCAATCCGGCCCGGAGCATCGGCTGGCAGGACCGGATCGGCAGCCTGAAAGTGGGCCAGGCAGCGGATATCGCCGTCCTGCGCCTGGAGGAAGGCGCGTTTATGCTGTCCGACTCACACCTCAATCTGGAAACGGTTGCCAGAAGATTTATAGCAGTCTGGACCATCCTGGCCGGCGAGCCGGTGCCGTGCCGGGACGGATAAACGGGAGGGAATAACCGATGGATATGCAACATGCGATCATGAGCCGACGGACCATTCGCAAGTACCAGCAAAAGCCGATCAGCCGGGATGTGCTCGAACAGCTTATCGCCGCGGCCAGGCTGGCCCCTTCGGCATCCAACCTGCAGCCGCTCGCCTACCTGGTCATCGACGATCCGGCCATGCTCGAACCGGTGTTTCGTCTCGTACGCTGGGCCGGTTACATCGCGCCGCACGGCAATCCCCGCGATGGTGAGAAACCGGTCGCTTATCTGGTGGTACTGGCCGATACGTCCATCCGCGCGAGCGGTTTTGAGCACGACGCCGGAGCCGCCATCGAAAACATCAGCCTGTTGGCCTGGAGTCTGGGTATCGGCAGCTGCTGGATCGGTTCTGTCAACAGGGATGAGCTGCGTTCACTGTACCAAATCCCCGACCGGTACGCGATCGACAGCGTGATTGCGCTGGGCTATAGCGCCGAAGCATCCGTCGCGGAGGAAGAAGCCGGATCGATCCGCTACTACAAGGATGAAAAGCAGACGCTGCATGTTCCCAAGCGGAAAATGTCAGACATCTGCTTTATCAATCGGATCGGCTAAGCGATGCCAAGACTGGGTCAGCCGCCTGGCCGGGCCGTTTGCCGGAGAACCTCAGTTAAACAGCGCTTGGACCGGAACCATTAGACCGCTGAACAGAAACGATTCCGCAACATCACCAGTTCTGAAGTGTCGGCTGTCAGCTAGATCCTGCTCTTCGAACCGGTGGACAGTCACATCTTCGTTGAAGGGATTGACGATCCAGTATTCACGGACACCGGTGGACAGGTACAGGTCCATCTTCTTAATGCAGTCCTTGCCCCGGGTGCTTTCGGACAGGATTTCCACCACCAGGTCCGGAACACCCATGTAGTAGCCTTGTTGATTGACTTTCTCCTCGAGGTCACAGATGACCATCAGGTCCGGCTGCACGACATTGATGTTCTCGGCAAAGCGATGCAGCGTGATGTCATAAGGGGCCAGCATCGGCCGGCAGGGCTTGCCGCGGAACCAGGATGCAAACATATAATGCAGTTCACCCAACGCCTGCTGGTGCACGGTTTTGGGCGAGGCCATTTCGTAGATGACGCCGTCGATGAATTCATAGCGTTTTTCGCTTGACTGCGTCAGTTCCAGGAATTCTTCGTACGTTGCTTCCCTCGGGTAGGCCGCGGTGGCTTCAGCCGGCTCTGAAATCTTCAGTGAAGAAGACGGCTGGGACTTTGGTTCGTCGTAGGCGATCAGACGAGCGACCTTATGACCGCTGCTGACCACGATAATTTCCTCGCGCATCGCTTCGCGCAGATACCTGCCCAGGTTGTTCTTCAGATCCGTTGCATTGACCAGCATAGGCACCTCCTTGCGCTGTTGGCTAAAATAGCTAATATAGCCATTATAGTCTGATGCAAGAAGTGAGTCAAGCCCGTTCAATCGATAGGTTTCGACGCTCTTTCTTGATGCATCCTGATGATATTACGATGCGATCTGGTGCAGATACCGGCCAGGTTCTGGATCAGGTCAGATTGCGGATCCAGCGGCCGCGACGGAAAAACCAGGCGCCCAGCAGCAGCTTGAACAACTCCAGCGACTGCAGCGCCAAGTAAAACATCACCATGGTCGGCTGAGCCAGCTGGCTGAGGGCGATGGCGATCGGAATGACGATCAGCCACATGCATCCTGAGTCGATGACCAGGGTGGAACGCGTTTCGCCGCCGATCCGCAAGATGAAAAAGATGCTGACATTCAAGGTGATGACGGCGTAAAGACAAGCGTTGATGCGCAGCATCTGGCTGGCGCTATGCCGGATTTCGTCGATCACATTGAACATAGATTTTCATGGAAATAAATCGACCCTAACGTTACGTTGTCGTTGAGGCAACAAAACGAAGATTCAGATGATTAAGCCAGCTCAGTTTGACTGATCCCAAATCATTCATCTGTTCGAGCAGCAAGGGCAGATTTCGCTTCTTTTTCAATCTCACTTCGATAGACTCATCGGCAATGATGATTTCACCGGCATTCTGAATGAATTTCTCGAAGATCGTCTGATCAGCGCAATGGGTATAACCATCCAGCTGCAATGTAAACAATCGGTACAGGTTATGCGCCAGAATCGACATGGTCAGATCAAAATCGACCTTGATGACCATGCCGGAAGAATTACGATTCAGGTGAAAGAACTCGATCTGCTCGGACATTTCTTTTTCGATCAGCCAGCGTCTGCTGTACTTTCTGACAATCTCCTCGGCCGACGCCTCAAACGTGTTGGTTATGATAATGGCCGGTTTTATTTTGCCGTTACCCGTGATGTAGATCTGATGCAGTTCGCCGTCGTAGCCTTTGATTTTCGCGCGCTCCTCGTAAATTCTGACCGTCCTGCTCTGGCCGTTAGCCCTGGGCACACGAATCTGTTTCCACTGCTTGTCTGGGATCTGTTCAATCCGTTCCACGATATTTTTGCCTCTGCGGCGGATCGTGATAAATGTGACATGGGCCTGGTTGAGCTTGTTTAGATTCTCATAGGATGTGAACTTGCTGTCAAAAGTCAGATACTGTAAGGGAGTCCCTGCCGTTTTGCCTGCCCGATAGAAATCGAGGAATTCCAATACCGTCTCATTCTGGTTTTCATGCCGGATCGTGGTGTCGCCGTAACAGATAATGCCCGAATCCGGATCCTGCGCCAGTACGGCCAGCATAGAAGCCAATGCTTTGCCACGCTTGCCCGACCAGTTGTTTTCAAAAGGCATGTCCTCGCCCCAGTAAGGAATCGTGGTAAAGTCCAGATTGATGGTGTCCGATACGAGATCCCTGTCTTGCCAGACTTGATAGAGCGCGTGCAGGAACGCCCGGTTCATGTCTGTCGTGATCCCGCTGGAATACGCGCTGAACCAGGCCGCCTTGGGCAGCACATTCAAACCGGCAAACAATCCCATCCCTCTGTCCATACACCAGGTGTCATCGGTACTGTACCGCCGTACGTTCGACAGTTTGATGGCCAGAAAGCAGAGAATGGCTGAGAGCTTGCTAATGGCACGGGTACCAGGATATGGCGAACGCAAGATAACCTGATCCAACCCGTATTGGTGCAGAACCGGCAGAAAACAAAGGATGGCTGCCAGTTGTGATGAGAAGATCTCTTGATCAAATTTCAGGCGTTTGGCCTTGGGTGCCACCAGGACGTCTGCTGCCTGGGCAGCCAGCAGATCCCTTGTATCACTGTCTCTTCTGGGTAGTCTGCCAAAGCCGTCCTTTTTCAAGATGGCTGTGATGGAGCGTTCCGAAACGACAATTTCCTGGGCGTCCAGAATGGCTTTGATTTCAGGTACAGAGAAATATTTCTTTCTCAGCGCGATAATCAGCCGTACGAGCTGCTCGTCTTCATCCAGACCTTTGCGGCCAGGCCTGTTGGTGATGAAGAACGGATCTGTATCGCCATGCAGTCTTTGTTTAAAGTCGCGCACCAGGGAATAGACCGTGCTGGTAGAATAGCCGAATTCCAGGGCCACTTCCGCGGCAGACCGACCGTCCAGGAAGAACCGCCTGAGCGCCAAAAACTGCCTGTGTCCGGCATTGTCAGGCTCAGCGAAATAGCGGATCTGCATGCTTTTAGGGTTAATATATTCCATGAAATTATATTATCATATACGTTAATCAATGTCAATGATTTTGCATGAATTGCTGAAATGCCTTTATAAAGGCGTTTCAAGGAAATGTAACAAATTGGTGAAGATAATTAGTTAATTGATGATAAGGAGTATATTATCTTTATGACACCTAATTCTTTGACGAATAATGTTGCCAATACAAGCGGAAACGCAAGGATTTCAGGCCTTCCGCAGCAGTATGTCAATCTGAAGTTAGGGTTCCATTAATTCCATGAAAATCTATGATAATGTCACATTCAACGCCGCAAAAGCGCGGATCCGGCGCGGCCCCGATCGACGGCGACTGCAGCCAGAAGGCGGCGTGCCAGCCGCTCGAGCGGGGCAGACGGCAGCGGATCTCATAGAACCCAAAGCGGTGCATGAACTTGGGTTCTTGCCGTTTGCCAAATGGCCAGATGCCGTCCGAATCCCTCGGGATGTCGAAGGTGTTCGAGCCTGTCTGCAGATGCGGCGAAAAAAACTGGCCGTCCTTCTCTGTGAGGTGCAGCTGCAGGTGGCTTTGCCCGTCGAGCACGACCCCCTCTGTCGTGAAGGTCGGCGAAGGCTGCCCCCAGTAGTTAAGGCGAAAGCCCCACTTGCTCTGGTCGAGCTCGGTCCCGTCAAACTCGTCCTGCCAGACCAGCTGCCAGTCTTTGTGTGATGGTACGAGACTGGTCGCGTGGCCGTCAACCGGGAATGGTTTCATCATGCTAAGATCCTCCTGTTCATGCTAGCTGCTGCTTTTTCCAGTGCAGCGCCATCGCGATATCGTTAAGCAGGACGCCGTCCGCATGCAAACTGCGGAACAGCGCCAAAGACTCAGGGCTGCCGTCCATCGAACCGTTCCGGTTCGCCATGATCCAGACCGGTTTGTGTGTGGCTTCGCGGACCTGGTCGGGCGTGATCACGGTCAGCCAGTTTTCCCACAGCCGGACGATGCCGGCCCCACGGGCGGCAAACGCTTCGATCGCGTCCCAATGGTCGACAAACGCCAGGATTTGCCCGGATGGCATACATGCGCGCAGCGTATCCAGCGATGCCAGGTCGGACACGCCGCAGATGATCCGATCCGCGGACGTTTTCAGGTGCTTGAGCAGCGCCGGCGGCGGGCTGACTTTGAGGTGCAGCAGCAGGTCAGCCGGACCCGTATAGGACGCCAGCAGTTCCGGCAGCGTCAGCAAGCTTCTCCCCGCCTGCTCCAGGGCCTTTCGCATGTCCCTTTCGCTGGTGTCCGCGACGCGCACGGGCCGTCCGGTCAGCCGGAGCAGATCCGGATCGTGGAAAATAACCGGAACGTTGTCGCAGGTCAAGCGCACATCGCACTCCACGGCATCGGCCCCCAGGTCTGCCGCGTGCTGCAGGCTCTCCAGGGAATTCTCCGGGCGAAGCAGCGAGGCGCCGCGGTGGGCAATCAGCTTCATCTAAGGTTTCTCCTCATGGTGTTCTAATCCTGCCGCGAGCGCATCAGGCGCACAAACAGCCGGGCCAGCCGGGGATCGAACTGCGTGCCGGCGCAATCTTCGATTTCCCGGAGTGCGTCGTCGCGCGCCAGGGCTTTGCGGTAGACCCGCTCCTCGGTCATCGCGTCGTAGGCGTCGGCGATCGCCAGGATGCGCGACAAGAGCGGTATCTCCTCGCCTTTCAGCCCGGCCGGATAGCCCTGTCCGTCCCACCGTTCGTGGTGGTGCAGGATAAAGCGGGTGATCGGCGCCAGTTCCTGCGCGGACGCGGCGATGCGGCTGCCGACTTCCGGATGCCGCTTCATGATCGCCCATTCGGCCGCGTTCAGCTTGCCAGGCTTGTTCAGGATGCGATCGTCGATCGCGACCTTGCCGATGTCGTGCAGCATGGCAAACACTTCCAGGTCGTCCATTTCTTTCTGTGGCAACCCAAGGGCGGCGCCGAGCATGCCGGACAGCCGGGCCAAGCGCACGGCATGCGCTTCTGTCTCCTGGTTGCGGGCATACAGGGTGGCCATGATCGAAGACAACAAGGCGCCATGCGTGCTCTTCTGGCTGAGCAGCTTGTTCTTAAGCATGTTTTCCTCGGCCGCCTGCCGCACGGCGTCGAGCGTGACATCGCGGCCGGTTCGCGACCCGATGCCGACAGCCAGGCTGATGTCGATGCCCCGGCTCTGGCTGCCGGTGTTGTACTGCTGGCAGGCGGTTTGGATCGCCAGCGCCATGGCAGCGGCTTTTGTTTCGTCTGCTCCAGGCATCAGGATGCTGAAGGCGTCATCGCCGGTCCGGGCCAGGGCATCTTCCGGACCGATGCAGCTTTTCAGAATGCTCGCCACCTCGATGAGCAGACGATCGCCTTCCTCATGGCCAAACGCGTCGTTGACCAAGCGGACACCGTTGATATCGGAGACGATCAAGGCAAGGCGTTCCGGTAGTTCCGCCTCCGGTTTTGCCAGCAGGGTCGTGAAGAAACGGCGGTTGTTCAGCCCGGTCAGATCGTCGTAATCGTTCAGGTACTGGATCTGCTCCAGCTGCTTTTTCGTCTCCGAGATATCGACGATGATCCCCTCCAGGGCTTGAACCGCCCCTTGCTCGTCATAGATCCCCTGTCCCATTTCCAGGACCCACTTGCGCTCGCCTTCGGCGGTCTTAATCTCGTACTCCATCCGGAACGACCGGCGCTGTTCCAGGACGCGGATCCATTCTTGCCAGATAAGCGCCTGGTATTCGGGGCAAATCAGCTCGTTATAGGACAGGTCGCGGTTATCGATCAGCTGCTCGGGCGTAAAGCCGGTCAAGGCGCGGCAGCCGTCGGACACAAAGGACATCGTCCAGTTTTCATCGAAGGCACAACGGTAGGCCATACCAGGCAGATGCGATAGCAAAACGGATTTGCTGCGCTCGCTTTCACGAAGGGCTTCCTTGACCGCCACCTGGGATGTGACATCCTGGGCCAAGACCAGCCTGCGCCCGTCCGGCGGATGGCTGTTTGCCATATGTACGGTCTCGAACCGGATCCAGGCGCTCTGGCCGTCCGGCCTCTGGATGCGTTCCAACCGTTCGCCCTCGGCAAGGTCTAAAAGGATGTCAGGGTGCAGCGCGGTTGAGGAATGGCCCAGGATCGCCCAAAACGCGTCATTGGCAAGCAGGCCGCCCGGATCGCCGGCGACGGCGATCCCGATCGGGGCTTTGGCGACGATCTCCCGGCAGAACGAGTCCGGGATGGCCGTCAGATTCTCCTGACCCTCTTCCACCTGCAGGACGCGATCCAGGAACACCCTGACCAGCCCGGGGTCAAACGCGTTTCCGGCGCCTTGCTCCAATTGCCTGCGCGCGTCGGCTTCAGCCAGCGCCTTGCGGTCGGGCCGGTCTGAGACCATGCCTGCGTACGCGTCGGCGACCGCCAGGATGCGCGCGGTCAGCGGAATGGCCTCACCGGCGAGTCCTTCCGGATAACCCGAGCCATCCCAGCGTTCGTGGTGGTACAGGACCGGTTCGGCCAAATGCATGACCGCGTCGATCGAGCGCAGGATCTGGTAACCGGCCTCCGCGTGGCGGCGATATGCCTCAGCCTGGGCCAGTTCAAGGTGACCGGGGCGGCTCAGCAGCTCAATGGGCAGCGCGATCTTGCCGATATCGTGGAGCAGGCCAGCCTGCTCCACGTCCCGGATCTCCCGGGGGGCCATGTCCAGGCACTCCGCCAGCTGCCGTCCCAACGCGGCGACCTGCTCGCGGTGCGGCCGTTCGCGCGGCGACCGTTTCTCAAGAAGCCCGAGGATGCTGTCGAGCATCTGCCTGCGCAGTCGCTTACCGCTCTTCAGTTTGTCGCGGTACATCCAGCTGTCGGCCGACTTCAGCACCTGCTCCAGGGTCATGTCGCATTTTTCACGCAAGGCGTAGCCGACGGCCAGCGACACCGGAACGCCGTTGATCGTCTCTTTAGCGGCGGCCGCGCGCAGCGCCTGGCAAAGCTGGAGAACCTCTTCTTCGCACGTTTGAGGCAGCACGATCCAGAATTCGTCACCGCCGGTGCGCCCGACCAGGGCTTGTGCCGGGCAGCAACTGCGGAAAATACGAGCCGCGATCGCGAGCAGCTGGTCGCCGCTGGCATGGCCGAAAGCGTCATTGACCAGCTTAAGGCCATCGACATCCAACACGATCACGGCCTGCTGCCCGTCCGCTTCCTCTTCCAGGCGTTTCAGCGCCCCGGCCATGAACGCGCGGTTATAAAGGCCGGTCAGGCTGTCGTGGCTGCTCAGGTAAACCAGTTCCTGCTGGTGAAGCGGCGCGTCCGCCAGGGTGAGATGTGCCGCAGGCGCTTCGAGTACCGGCCGGGTCACGCTGACATAGGCGACCGGCTGGCCAGCCTCGTCCTCGATATGGCTGACTTTCGTCTCGCAGACGAAGACCGTTCCGTCTTTCCGGCGGTTGAGCAGCACACGTTCATAAACGGCACCGGACGTCACGGTATCATAAATATCCTGCTGTGAAACCTGGGCATCGGGCTGGGCGTTGAGCAGATCTGGCTTTTTACCGATCAGTTCGGCGGCAGTATAGCCGTACAACTTCTCGCAGGCCGTATTGACCAGCGTGATCTGAAACATCGCGTCGGTCACGATGATCGCGTCCGAGAGCTGGTGCACGATCGTGCCCATGTAGTCGCGCCATCGCTCGGCCTCGATCCGGGCGGTCACGTCCTGCTGCAGGCCGATATGGCCATAGATGCGCCGCTGGCTGTCGTACAGGCAGCTGTACTCGCCTTCGATCCAGACGCCCGTCCCGTCGGCACGTTTCTCATAGGTCAGCGAACGCAGCGTGCCATTGTCGAACATCTCGCGCCAGGCACGGCGGCCCTGCTCAATGTCGTGCCGGAAAAAATCGGCCGGGGTCCGCTTAAGCATCGCCTCTTCCGGCAGCTGGTACTGGTCGAGCATCGCCTGGTTGATGCGCGTGATGTGCTGGTGCGTGAAGACATAGTTCAGGACAGCGTCCTTGTTGGTGGCCTTGTTCCAGACGATCGGGCGATCCAGGATCATCGTGAAGATGCCGATCAGGGACTGATTGAACAAAGAATCCAGCAGATGGGTGTTATCGGGATCAGCTTGCCGCGAAATGTTATTCACTCCTACCCGTCATTTGTCTCGGCCAGACGTGCAGCCGCCTGGCCGATCGATCATATTCAAGACTTATTATAGCAGAACGAGCGTCAATCTTTACAAGATCTAAACACGGCGCCGGCCAATCCTAGCACCATCTTGACATCGTCTCCGCTATGCTGTTCATGAAGGGGGTGATCGCGTGCCCTGGTTTTTAGGGTTAGCCCTGTTGGGCGTTATCTTGCTTGGTTATGTCCTGATGGGCCGAATTGACAAAACCCTCGCCAACAGCCAGCCGCAGGGCTTATCTGTTCTGCCGGTTGCCCGCGTGCTGCTGTTCGGCCCCGACCCATGCCGGGCCGAGCTGGAAAAGCACCTGGCCCAGGAGCATATCCCCTACGCCTATGTCCTGACGCCCGACCTGCCGGATCCGGCCCGATACGATGCGGTCCTGGCCTTGTCCGGCGACGATTCGGCCAACCTGCTGCTCTGTGTCGCCGCCAGGCATGCCTGTCAGCACGTTAAAACCTGCGCCCGCTGCAACCAGGCGATTTACCTGGCGCTTTTCCAGCAGCTGGCGATCGACCAGATCCTGAGCGGGCCCGTCGACACCGAAGCGCTCTGGCACACGGTGAGGGCATGGTTATGAAGCTGCCGGATGCTGTTCGCCTGACCGCCGCGCAAAAGCTGGCTTTAGGTTTTGCCCTGATCATCCTGATCGGCGCCTTTTGCCTGCGTTTGCCGCTGGCCAGCCGCGACAACCAGCCGATCCCCTGGCTCGACGCCCTGTTTACGGCGACCTCGGCCACATGCGTCACCGGGCTGGTCGTGTACGACACCTGGACCCAGTTTTCCGCCTTCGGCCAACTGGTCATCCTGATCCTGATCCAAATCGGCGGATTGGGTTTCATGACCTTGGCCATCCTGGGCGCGATGGTGCTGGGCAGGCGGATCGGGCTCCGGGAGCGCTCCTACCTCGCCGAAGCCATCAGCGCCTTGCACCTGGGGGGCGTTGTCAAGCTGGCCCGGCGTATCCTGATCGGGACGCTGCTGCTGGAGACAGGCGGCGCCATCTTGCTGGCGCTTCGCTTCGTGCCGCGGTTCGGGATCCGGCAGGGCATCTGGTTTGGCGTCTTCCATTCCGTTTCCGCCTTTTGCAACGCCGGTTTTGACCTGATGGGCGCCTTATCCCCCTACAGCTCCCTGACCGGCTTCGCTCACGATCTCGTCGTCAACCTCACCGTGATGTTCCTGATCATTTCAGGCGGCATTGGCTTCGTCGTTTGGAACGACCTGTTCCAGAATCGTTTGCGGGCGCGCCATTACAGCCTGCACACCCAGTTGACGCTGACGGCGACCGCTTCGCTGCTCGCGCTGGGCACGCTTCTCTTTTTCCTGCTGGAACGTGACGGCGTGCTATCCGGCATGACGGGCGCGCAAAAATGGCTGGCTGCAGCCTTTGCCGCGGTCACGCCGCGTACGGCCGGCTTCAACACCGTACCGACTGAATCATTAGGTCCGGCATCCTCCCTGCTGACCATGCTTCTGATGCTGATCGGAGCCGGTGCCGGGTCGACGGCCGGCGGGATCAAGACAACGCTCTTTGCCGTGCTCATCCTGGCTGTCATCGCGCATGTGCGGCGCTGCCGCGACGTCAACGTCTTCAAGCGGCGTCTGAGCGCCGAGACGGTCGCTTTTGCCTTCTGCGCCGTTGCTTTTTACGTGACGCTGGCGATCGGGGGCGGATTCCTCCTGATGGCCATTCAGGGCCTGCCGCTTAAAGACGCGCTGTTCGAGTCTTTCTCGGCGCTTGGCACCGTCGGTTTGACGACGGGCATCACGCGCCAGCTTGAGCCGTCGTCGCGCCTGGTGATCATCTTCCTGATGTTTGCCGGTCGTGTCGGCAGTCTTAAAGTCTTCATGAGCTATGCCGAACGGAACCATCTAAACCGGCTCAGGAAACCCCTGGGCCAGATTGTCGGATAGGAGCTGTGAGATATGCGATCTATGCTGGTCATCGGGCTGGGTCATTTCGGAACACACCTGGCGCTCAAACTGTCTGAACTGGGCAACGAGGTGATGGTTGTCGACCGGGACGAGGAAGCAGTCAACAAAATAGCCCCGCAGGTCACGACGGCGCTGGTCGGCGACTGCATGTCGCCGGAGATCCTCAAGTCACTCGGGGTGGGCAACTTCGACATCTGTTTTGTCTGCATCAGCGACAACTTCCAGTCCTCTTTGGAAATCACCTCCCTGCTCAAGGATCTGGGTGCGCGTTATGTCATCTCCAAGACCGACCGCGACATCCACGCCAAATTTTTGCGCCGCATCGGGGCCGACGAGGTGATTTTTCCCGAGCGGGACATGGCCCAGCGCACGGCGTTTCGCACCAGCGCCCGCAACGCGTTCCAGTACATCGAGCTGACGCCCGAATACGCTATCTTCGAGATGAAGCTGCCCGACAACTGGTCCGGCAAATCGGTCAAACAGCTTGATGTCCGTTCCCGTCACAACCTCAACATCATCGCCGTGAAGCGCAACGAACAGGTCGTCCCGATCACCAGTCCGGATTATGTCTTCGCCCACAACGAGCACATTTTTGTCGCCGGCAGCAAGCAGGACCTTTTGAAGCTGATGGAAAAAAACTGACCCGGGACGTATACTGCTTCCAGGGAGGTGATCGCATGCGTCTTATTGGGCCGGGCCGCTACGGGCTTTGCCTGCTGAAAGCCCTGCTGATCATGATCGCGTCCACGCTTAGCTCCCTGCTGGTCAGCGCGCTGGGTGTCGGCAAGGAAAGTATCATCATGGTGTTCTTGCTCGGCGTCATCTTCACCACGGTTCTGACCCGGAACATCTCATGCGGGATTTTGTCGTCGATCGCGGGCCTGATGCTGTTCAACTACCTGTTTACCGAACCGCGTTTCACCTTTGTCATCACCAGCAGCAACGACATCATCCTGCTGCTGTTTTTCCTGATCACCGCCGTTGTGTCCGGCGTGATCACTTCGCGTCTGCAGCAGCAGATGGACCTGGCCGCCAAAAACGCCCGCACCGCCCAGATCCTATACCAGATCGCCTCGGGTTTCCTCTCCGTCAGCGGCAAGGAGAACATGGTGGCCCTGGCAATCCGCACCGTCCGGGAACAGGCCGGATTCGGCTGCGGCATCGTGCTGGAGCCAAGCCAGGAAAGATACGGCATCATCGCCACCAGCCTGAACCCAAGCGGACCGGTGTACGCGATCCGCTCATCGGTCGGCCAGCTGGGCAGGCTTCAGCTGTATGGCGCCGCTTCCGTCGACAGCCAGACCGCCCTGATCGTCCAGGCCGTCGCTGCCCAGCTCGGCAGCGCGCTCGACCGCGAGCAGTTGCGCCAGGAGCAGGAGAACATCCGCCTGGCTATGGAACGCGAGAAGCTGCGCGCCACCTTGCTGCGTGCTGTCGCCCACGACCTGCGCAGCCCCCTGACCGCGCTGTCCGGCGCCGGCAGCCTTTTGGCAGACGGCTACGAGCAGCTGTCTGACAGCGAACGCCGCAAGCTGGCGTCCGACATCAGCGAGGAAATCCTCTGGCTGTCCAGCCTGGTCGACAACATTTTGCAGATGACGCGCATCAACGAAGCGAACCTGGTCGTACAGAAGACCGCCGAGGTCGTCGACGATGTTGTCAGCGAAGCCGTCCAGCACATGGAACGCTTCCTCCGGGAACGGCCGTTCACCGTCAGTCTGCCCGACGAAGTCACCATGGTCCAGATGGACGGCAAGCTGATCGTCAGGGTCCTGGTCAACCTTTTGGAAAATGCCGTCCGCCACACGCCGCCCGGCAGCGCGATCGACCTGACGGCACGCTGCCGCGACAACAACCTGGAGATTGCCGTCTCCGACTGCGGCCCGGGTATCGATCCGAGCATCCGCCAGACGCTCTTCGACCGTTTCGTCACACTGGACCAGGGCATCACAGACGGCAAACGCGGCATCGGCCTGGGCCTTGCGATCTGTAAAGCAATCGTCGTCGCTCACGGCGGCGCGATCCGGGTCGAGCCGAACCTGCCGCACGGATCGCGTTTTGTCTTCACACTGCCCAAGGAGGCCGAAGCATGAGCGAACGCTGCACGATCCTGGTCATCGAGGATGACAAGTACATCGCCAATTTCCTGGCTGTGTCACTGCAAAAGCATGGCTATACGGTTCTGGTCGCGGATACGGCGGCCAGCGGCCTGTTCTATTACACATCAAACCATCCGGACATCATTTTGCTCGACTTGGGGCTGCCGGACCGCGACGGGCTGGAAATCATCTCCGAACTGCGCCAGCATGACACGCTGCCGATTCTGGTCGTATCGGCGCGCGGCCAGGAATTTGAAAAAATCGAAGCGCTCGACCTCGGCGCCGACGATTACATCACCAAGCCCTTTCACATGGGCGAACTGCTGGCGCGGGTCCGGGTCGCCGAACGCAGTCTTCTGACCCGCTCGAGCCCGCAGCCGGCCAGCCCGATCTACCGCAACCGCTGCCTGACCGTCGATTTTGACCGGCACGTGGTCCAAATCGATGGCCAGGACGTCCACCTGACCCCGATCGAATTCAAGCTGCTCCAGCTCCTGATCAAACACGAAGGCAAAGTTCTGACTCACCGCTTTATCCTGCGCGAGGTCTGGGGCTACGAGAGCGCAGACACCAGCAATGTCCGCGTCTTCATGGCCAGCCTGCGCCGCAAGATCGAAAAGAACAGCGCCAGCCCGCAGCTGATCGTGACCGAAGTCGGCGTCGGCTATCGCCTGACGGATTCAGAGCCGGTGTAACCGCCATTTTGCGGCCTTCCCATGTGATTTTGTCACTTGTAATTAAGCTATTCGTCCGGTACGATTAAATTAATCAGCATGCTTTGCGCAACTGATCGATTTAAAGAACTTCATACCGGCCTTCCCAGGCAGAAAGCAGGAGCTCGTTATGTCATTTATCAAGCACGTCCTGATCGCAGCGGTTGTTTTCACCCTCATCGACCTGGTTTGGCTGGTGTTCATTGCCAGGAACCTCTACAAGGAAAAGCTCGGTCACCTGATGGCGGCCAAAACCAACGTGCCTGCCGCCGTTATTTTCTACCTGCTGTTTATCATCGCCATGGTCTTTTTCGTGATCAACCCGGCGGTCGAAAAGCAGTCGGTCCTCTACGCGCTCGGTGCCGGCGCCCTGTTCGGGCTGGTTACCTACGCGACCTATGACCTGACCAACCTGGCCACACTGCGCGACTGGCCGGTCTCGATCACCGTGATCGACCTGGCCTGGGGCACATTCATATCCAGCATGACGGCTGCCGCCACAACCTGGATCAGCGGGAGGTTCTCATGACCGACACGATTACCAGCGAACGGCTGTACCAGGCGATCCTGCACGGGGCCGCCAGCATCCGGGCCCGGCGTGAAGACCTCAACCGGATCAACGTCTTTCCGGTGATCGACTACGACACCGGAAACAACCTGGCCCACACCATGAACTACATCCTCACGCATGCCTCGGTGCATCCCAGTGTGCGCGAGACGCTGCGGGAGATCGCCCGATCGGCCCTGATGAGCGCCCGCGGCAATTCCGGCGTGATCTTCTCCCAGTATTTCAACGGCATGTATCTGGAAAGCGCGGAAAAAGATGCCGTGACGTTGGCGGAACTGGCGGTTTATTTCCAAGAAGCGTACAACAAGGCCTACAAGTCGCTGGAGAACGCCGTCGAGGGCACGGTCATCACCGTGATGCGCGCCTGGGCCGTCAGCTTTCGCGAGGCGCTCAGCCAGCACAAATCGCCGCTCGAGCTGTTCGAGTCGGCGCTGGCACATATCCGCCAGGCGCTGGAAGAAACCCGGTACAACTTGCGTGCTCTGAAGACCCTTGGGCTTGTCGACGCGGGCGCGCTCGGTTTCTACTATTTCATGGAGGGCTTCGTTCAGGCGCTGTCCGGCAAGGTCAGTCTCAGCCTGGAACAAAGCCAGGATGTCGTCCTGCCGGATGTAGAAGACGACATCCATCGCTTCAGCGAGCATGAGACGATCCCCTTCCGCTATTGTACCGAAGTTCTGGCGGACTGCCCGAACCTCAACCAGGACGCGCTGCGCGAAACGCTCAAAGATCGCGGCGACTGCTTGCTGATCGCGTCTGCCGACACCCTGGTGCGCGTCCACCTGCATACCAACGAACCCTGGAACGTGGTCAAGGCGGTGGCCGGTCAGGGCAAGGTTCTGGAGCAGAAAGCGGATGATATGGTCCAGCAAAACCTGCTGGCCGGGGTGTTTGAAGAGCGCATCGCGATCGTGACCGACTCGATCGCCGACCTGCCCCAGGACTATATCTTTAACCACCGCATCTTCCAGGTGCCGATCAACATCGTGATCGACGAGGTCAGCTTCCTCGACAAGGTCACGATCGACCACGATTACCTGTACACGCACCTCAGCCGGGCTTCGTCGGCACAGCCCAACACCGAACAGGTGCTCGCCCTGCTCCAACCCCTGCTCAAGCGCTTTTCCCAGGTGTTGGTATTGACCGTCTCGTCCAAGATGAGCGGCACCTGGAGCCGGTTCCGCGAAGCCATCGACACGCTGGGCGACGATGCCGGCCGCGTCGCCCTGATCGACACCAAGGTCAATTCCGGAGCGGAAGGCCTGCTGGTCAAAAAGGCTGTCGAGCTCGCCGAAGCCGGCCAGCCCCTCGATATCATCGTCACGCAGCTTGAAGCGCTCAAGGCCAGAGCTAAAATACTGGTCAGCGTCCTGGACATCGAGCCGATGGCCCGTTCCGGGCGCGTCTCCGAGCGGATCGGGAATTTGCTGATCAAGCTCCAGTTCAAGCCGCTGGTGACGATCAAGCCGTCCGGCGAGGGCTCGATCAAGGGGGTTGCCTTTTCCGTCAAGATGAACAACCGCATCTTCCGGAAATCATTGAAGCGGCAAAAGATGGAATCGTACGTGATCGTCCATGCCGACGGCGGTGAACGCGTCGAAACGCTGCGCCAGGACATGGTCCGGTTCACCGGTATGGAACCGCTCTACATCACGGATATCTCGTCCGTCGTGACCCTTTTCGCCGGCAAGGGCGCCGTCGCCGTCGCCTACCTTGAAAAGGCCCAAACCGAGGAGGCGAACCCGTCATGAACATCCTGATCGTCCTGGCTGCCCTGTTCTTCTTCTTTGCAGCCGCCTACCTGTTCGCCCGCAGCCAGAAGAACAACGGTTTGGTCGATGTCTTCTGGGGACTTGGCTTTGTCTTCTCTTCCCTCGTCGCGCTGCTGCTCGGCCGTCCAGCCGGCGCCCTGCCCCTGGTTGTCACGGCGCTGGTTGCCGTCTGGGGGCTGCGGCTGACCTGGTTTCTCGCCCGGCGCAACTGGGGCAAGGCGGAGGATTACCGCTATGCCAACATGCGTAAGAGCTGGAACCCGGCAACCTTCGAGCTGCGCATGTTCGTCCAGATCTACCTGCTCCAGATGGCGCTCAATTTCGTGATCAACCTGCCGTCTATCGTGCTCAACCTGCAGGGCCAGCCCGGCTGGACCTGGCTGACGACCATCGGCCTTTTCGTCTGGCTGACCGGCTTTGGCTTCGAAGCGGTCGGCGATCGCCAGATGCGCCGGTTCAAGGCCGACCCGGCCAACCGCGGCAAGCTGATCACGACCGGCCTTTGGCGCTACACGCGCCATCCCAACTATTTCGGCGAATCCCTGCTCTGGTGGGGTATTTTCCTGATGGCTGCCAGCCATGGGCAGCGCCTCTGGCTGGTGATCAGCCCGCTGGTGATCACGCTTTTCTTGCTGTTCGTCTCCGGTGTCCCGATGCTGGAGAAAAAATACGCCGGCCGGCCGGACTGGGAAACCTACAAGGCCCGGACCAGTTGCTTCTTTCCGCTGCCCCCGCGCAAATCGAAAGCCATTTAAGGTTTCCGATCCTGACTTTTCTCATCGGGCCAGAGCGGTCCTTCTTTGTGTGTCTGCAGGCGACGGATGTTCTCCCGGTGCGAGACGATCACGAGCATGGCGAAAAGCAGCGCGAATAAGGTGTCCCAGAACGGGTTGACGCCCTCGAGCAGGTCGATGGCCAATGTCAGCGGTGTGACCAGAATGGCGGCCGTGATCGAGACCAGCGATATGGTATGGCGGACCCAAAATACAATGATCGCTGCAACAGCCAGCAGCACAAAGACGATCGGGTCGACCAGCAGGATGACGCCCAGAACCGGCATGACGCCCTTTCCGCCCCTGAACGCGAAAAAAACCGGCCAGATGTGCCCGACCAGGACAAACAGGCCGCAGAGGTAACCCGGATCGAACGGCAGCGCAGATCCGGCCGCAAGTGTGACGGCGCGCGCCGCCAGGACGGCCGCAATCGCCTTGAGCAGATCGCCGGATGCGGTCAGCGCACCGGCTTTCTTGCCATAAATGCGCAGCATGTTGGTCATACCGGCGTTGCCGCTTCCATGGCGGCGGATATCGTCCAGGCCAAGCAGGCGGCAAACCAGCAAAGCGCTGTTGATGCTGCCCAGGCCATAGCCCAGCACAACCAGCAGGACGGTCAGCCAGCCTGCGCTCATTCGGCCGCCGCCTCGTCGGGCGGCGTTTCTTTTTTACGGCTGACAGCAAAGTCGCAGACGTTGATCACGGTGCCGTCGTCCATGACGACGGTAATCGTGTAATCGGTGATCAGGGCCGTGCCCAGGCCGATCAGGGCCGCAACCGGGGCGAGGACAAACCCGATCGTCCCCACGACCAGCGAGACGCTGAGAACGACGCGGCCGTTCTTGGCGATGTCCAGGCGGCTGGCGTTGCCGCGCTTCCAGATCTCCTTGATCGCCGAAAGGATCTCGTCGGCAGCAGGCGCACTCTGGCGGGCCTTGGCTTGTTCCTGCCCGGCCGTCTCCTCGCGGAGCCGATAGGATCGGATGATGCGCACGGCGATGGCGACATCGCCGTCGCTGGTTTCAAGGGCCGATCGAGCGGCCTGCTCATCGGCCCCCGTCTGCTCCATCACCTGCCGGACTTTTTCCGCATCGATCATCGAAACCACCCCCATGCTTGTGAACCTGTCATCATTTTAGCACATCCGGCCGGGCTGTCACATGCCGGAGCAATTGTACTATAATGGGCACATCCGGATGCAGCGGCATCCGGCAACCGGTTCCAGGAGGTGCAAAATGCGTCAGGACAAGCCAGGGTCAGTGCATGCGGACCGTAAGCCCTACAAGGGCCTGCTGCTGCTGGCAGCCATTGTCGGGCTCATCTCCTTTGTCGTCCTGATGGTCAACCAGGCGGCGCAGCTGGTGCGTCTCGGCCTTGACATCCACCCGACGCTGGGCCGTTCCCTGCTGGTTTTCTTTATCCTGCTATCGCTGGGAATCCTGCTTGTGACCGTCATCTTGCTGACGCGCCTGGAAAAACCGCTCGTGGTGCCGGACAGCCAGGACCTGCCGGGTTACGACCTGTTTTTGATCCGGCTGGAAAAGCGGCTGCGCCAAAACCGCTGCCTGAAGCAAAACGCCTTTATCTGGGACGAGGATGCGAACCGGCTCGAGCAGGTCGAAGCGGCGCTGGCCGTCCTGGACCAGGAGAGCCAGCGCCTGATCCGCCAGCAGGCAGCCGCTGTTTTCGTCACCACGGCCGTCTCGCAAAACGGGACGCTGGACGGGCTGTTCGTCCTGCTCAGCGCGATGCGGCTGGTCTGGCAGCTGGCCATGCTCTACCACCAGCGGCCGGCGATCCGTGACCTGGTCAAGCTGTACACGAACATATTCGGCACCGTCCTGCTGACCCGCCAGATCGATGACCTCGACCTGATCGCCGACCAGCTCGAACCGGTCATGGCGACCTTGTTCGGCGGCACGCTCAGCGCTTTGGTGCCCGGTGCCACCTATGCGGTGACCTTTGTCGCCAACGCAGTGCTCGAAGGAAGTCTCAACGCGCTGCTCATGCTGCGGGTCGGCCTGATCACCCAAGCCTACTGCCGCAGCCTGGTCCGGAAAAAGCCGCGGGCGATCAGCCAGGCGGCGTCAGTCGAAGCGTGCCGCCTGCTGGGCGTGATCGTCAAGGACAACGCAGCCCGTGTCTCGAAGAGCCTGCTGCGGGCCGTCAGAAAGGCCGGCGCCAGCACGGTTCAGCAAGGGAAAGACCTCTTCGGCGCCGCGCTGGACAAGATCCTGCGCCGTACCGGAGCTTGCGGGCCGCGTCGAAGATGTAGACGTGGGGGGTGGCCAGAACTCCATACGCCTTGGCCGCGCCCTGGGTCTCGCCATCGTAGAGATAGGGAAAGTCGCGGAAGACGGTGATCCTCAGCCGCGCGACGTCGTCAAGGCGTGCGAGCGCCACGGCGTCACGACGCTGGCGGCGGTTCCGCCGTTGTGGGTGCAACTGGTCGAGCAGGAATGGCCCCGCGACGCGGTGACGCCATTGCGCCGCCTGACCAACAGCGGCGGCGCGCTGACAGTAGAACTGGTGCGAAAGTTGCGCGCCATCTTCCCGCAGACAAAGCTTTTTCCGATGTACGGCCTCACCGAAGCCTTCCGCTCGACTTATCTCGACCCCTCGCTCGTCGACAGCCATCCGACCTCGATGGGCACGGCGATCCCATTCGCGGAGATCCTGGTGGTCGGCGACGACGGCGAGGTCACCGCGCCGGGGGTGGAGGGCGAGCTGGTCCATTGCG
>ENA-UOUL01002295-UOUL01002295.1-bioreactor-metagenome-genome-assembly--contig:-NODE-2295-length-22720-cov-20.684980_pt1 | contig 22720 bp, 17 predicted proteins | sample MGYA00249838_ERZ747220 | MGnify/ENA primary metagenome ERZ747220 (study PRJEB28778, sample SAMN05720191) | bioreactor metagenome | isolation source: Anaerobic biogas reactor | place: USA:Washington...
TGCCGCATAATGGACAGTAAATCTTTTCGGGATCAACCTCGTTCAGCCGAATAATCATAAGTAATCCCTGCCTTCCCCAACATCTAGTTGTCTATACCTGATCATGCATAACCTATTTGTATTTGTTCCGCTGCTCCTTACCCTGGTGCTCCCTATTGATTTGGGGTCTGTAGTTGTGCATTCCCCGCGGATAGATTTCTGAATGGTGTGGCATCCCAGGTAGTTCCGAGAAGAGTCCGGCCGGCTTTCTTCTTATTTACTCCGCCCCATTGCTTAAAATAGAACAACACCTTCTGTTCCTCGCATCTTTCTTTGATGTCCAGAATCCACTGCTCCTGTATTGGGCGAGCACCTGGACCGCTCTCCCCACCCACGATAGCCCAGTCAATACCTTCCAGGTCGGGATCTGGTATTGGCCCGATCAAAGGCTCAAAAGAGATGAATTTAACTGTTGCCGGGGTTTCCCGCAAATCGTTAATCCTATATGTATAATCGTCACTCTCAACCGTTACGCCCTGCCAGATATTACTGGTCCAATTGAGGTCTGGCGCCAGCTCAGAGAGGCGCTTCGATCGCTTGGTCAAGACCTGGAACGTATGCCACGATGCCCGGTTCATCATAGTAAACACCCTATGGATAAACTCAACCGGCACATTTTCATGAAACAAATCGGACATCGAGTTGACAAATATCAGAGATGGAATCCTGATTTTTAGTGGTTCGTCCAGGCAGTATTCATGTAAGGTCACATCGAATCCATTCCGGTATTTTTGGCTGCCCATGGCTTTCAGCCGGGCGGCCATTTTGGCTGCATAGCAGTTTTGGCAGCCACTTGATATCTTGCTGCAGCCGGTAACCGGATTCCAAGTGCGTTCAGTCCATTCGATCTTAGATTTGCCACCCATATCATATACCCCTTGCCGGAAATATTACCCGTGTTGTATCGCTAAAACTTGTTTGACCTTTATAAGGGCGACGCTTACTTGCTGGTGGATCAGCAACGATTTTGCCGGTAGCTTCCATTTTAATGAGTACGTCTTTATAGTTTCTCTTAATATAGGGTTTACCTATATTGTGTTGTTCGTAAATTTGTTGCATAGTCAATGTTAGACCTGCATACTCCTCCAAAAGCATTTCTTCCAGATCATCTAACGGCCGGGATAATTCAAACAAAATGGGCCAACGTTGACTTGCAAGGTTATATTGGAAAGATGCAACACCTTGCGTGCTATCGCTGCTTTCTCTGGCCATTATGTCTTTCATTATCTCATACCCTTTGAAATTCTTGCTTACAAAAAACAAATGGTGGCTTGTTCTACTTCCTTTATCGTTCTTAAAACCAAATGGCAGAATATAATATCCACCCATGTCTTTTAAAGCTTGACTCATTTCTTCCACTATGGTCATTTCCCGTTCATAGGGCCCCATGCTCTGTAACTGTAATCTAAGACATTCCGCTCTTTCCTGTCCAAACAACGCATTCATGTGATCCTTAACAAATGGATTATTTAGCCCCATATTAATTCGGTTATAGTTAAAAAAGAAGATACAGTCACAACCCCAATCCTTCATTACGGCATTAATTAAGCGTAACGACAATCCCTTATAACCCCATGGATCAATAAAAAATAAGGTTGGCATTGATTTCATATTTTCAATTCTTGCAACAATCTCGTCTCCAACTTCATTGGTCATTACGATTGGTTTATACTTTAACCTTTCAATTCCGGGAATATCGCTGATTACTTGCTTTAAGGAATCAGTGTTCACACAATCTTTATCATTGAAAATCGTAACTAACATGTTGGATAAATCCGAATCATTTGCTGCTGACTCTAATATTAACAAAGGTGTGGATTTACTACCGTTTTTATAGCGACCTGGCCCGGCGAACAAGTCAATATAACCAATTTTATTTGACCCATGTTTTTTGACAGTTGGTATTATCACTTTTGACCAAGCACTGAAGTATTTTTCTACAATTCTGGACTTAACCAATGATTGGTCCTTCGACTCTTCAAAGAATAGATCGCGTTCCATTGATCGCCCTCCACAAACCATTTTTCTCATTTTATCCCAGATAGATCCAACTGTCATTCATTTTCCGAACAATTGTTCGCGGGCCCACAGTTTATTACAAGAATTAGTAACAATCCGTGTGACGCCGAGCTTGTTTCATTGAGGCATGGGCGAGGCAAAAGAACCGTCCCCATTCCTCGCTTTGTATAATCATTGGTTATTTGACCTATAACGACAATATTTGCTAGTATTATTCAAATTAAAGGAGTCGTGTTGTGATTTTTGATGTCCACATTCATGAGAAAACATATTCCAGTGACAGCGCCATCGGCTTGGAAGAAATCGTCGTCGAGGCTCGCCGTAAAGGTTTGGACGGGATATGCATAACGGACCACGAGAGCAATGGTATGGCCAGCCTGGCACACGAATACTGGCAGGATTGCGGTTTCCCGGTCCTGGTGGGGGCAGAAATCCTGACTTATGAAGGCGACATACTGGTTTTCGGTCTGCAGAGACTGCCCCGGTACAAGCTGCACGCGCTGGATCTCTTGAACCTGGCACGAATCAATAGCGGAGTCGGCATCGCAGCCCATCCTTATCGCAACAATGGGCGAGGGTTGGGTAACCGGGTAAAAACCCTGCCGGGGCTGTCCAGTTTCGAAGTTTTGAGCGGCAGAACCGAGCACCCCAATAATATGAAAGCCATTCAGGCAGCGCTTGAATTAGGCCTGACTGGATGCGGAGGGAGTGATGCACACGAACTGCACGAAGTGGGCAAGTTCGCAACTTATTTCCCGGATGTAATCTCCACTGAAAATGATTTTCTAACCGCAGTGAGATTGCACCGGCATGCACCGGTTTACTTCGATCAAGGCAAATACAAACTATTGGAGGGAGAGTGGCGGTATACATATGAATAGGAAGAAATGGCTTGCTCTGGTAATGTCTCTAGTTATGCTGTTCGGTTTGGCGGGCTGCAGCAAGAGTGCGGACACCACCAAGGAGACCACCGCCTACGTCGGGCAGGATTGGTCCTCCGACAACTACAACGAATCCCTAAAAAATACTGTATTGAACCTCTACGGTGTGTCCGATATAGTCAGGCCTACCCTGGATGCGTTCGAACAGGACACCGGTATCAAGGTTGAGCATCTGACCCTGCAGAACGCTGAGATCCTGCAGCGCCTGATCAATGAGGGCCAGGCTGGCGTGTCCATCGCCGACATATGGTGGACCGGCGGCGCCGATACCTTTATCGATGGCGCCCAGAAGGGCCTCCTGATTCCCTACAAATCGCCCAGCGGCGAAGTTTTGGCAGACAACATGAAGGATGCCAATGGCTACTGGCACGGCACTTCCCTGACTATTGTCAACTGGGTAGTCAACAAGGATCTGGTAGCAAAAAAAGGTCTGAAAATGCCGGAAACCTGGGATGATTTACTGCAGCCCGGTCTGAAGGGAGAAGTATCGATGCCCAATCCGGCTTCCTCTGGAACCGCTTACAATGTAATAACCTCAATGCTCGAGGTCAAAGGCGAAGAAGCCGGCTGGAAATATCTTGAGCAACTGATCGGACAAATTCCTTTCTTCCCTGCCCGGGGAAGTGATCCAGCCAATCTAGTCGTACAAGGCGAAGCCATTGTAGGCATCAACGCCAGCAACGGGGATCGGGACCTGGAAATGAACAATGCTCATATCGCACTGGTCTATCCCAAAGATGGAACCGGGTGGTGGCCACAACCGGTGGCCATAGTCAAAGGAACGAAGAACGAGCAGGCAGCGAAGGTTTTTGTGGATTGGCTTTTGTCCAAACGTGGCATGGAGGCCATCGCTAAAGACCGTAATGCTGCTGTAGCGAGGTTAGATGTGGCTCGGCCGGAAGGTATCATCGATATCAATACCATCAAGCTCTTTGCCACCGACTTCAAAGCGAATGCGGAAAAAAGGGATACGATTCTGGCTGAATGGGCCAGACTCATGGCAGCCGCCGGTAGATAGACAATAACGGTCACCGGGGAGTCAGGATAGAAATTGCATTCTGGCTCCCCGTTTATTGTGTTTGATACAACGGGGATGGGGAAATGGGGTCAGGTATGCGACGATACGAGAGTCTGCTATTCAAATTATTCTACTTCCTACTGTCTGCTACTATCCTCTATTTCATCGTTGCACCGGTAGTCAGCGTGTTTGTCTATGGCCTGACCTCGGCTGACGGTGTTGGCCTTTCCGAACAGATATTACCTAGAGTATGGCGACACATGAAGAACAGCCTGTTGGTGGGCGGCACAGTCACCTTACTTGCCACCGCCTTCGGGCTGTTTGCATCTCTGGCACTATGGCGCCTCCGCTTCGTCGGGCGAGGCCTGATGAGGATCTTGGTACTTATGCCTCTAATAAGTCCACCATTTGTGGGTAGTGTAGCCTTCATCATGCTTTTCGGCAAGAGGGGCTTGATCACCCACACGCTGCTGGGATTCGAAGTCAGTCCTTACGGATTTTATGGAATCGTTACCATGCAGACCATCGGTCTGGCCACTCTGGCTTACCTGGTCATTTCCAGCGCCATCCAAAAAACCGATGTCACCCATGAGGATGCGGCCCGCAGCTTGGGCGCCAGTGAGGCGCAAATATTTCGCACTATAACCCTGCCCTTGATGGTGCCTGAGATTACCGTCGCGGCCATGCTGGTATTTCTAGCTTCCTTATCGGATTTCAGTACTCCCATCATTATCGGCGGAGGCTTTCAGACTCTGGCCTCCGATTTGTACATCCAGATTAATGGCCTCTATAACATGAGGACGGCTGCCATCTCAGGCATGTTTCTACTGCTGCCCTGTGCGGCCGCATTCTTCATCCAGCGCTATTATTCCGGCAGAAATCCAGTCTATAGCCAAGCGGTGTCAGCCGACGTAATAGAATACCAGCGCGTGAGCCGCGGGGTTAAGACAGTCCTCATATTCATAACCAGCCTGTTCATCCTTTTTGTGCTATTGCAGTATGCCTTCATCATCGTCGGCGCCTTCACCGAACGGTGGGGGTATGATTACAGCTTCACCCTGAGGCACTTCCAGACCATAATTACCAAGGAGAGCGCTCCATTCATCAACACCGTCAAGCTGGCTATTCCAGTCGGTATTATCTCATCCCTGCTAGGTGTCCTGCTGGCTTATATCATTAAATCCAAGCAATACGTCATGTCCAGGCAGATCGACTTCCTGGCCACCCTGCCCGCGGCTATACCAGGCATCTTGTTGGGTATCGGTTACCTGGTAACTTTCAGATACCCGCTCCTGGGTGCCGGCCGCTTCTATTTAACAGATCTTGACCCGATTATACTGCTCGGAACCGGTATTATAATCTATCTGATCTGCATCTATCGTTACCTGTACGTGGGTATGAAAGCCGGATATGCACTTATGGAGCATTTGAATCCCAACCTGGAGATAGCTGCCATGAATCTGGGAGCAGGGGAAAGGCGCATATTTATTGACATAATATTTCCTTTGCTAAAGCCAGCTTTCAGTGCCGCTTTTCTGAAGAACTTCACTTCGTCAATGACTACATTGGGAGCGATCATATTTCTGTTGCTGCCCAAAAACAAGGTGGCGGTGCAGCAGATCTTCACCATCATGACCAGCAGCGAGATCGGGGCAGCGGCAATGATGGCCTTGATGCTATCCCTGCTATCCCTGGTATTGTTGGCTTTGTTCCAATTATTGCTGAATTTCAAGGCATTGGCTGAATACATACAGGAGGTAAGACAATGGGGATCAAACTCAAGGCAGTCAACCAAACATACGGGGGGTTAAAGGTTCTCCATGATATTAATTTAGCCATCGCCGAGGGAGAAATGATAGCCCTGGTAGGCCCCTCAGGGTGTGGCAAGACAACACTGCTTAAGACTATCGCCGGGCTTTTGCCCTTGAGCCAGGGCCAGATATGGCTAAAAGGCCAAAATATCAGCCACTTACCAGCCCAGGACCGAAATACAGCCATGGTTTTTCAGAATTACGCACTGTTTCCGCATATGAGCGTAGCAGAAAATATAACCTACGGGCTCAAGATCCGCAAAGTCGACACAGCTCAACGCCAAAACCGGGTTCGGGAAATCGTCGCCAAGACTGAACTGCAGGGCTTGGAAAACCGCAAGGTCAGCGAATTGAGCGGCGGCCAGCAACAGCGCGTAGCCTTGGCCCGAGCACTGGTAATCGAACCTGCTGTATTATTGTTTGATGAACCGTTGAGCAATCTGGACCAGCGGCTTCGTGTGGCCATGCGGCAAAAGATAAAGCAGATCCAGCAGGAATACCGTATAACCAGCATCTACGTCACCCACGACCAAGATGAGGCGTTGTCCATCGCCGACCGGATTGTAGTGCTCAATGAAGGACGCATCGAACAAGTCGGCAGCCCGGCGGAAATTTACCTGCATCCCCGTAACCGCTTTGTGGCAGAATTCATCGCCGTAGCCAATATTCTGAAGCTGAGCGATCATGAAGAAATAAGGCAGCACCTGGGCCTCCGAACGAAATCCTATCCTTCAGCGGGTATAGCCCATGGTTGTGATACCGGCAAGTCTATATACCTCATGTTCAGGCCCGAAGATGTGACTATCGACCCCGGGGGAGATTTATCCGGAACCGTCGTGTGGCAGGAGACCCTGGGCGCAGTCAATAAGTTGACCATCAATTACCAGGGTACTCCGATTTTCGCTGAGATCAGGAATTATTTCAAGAGCGGTCTTAACATTAAGAATGACGGCCAAATCAAATTCTCCATCGACCTGGCCTCTGCCCACATATTTGTTGAATGATATATTGATGCCCGGCAGAACATCCATCACTTCAGCCCAATAATTTCATCAGCAGAGATGGTTTCTCCCTCTGCATATATTGTTGCATGGCATCCGCTTTGTCCTTTAGACTGAACTTGGGTGGTCGGCCCATAAATAGTTCGGAGGGGAGCATATCACTGTCCCCAAGATACTAGTAAACTGTTAACCAGGATGCCCAAGGGGAGAACCTATGACATTTTCAGTATTGTCTACCAAACTAAATAAGCCGCAGCTGCCCGACAGCTTGATTTCCAGAGATACACTGCTAAAGGATTGCGACTGGGCCAGTGTGATTCTCGTATCAGCTCAGGCTGGTTCAGGAAAATCGACGGCCGTAAGTGCCTGGCTGTCGGAACAAAGCAAGGCCTACTGTTGGTACTCACTCGATGATTGGGACAACGATTTGATGCAGTTTTTGGCCTACCTGATTAATGGTCTAAAAACTATTGATGCCCTTGCCTCTGAAAACCTTAGGCAGCTCGTCGATGCTTATCAATCTATCGGCTTTGAAGCGTTTATAAGAGCTCTGGTCAACCAACTCCATGCTATAAAATCTCCATACATTTTGATTCTTGATGATTATCACGTCATAAGAAATGATCAAATCAATATTATGATGAGGACCATACTGGAACACTTTCCACCGTCGATGCAGTTGGTATTGATCACCAGGGAAGATCCGCCCTTTCCGCTCGCCAAAATGAGGGCAGCCAAAAAACTGCTCGAACTCCGAACTGCACAACTCAGATTTACTGAAGAAGAGGCCAGAGTGTTTTTTGCGCGGCAACTTCATGTTTCCCTGGCAAAAGAACAGTTACAGAACCTCACCACCCGGACCGAGGGATGGATTGCGGGCCTGCAGATGACAGCGCTCTCCATGCAGGGAATTGATGATGTGGGTAGTTTTGTGGTGGCATTGGCAGGCAGTCATTATTATATTATGGACTACCTGATGGAAGAGGTCCTGGAGCGCCAGATGCCAGAAATTAAGGAATTTCTGCTTAAGACATCAATATTGGAATTTTTCTCAGCCGATCTCTGCGATGCTGTAGTCCAGTTCGAAACTGGCAGTTCGAGTACCATTATAGAAAGACTGGTTAAGACCAACAGCTTTATAATCTCCACAGAATCTTCTCACGAATGGTTCAGGTATCATCATCTGTTCAGAGATCTTCTGAAAAAACGACTCGAGCAACGATCAAAGCGGGAATTGGAATCACTCCATCATCGCGCCGGGCTTTGGTTCAAAATGAATGGATTTGGGCCTCAGGCTATTCATCACCTGCTCCAGGCCAATTACCTGGAAGAAGCAGCGGCCCTTATCGAATGTAAATGGGCTGAAATGGATATGCAGATGCAGTCCGCATCCTGGCTCGACCTGGCCAAGCGGCTGCCATCGACCATTTTGGAAAGAAGTCCAGTACTTACGATGGGGTATGGTTGGGCACTGCTTGATATGGGGGATGTAAAAGGATGCATTGGGTGGTTTGACCAGGCGCTGCGATTGTACAACCTTGCTCAAACACATGATCGTCCCGCAGACATTATCATAAAGGATAAAACTCAATTTGGTTTATTGCCGGCTACCATTGCTTCCGCCCGGGCGTATATCGCCGGTGCAACAGGGGATATTGAAGCTGTTTTTACCCATACGCGCTACGCGCTGGAGCGGATCCCCAGTGATCAATATGTTAAACGCAGCGTGGTGGAAATGTTGCTAGCCTTGGCCCACTGGGGAAGTGGTGATCTAGATGAGGCGGAATCCGTGATTCTGCGTCTGCTTAAAGACATCAAGAAAGCGGCGCATCCACTGGTCGAGAATTCTTATTACATGGTGCTGGGGGAGTTGTATATCCAGAAGGGCGCCTTGAGTAAGGCCCAAGCCATTTTTGAACAGACGATCTCCAGATTGGTGGCAGAAAATCTCGTGCCTATCATGCTGCCCAGCCTGTATTTGGGGTTGGCCAAAATCGCTTTCCTGCAAAGTGAAAACAAGCAGGCCTATGCACTGCTGGAGGAGAGCAAGACCCATGGTCAAAGATATGCGCTGATGAATTGGAAATACAATTACTATCTGCTGCTGGCGAGGCTCTATGGCAGTGAGGGATTGTATGATTTGGCCCGCGGCTGTATCAATGAGGGCAGGACCTATTACTATTTTAATCCCATTCCTGAAGATATCAGCATCGAAGAGGTGGAAAAACAGATAGAAACGGCCGCGTCCCAGCATCAGAATGGCCGGTTTCCGGGAATTAAGGATGAAAATGCGACTGTATTTGGGAAGGAACATGTTAACCAATCGCTGTCAGAGCCCCTTACGGTAAGAGAGCTTGAAGTGCTGGGCTTGATTGTGTCCGGGCTATCCAACCAGGAGATTTGTGATACGCTCTTTTTGGCGCTTAGTACCGTGAAGGGTTACGTTCAAAACATCTTCGGCAAATTAGCAGTCAAACGTCGTACCCAGGCGGCGGCGAAAGCCAAAGAGTTAGGCTTGGTATGACGTTTAGCTTGACGCGGCTTGAACAAACCCTACTTTATTAAAAGCAATACCATACTTTAATGATGCGCAATACCCTACTTTAGAAGGTGCCCCGATCTCTTCGTTTTTAGCATGCTTATACCATAGGCAACTAAAACGAGGAGGTTTTTTTATTGAAGCAGATTATTCAAATGTATCGGAAAATCAACGACCTGGGGCTGAACTGACATCTCTCAAAGAATCGAAAAGACCTGATGAAATTCAAAAGCTATAACAGGAGGAGAAAAGAAATGGATACCAGCAACATCAATAAAAGAACCGCCCGGATAGCAGGTTTTCTATACCTGCTGATGGCCCTGTTTGGAATGTTTGCGGAAATATGTTTCCGGCAGAATCTGTTTGTTGCCGCTGATATGGCGGTTACCGCCAACAATATTTTATCGAATATCTTTTTATACCGAATAGGAATCACCAGTGATATTCTCATGGCTCTCATCTATTTGCTTACGGCACTGGCTTTATTCAGGCTGCTTGCACCGGTAAATAGAAACATGGCCGGGGCGATGGTTGTTTTTACGACGGCAGGCTGCGTATTGCTGATGTTTAATGTGCTTAATGAAATAGCTCCGCTTTACATTTTAAGCGGAAATGATTATCTGAGCGCCTTTACCACCATCCAGAAGCAGGCTCTGGCCATGTTTTTTTATAATCTTTATCAGCATGGATATATGCTGGGACAGATTTTCTTTGCCCTTTGGGTGCTTCCTTTGGGACTTTTGATTTATAAGTCAGGATTCATTCCTAAAGTATTTGGCGTTCTGTTTGTGATTGAAGCCATCTTTGGTTTGATGGCAGTTATCGTACATTTTCTGATGCCCAATGCCACGATAGAAACAATCATGATGGTGCCGATGATGATCGCGGAATTCTCATTTGTGGCTTACCTATTGATTAAGGGTATAAATGAATCCGAAGTAAACGTTGTTAAGCTTTGTTCAGATAATGCCATATAACTGCCGTTCTTTGGAAGAGTTGATTGAGGCGGTGCAGCATGATATATGAGATCATTATTGGCGGGTATATTAGTGAGGCGTGGTTTGAAGGGCTTACAATTATAGAGCAGCCTGACTTTACAACCAGGCTACTGGGAGACTTCATCGATCAGTCCGCTTTATACGGGGTGCTGCGAATAATCAATGATTTGGGGGTTGAGCTGATATCAGTGAACCGATATAGATAAGGATGTCATGGGGACGCGGATGTCAGGACGGATGTCATGGGGACGGGGTTGGTGACACAAAGTTGATCGATACTACCGGCCAGGTCCAACGGATTGTCACTCAGGAAGCGGTCCGCGATGGCCTGTCGTACATTGAAACCCCCTACGTTTGTTTCTCCCCGTCTTCTACACCGATACCGCCTCCTGCAGCACGAATCCCGGCATGGGTTGGCGCATCTTCCAGACAATGCTGATGGGCGCAGATCCGTAATGGCTGACATAATCGGCCAAGCCCAGGCATGTATATGGAGCCGTCATCGTTCCCAGTTTTTTATATTCGCGTACGAAGATGAGCACTTGGTTGCCATTGTGGGGCTGGTTGATGTACCTTTGGCCGGTTGCCGACTCAATCCTGGTATTGCTCTGCGACTGCCAATGGAACTGCTCCTCATTGATGGCGTAATCACGATACATGGTGGAGGGAGAATAATCCTTATCCGACTTGTTCAGGGTCACGAAGAACACATCCAACCCCGCTTCCTTCAGATATAGCACCCCTTCTTGAAAATGCTTGCGCTGCCTCTCCGTGTGCCTGCCCAAAGCCACCAGGATCTGATCCAGAGTATAGCTGCAATAGAGGTCTAGCGGAGATTCGAAACCCAGCTCCAACGGCTTGTCCACGAATTCGATGCGCTCATATTGGAACTGCAGCAAATCCCGCAACTCATTATATATATCGTCGTCGGCAATTACTGCGAAGATGGCCTCTTCGATGCTGGCAAATCCCGGCTCCAGTTCATCCAGCCCTTTACTGTAAACCGTGTAATGAAACATGGTCAACATGGTTCGCTCCAGTGGCGAATTACAAGCCTTACCACGCCCCTGGTCGGCTTTTATCAGAGGCAGGACCTCCAGTAAAAACTTGAGCCAGCGCCGCGAATTGGCAGCGGTAAGCCTCATCAAAGCGTTGGCTATAAACTTGTCCTGCCGGTCATCCCTACCAATCGCGTAGGCTGCTTCAGCCTCGGCCACCAACCAGCTCAGGGTACAATGCTTGGAGTAAATATCCCGGGGGTGGACATGATAGCTCTCAAAAAACACCTTGGCATCCATGACCGAGTGGATCTGCAGGAAGTCTTTTATCTTCAACCTCAGGTTGCGCCGGTTGTTGATGGTACTGCGGATGTTCTCCAGGACGTACTCCTGGGCTTGGCGTTCCATCTGGATCGAGCATCCCCTCGGCACATGCACGAAGCCGTGCTCGATCTCGTACTCCACCGTGCGGCGGGTGCGGGCCAGCAGGGCCCGGAAACGCTCCTCGAAGTCGAATTTGCGGTTGGCCTGGCCCACAAAATCCAGCACGGTCAGGGCTTCTTTGCCTTCACTGAGCCTCAGACCGCGGCCCAATTGCTGGATATAGACGGTCAAGCTCTCAGTGGGCCGCAGGAACATAACCGTATTCAACTCGGGGATGTCGACGCCTTCATTGTATAGGTCCACCACGAATATGAAGTTGATCTCCTTGCTCACCAAGCGCTGTTTGACGCTGCTGCGCACCAATTCATCGGATTCCGCCACCAGGTACTCGGCTGGGATTCCCGCCTGGTTAAACTCCTCCGCCATATAGCGGGCATGCTCCTTGGAAACGCAAAACCCCAGGCCGATGATATCCTTGATTTCCCCGCAATAGCGGTCAATGGCCTGAATGATATTGCCCACCCGCTTGCGGGCTTGCGCGGCTTCAAACACGAATAGATTGTCCAGCTGCTGCCTATCATACTTGCCCGCCTGCCAGCGCACATTTTGCAGGCTCACCGTATCAGTCACACAGAAATAGTGGAAGGGGCTCAACAACTTTCGCTCTATGGCCTCATTCAAACGCAACTCGGCCGCAACCCGTCCATTGAAATACTGGAAAATATCCTTGCCATCCAGCCTTTCCGGGGTGGCCGTCAGACCAAGTAATATCCGGGGGCGATAGTATTCCAGCAGGTCATCATAAGAAGGGGCCGCGGCATGGTGGAATTCGTCAATGATGACGAAATCATAATAGTCCGGTGCAGTTAGGGAGGTCATCTCCTTGGAGTTGAGCGACTGGATGGAAACAAAGAGGTGCTCCAGGTCATCCGGAGAGCTGCCTCCCACCAGCAGAGAACCGAAATTAAAGTCTTTTAGAATGGCCCGGAAACAATCCCGGCTCTGTTGCAGGATCTCTTTGCGATGGGCCACAAACAGCAGCCGATTAGGTTGGCCGGAGTTTTCCATCACGAACCGTTTATAATCGAATGCCGCTACCACGGTTTTCCCGGTGCCGGTTGCGGCCACCACCAAATTTCTATACGAATCATGGATCTCCCGTTCCGCCTTCAGTTTGTCCAGGATCTCCTGTTGAAAATAATACGGAGTGATATCGAAATTGAAGGCGAATTTGCCTTCTTCATCCTGGGAGCTGCCGCGTTCCGATTGCAGTGCCTGGCGCAGCCTGGCCCCGTCCAATTCCGGTATAAACCGGATGAAATCATGACTGTTCCAATAGGAGGCAAAGGTAGCTTGAATCTTCTTCAGAACATCCCGGGAGTCATATTCACTCAGCTTGATATTCCATTCCAGGCCGCTGGTCATGGCTGGCTCGGAGATATTGGAGGAACCGACATAGGCGCAGCTGAACCCGCTATCACGCCAGAATACATAGGTCTTGGCATGCAGGCGGGTTCTTTCGGTGTCATAGGAAATGCGGATCTCGGTGTTGGGCAATGCGCTCAGCTTTTCGATCGCTTTATAATCGGTAGCGCCCAGATACGAGGTGGTAATGACCCGCAGTTGCCCGCCCCTCTGGGTGAAGGTCTTCAGCTCTTCGATGATCAGCCGCAGTCCGCTCCACTTGATAAAAGAGACCAGCAAATCGATCCGATCGCAGCTCAGAATCTCTTTCTTCATCTCGGAAACCATGCTGGGTTCATGGGCCGCTCCGGTGAACAGCGAATTCTCGGCAATGGAGGTATCCGGCCGTATGATGGGACTTGCATCGGCATTAAGGGCGGGCAGGGACTTTTTCTTATCTGCAATAGCCAGCAACATTTTCGCGTCCTGATTAACGATATGGGTTCTGACCAGGTCCGCCATCTCCCGGCTGGGCCGAAAACCAAGCTCGCCCTTTTCGATGACGGTGCCGATATACTCGATTAGACGGTTGCACAGCTCCACCCTTTTTTCCAAGACATCGGCTTCACCTTCGATACGGTCAAAGACCTCCCGGATCAGCCCGGCCAAGTAGTCTGCCAGTATCTTGGATGATTCGGCCGGGTCTATCTTGGCGGTTTGGACTTTAGCGAATTCACTGCCCAAACGTTCCAGATGCCGGCTTATGATATCATTGATGACCTGTTCATATATACCGAAAGCGATCATAAAGGTGCCTCCCGGTTAAGACCAAAGGCGGTGAATTCCCGCACTAGTTTCTCGACCAACGGCCGGTCGGCAGGGGCAAAGGTGTAATCGGCCAGTTCACTGACCGCCACCCATGCATAATCGCTGTGGACTTGCGGCCATAACTCTCCATTTGCCCACCGGCAATAGTATCCCAGCAGACGGATGGTCCCTTTGTCGTAAGCAAACAGGCTGCTGGCGAAAAACCTTTCGACTTCCACATCGATGCGAAATTCCTCCTGCATTTCCCGGACCAGGCTTTCCTCGGGGCTCTCCCCCTCCTCCACCTTGCCACCAGGAAACTCCCATAGCAATGCCAACGGGTCATCGTAACCACGCTGGGCAATCAGAATCTTTTTTTCCTTGATCAAGATGGCTGCTACAACATCCTTTACGGTTTGCATAGTGTGGTCCTCCGAATAATTAGTGAGGCGTTTCCCCAGTTCTGCTGCTGTTCTCATAATTTTCCTCTTTCATTTTAATGAACCATTCGGCAATATTTACCATAATCCTGCATATGCCGGGCGCATGCTCATCATTACACCTCAAATGTCACTCCATCATCTTTCAGCTCAGTCTTGGCTGAATACTCCAAAAAGGCGTCTGGCTGCATGGTATGGATCGGTATTATCTTGTGAGGATCAAGCCCATTGATTAAGCGTTTAATGTCCGTTATTGCGGCGTGTCCGCTGGTATGCAGCATCTCACGCTTAAACCCTTTCTTCCCCAAATACTTTTCAAATTTCTGCTGGTATTGGCTGCCGCGGTAACCGCTCCATAATGAATAAATGAACGTTCCATCGCGAAGACCACACTTTTCTATATCCATGCGCATGGATGGACGACAGGCCATCACGATGTTATTCTGTATTTTTCCGAGAGATTCTCGAGAGATATGGAATGCTGAAAAATGCTGGGCGTATCCTTCACCGATCTCTTTAAATATCTTCTGCGTTAACCAATATGGGAAAAACACCTTTATTTTCGGATAATCGGGGGACGGATATGGCAAATTGTTACCCAGTTGCCGCAGCTCATACAATACATTGGCCGTGTATATATCCACTACGAAAATTCTCTTTGAACGAACTGCTGCCCGATAGAAGCTTACCAGCCTGTCAATATTCTGGCTTGAGCATTGAAACAGCAGAGGCGAGTCCAGATCCTTCATTCGTTCAACCAATGCATCTTCAAGCTGGCCTTCTGTCAGTATTTGCTCATTTTTCCTGCCGATCATTGAGCCCTCCGTCAGCAGGATATCAGGCTGCTTTTTTGCATTTTCGATAAATCGATCGAGACAGACTGCCTTGCGCCCATGTCCACGGAAATCACCCGAATAGATGACGGTTTTCCCTTCGGCCGTGACTTCAAAAGCGGTGGCATCAAAGGCTGAATGGTCCATTAGATAGGGCTTAATAACGATATCACCGATTTGAAAGGAAGTGTACATACGGAAACGTCGAACGTCCAGATCAAATGGCTCAACAATCTCAAATCGCTGGGAGACACTGATGAGGGTATCGGTACCAGCTGACATATAGACTGGAATTGAAGGATCTATATTTCAACAGTCCATAATGGTCTATGTGTGCGTGTGAGATGAGCACCGCGTCAAAGCTCGGATCATCCCAGTCATATAGGCCCGTAATGTCCGGGAGCACCCCGATTGCCAGGAGTTCAGGTGGAGGCAGTTTGGCGATATCGTCTGCGATGGGTTCATTGTTTAAGAACAGTGGGTAGCCGGCATCAATCAGAATCCGAGTCGAGCTTGTCTTGACCTCGATTAACGTTCCCCCGATTTCTTTGGTGCCGCGATAGATGGTTATTGCGCTCATGTGAGTTCCTATTTGACAATATGGGAGTATTGTTTCAGAAAGGTATGAATATCATAAATACCTTCACTGTACAATCCGTATCACATCACTGAAGCCGTGGCCACCTTCAAATCCGCCAACACCGAAAAATCTACAAACGATGGCTGCTTTATGAGATCCTCCAGTTCCCGGCGGAGGACGGACTTAGCGGGGTCATGGTTCCCCAAGATCAAAATGTATTCGGGTTTAACGTCACTAAATGAGCCAATCTTTTTTATTCCGTTAAGAATGCCCAAATCCACCTTCTGGTTGAAAACCTCAATCATTTCCGCTTTTATCTTGTCCAGATTGCCTCGGTTCCCCAAGAATGCATTCATACCCGTGATGTGATCTACCAGTCCTGCCTTACCTGTGAGGGATTTGTCCATGTATTTCATTTCGATAAAAGCCAGACCCAGGTCGGTGTTCTTCTTCCGCTGCGGGCTAGTCGAAGGCCATTTCACGGCGACCATGTCAAACCTGCCGTTCACGTTTGCATATTCAATATCGCAGATGAAGTAGTCGGTGTCATTGGCTGAACCACCATAATTATTCTCCCGCACCACCACCTGCTGGTAATCCCGCTCCTCTTTACGTTTTTCAGTAAGGTGTAGGTCCATCTGGTTTTTAATGTTGGGCAGTTCATCGATCCATTGTCCTGCTGACGAGGCGTTATTTATCATTCGGGGGAGATTTGCGAGGGTAGAACTGACCGAAGAAGTGATGATAAACTTTGTATCAAACGAGAACTTATATCCCAATCTTTTCTCAGTAATTCGAATCGCGTTGTGGCCCCGGTAGTATATATTCAGGTAATTTCCCCTGATCTCCAAGCCCAGGGTATCGTCTGCCTTGACTCTATCAAGTACTCCTTGTAAAATTCCAAGTTTTAGGTCATTCATGAACCTGGCTGATAAACCTCTCATACCGACCTCTCCTTCACCTCTTTACTTGCGTTGCATATTCGGTCCGTTCAATATAAACCCTCCTAAATCTCAACCTATATTGAACAGGTTCATTGTGCCCTTGATCAATTTTTGGGTCCGCCGGTCAACTTATACGATATCCCACAACTTTGTAGGGGATGTCCACGAGTGCCGCTTCTGAACTATGCGAGGCATGGGGTTTGTTGTTTAGCACATGGACGGCTATCAAGTTTAAGAGCATTTTGCTGGTCCTACTATATGTACTTCCTCACTATCTGCACAATAGCATTGCCGTATTTCTGGCATTTAACTTCACCAAACCCCGCTATCTTTTTAAGTTCATCCAATGTTTGCGGCATTCTTGCAATAATATCTTCTAGTTCATCGTTGGTGAAAATAAAATGTGCTTTCACGTTTTCCATCTTGCTGGTATCATCGCGGTATTTCTTTAACTCCTGATATAATAGTGTTTTCCTTAAATGGTTCCAAAGCGTACCGTTTTGCTTATGCTCAGGGATGCTTGGCTCAAAATTGGGTGGGGTCGGCTTAAAACGATGGTCATCTCGCTGCAGTTCGTATTCCTTACGCTGGTATTCACGCAGAGCGTCTATGTCAATCTCATCCGCCAGGATAGTATGGTTTAATCCGCCTTTTGTTTTAATTACATCTCTCAAATCGGTTTTGGTGGGGGACATGACGCGGCTATCTCCAAAGTCGGAGGAGTTGGCTTGGATACAGTAACAATGCAGATCACGGCACAAGGACTCCATGATACTACTAAAGTAGGGAACATCTCGATTCCACTCAACGGCCACCGTCAAATCCGCAAAGGATTGGAATAGCGCGCGTTCTGCAATGGAAGCCAACTCAAAGCAGCAATAAACGGAGAACCACAGATCCTTCCACTGAAACAACTGATACTCGTTACCGGGAAGTGGTTTCAATCGATAACCTTTGATTTTCCGCTTTTCTTCGGGAGAGAAATGAACCTTTTGGTGGTAAACGATGTGGGCAAATTTATGTACATCTTTGCGATACGGAAGGATCACCGCAGTCAAATTATAAACCTGCTGTTGCTTCTCCTCAACCTTGGAAGATAGAATATGCTCCACACCTGTAATCAGCGCCATTTGATTGTTTGCGCATAATCTGGAAATGTCAGGTACCCACTCCCATGGGAGAAAGTTTTCCGGTAGTACCAGTAAATCTACGTATGCCTCAAGGGCCTCTTTCAACAGCTTGTAGACCTGTTGATATCGTTCATAGGACCGATTAGGGGTTCCAGTCAGTGCCAGCTTGAAATCATTTTCATATAATCTCGCATTACCGACGGCGACTTTAATCTTTTTGGCTGCTGGCGTATCAACGGATATCGCATAACACGACTTAGCTCTGTTATGGATAACTTGAACATCGACATCTTTACATTCAGATGTCTTACTCGTATTGTCTGATATACAAAAATTGTAGAGTAAATACAGTTCTCTAATGTTCTTCCACTGTATATCAGGAGAATCAATTTCTTCGCCGGTGGCGATATTTTTGCATGCAAGAGCGTATGCGATTTCCTGCGGCGTTACCATATAGGGGAAGTACACATAGTTGTCCAGTGTCCAAGTCCAGTCGACATTGGCAAGGAAAGATTCCAAATGACACAGGTTGATATTTTTGTCCTTCTGTGTAAATACATTGTCTTTCAGCCATCCGATGGGTAGGGGCAGTATATATTTATTAACCATACGGCTACGGCAATATTGAATGCGTTTCTCTGTTAGTAAATCAGTCTGAAACAATAATGCTTCATTCTCGAATACCTTATTTGCAGTAACTTGAATGTTTTCTAAAACATGGTCTATTTTAGGTCCCCAATATAGGGCTGCAGTACGGCAAACAGCTACGTGCAGATTCAAAATCAGTGCATGACGGGATTGGTTTTTGTACGAATTGACGAGCTCAGGGGGCACTTCATAGTCATTAATGGCATCTATAATTTTTTTTATAAGCTTTTCGTAATTCTCCAGGCGGTCATTGACGATCATTATTTCTAAAATCCGTTCCCACAGCGTATAGTTTTCAATGAGGGTACGTTTGTTGAGAATTGCCAGCAAATCCCTGTCGAAAGCGCTTTCCTTCTTGTCTCGAATCATACCGCCGGCTTTACGGTATTTCCCAAGAAATTTTGACAAAGAAAACTTATCCAAGGAAACACCTGTAACACCTCGCAGTTTGTTAAGGGTCTCATCATTTTGCAGCTTGAAAATTTCACTATAATCGTTTTTACCCAATATATAATCCATATCTGGCAAAAAACGAAACTCGCTGGCGTTCTGTGCGATTTGAGTGTGGAAGCAATCCAGCAGAGCCCTAGTTGCACCTTCTCGAAAGTAAAATACCTTTACCTTATCATTTTGAATTTGGATTTCGGGCTTTTCCGTTGAGGTACTGCCTTGCAGCAAAACAGCAGGGTTGATGCGATAGCCTACACACGTGTATTTGTCGCAGCTTTCATGCTTACAGCTTTCCAGTTTGCATTTTTCCTGATTTCGTTGAAATACCTTTTTCTGTGAAGGGGTCATTTTATCCAATTCCAGCGGTAAAAAGAGTTGAATCTGCTTGCAGACATCTGGCATCTCTTCTGTGGCTGAACAGGAGCAGAAATAGTATGCTATTACATCCTGGGCTGTCAGCTTGGAGCTATCCGTGCTCTTTCCCTGTGCCCGTTTGCGCAGGGGGCTGTTTTTTTCCACCTTGTCAACTATGATCACATCATCTACATATCTTCCGTAGTACACTGGATTAATCCGTCGACTGATTGCCTCGTCAAAAGGGGTCAGTATCCAGTTTGAAAGAATGTTGGATGGTAGAAAGCCGATAGGCAAAAATACACGTTTGGACAGAGGAAGCTCCGAGTCAACGTTTGTATTACGAACCTTCTGGGAATACACTTCCAGGACACGATAAACAAAGTCGTGTACGCGTTTTCCCCAGGTGGGGAGTTCTATCTTTACTGAAGCGGTTTCAAAAATATCGTCAAAGTTTTCCTTAGGAATATGTACTCCATAAAAAAAGCTGCGCAGGTCAAGAGTAAGAATCAGCGCATCCTGTTTGTTATTTAATCGATCCTTTGCATATGACAAGGCAGTATCCCGCCAGCTTTCATACTGTGAGAAATAAGGTTCAAACAAATAAGGGGAGTAAGTAATGTCTTCGCTGTCAGCATTGTAAAGACTCTTTCGCAGGCGGTTTCCATAGGAATGCTCATACATGAGCAGGTTATCGGGGTCATTACGATTGTCCAACTGCGCACCGACAGTAAGCACCCATAAAGTACCGAGAAGATGTCCACCTACCGGCAAATCAATAAAGTACTGCGCTTTTTCCATTTCAATCGGCTCATTGTCTACATTGAAAATTACCTGATTTTCAGGCCAGGAACGGAGCTTTTTGGGATAGACAAGCGCATCAATTTTGCTGGTGATATCTTCTATGTAATCCTCCCATACATCGATCTGTTCCAGCGCTTGTGCTACTTGGCCAAGTTTTTTTTCCAGGTTATCGTGTTCGAAGGATACAATCTGATCAATCAGCGGGAGTTGTGTTTTGTCAAAATACACATTTCCTTTGAGTTTTTTGTAAGCCCTCTTGACCCATTCTTGTGTAGAAAGGTTGTTATCCATGCCTGATCTCCTTCGTCCAATTAAGAATTTCTTCTAAAAATGCCTGTCCGTATCGTGCAGCCTTGATCTCTCCCACGCCGGAAATCTGCAAAAATTCTGCCATATTTTGAGGTTGCTTAGCAGTCATATCGATCAGTGTAGCATTGGAAAAGATAATGTAGGCCGGTACGTTTTCCTCTTTCGCCATCTTGGTGCGCAATGCTTTTAGAGTGGCAAATAGACTTTCATCCGCCTGTGTCGGCATGGCTTTGGATTCTTTTCGAGAAGAAGCAGTCTTCTCCAATCGACTTTGCTTTCGCCATGTATGAAGTACCTTTTCCCCGTGAAAAAGCACTTGCTTTGCCCGCTCAGTCATACGCAACACCGGATATTCATCACCTGCCAAACTCAGATAGCCCGTACGAATAAGGCAGTCGATATAGTCTCTGATTTGGGTGCGGTCGGTATTATGCATGATGCCATAGGTCGACAGTTTGTCAAGTCCCAGTTGGATTACTCGCTTTTCCTTACTGCCATGAAGCATACGGACAATTAGTGTGAGGCCAAGACCGAATGAGTATCTTTTCTCCACGCGGGCAACAGCAGAGAGTATTTTTTGTGCCTCGACGGTGATGTCCTGTTGCACCATTTCTCCATTGCAGTTGCCGCAATTTCCGCAATAGTCTATAGTGTTCTCTCCAAAATAATTTAGTAAATAGGCACGCAAACAGCCCGTGGCTTTGCAGTACGCAATCATCTGATTTAACCGCTGTAGATCCCTTCGTCGAACCTTCTCCTGCTCATTCTCGGAAAGCGCCTCATTTTTCTCGACATTATTGATGAGGAACTTCACCGTTTGAATATCGCTGGCAGAAAACAGTAGCACACAATGGGCCTTTTCCCCGTCTCTCCCGGCCCGCCCCGCCTCCTGATAGTAGCTCTCAATATTTTTGGGCATGTTATAGTGGATGACAAAGCTAATGTTAGATTTGTCAATACCCATGCCAAAGGCATTAGTTGCCACCATGACTCGAGAGCGATCGTAGACGAAGTCCTCCTGATTCTGCTGTCGTTCTTTGTCTTCAAGACCTGCATGATAGCGCGTAGCGAGGATACCATGACGCAACAGTTCATCACACACTGTCTCCACTGTCTTTCGTGTAGCGCAGTATACGATTCCGCTTTTGTCCCGATGTTGGGCTATATACTGCCACATATAAGCACGTTTGTTGTTGGGCTTTGCCACTTCAAAGTACAGGTTTGGCCTGTCGAATCCAGTGGTCAAATTCAGGGGTTCACGGAGCCTCAGAAACCTGACAATGTCATTCTTAACTTCTGGCGTTGCAGTAGCAGTAAATGCACCAATAGTGGGTCGGTATGGTAGTTGGTCAATGAAATCTATTATTTTAAGGTAACTAGGCCTGAAATCCTGACCCCACTGGGAAATGCAATGAGCTTCATCCACGGCGATTAACGAAATTTGCGCGTTTCCTGCAAAACGCACGAATTCAGACGTTGCCAGTCGCTCCGGCGCAACATATAAGATCTTATAGTAACCGTTTTTCGCTAGCCGAAAAACCTCCTGGTATTGTACGGCATTTAGCGATGAGTTAAGGAACGCTGCCGGAATTCCAGCTTGTATAAGTGCTGCAACCTGATCCTTCATCAGCGATATGAGCGGCGATACTACCAGCGTCATGCCACTCAATAACAGAGCCGGGAGCTGGTAGCACATTGATTTACCTGCACCGGTAGGCATAACGCCCAACACATCTCGCCCCAACAGCAGCGCATCAATCAATTCTTCTTGTCCAGGACGAAAGGAATTATGACCAAAATACTGCTTCAGTGCAGAGAATTTATCCATAATGACAACTCCAAGTTTAAAATGTAACGGACTCGTATATTGATATTGAATATCGTCTTCAAGCACGAGATTCTCCAACCCGGGTCGCTCGATCGAGCCCAACAATAGGATTCCATGCCATACCCCTTACTCTTTTCAATATTCAGCAATATTTTCCATAATCCTGCAATATGTTACGAAAAGCCTTATGGGGATGAAAAAAGGAGCAATTCGTAATAAAAGAGAAGCACAGTAAAAAAGGCTCTCTACTGGAAATCTCCAATAGAGGAGGCCTTGAACTTACGCCATATTTCCCTAAATCACATCAAAATACTTCTGACATGCGTTGCAGTAAAACTCGCCGGGTTTGCCGTTGGGCCTTAAATGGAATTTGGTGGAGGCGCCAGCTAAGAGTATGGTTCGGCCGATAACGCCAACACTTACAACTGCTGTGTCGTCAGA
>ENA-UOUL01002297-UOUL01002297.1-bioreactor-metagenome-genome-assembly--contig:-NODE-2297-length-22712-cov-3.551624_pt1 | contig 22712 bp, 20 predicted proteins | sample MGYA00249838_ERZ747220 | MGnify/ENA primary metagenome ERZ747220 (study PRJEB28778, sample SAMN05720191) | bioreactor metagenome | isolation source: Anaerobic biogas reactor | place: USA:Washington...
CGATCAGCCGCCTGCGGTCGAGCTCCCGGATATCGCCGGTGTGTATGTGCTGCCCGTCGCGCAGCACCGTCACGCGGTCGGAGATCTCAAAGACCTCCTCCATCCGGTGCGAGATGTAGATGACGGTGATGCCGCGGCTCTTGAGATTCCGGAGTATCTGGAAGAGCATCGTCAATTCCTTGTCGGTCAAGGTCGCCGACGGCTCGTCCATGATGATGATCTCGGCCTTATGCGAGAGCGCCTTGCATACCTCGACCATCTGCTGCCGGGCGATCGACAGCTTTCCGACGATCGCGCGCTCGTCGATGTCGGCGTGTATGCTGTCGAGCAGCTCCCGCGCGTCGCGATGCAGCTTCTTCCAGTCGACGGTGCCCCTCCCCGTCATCGGCGGCTGGCCGATGAATATGTTCTCCGAGACGGTCAGCGTGTCGACGAGCTTGATCTCCTGGTGCACGACGCTGATGCCGCTCTTGAGCGCCTCGAGCGGCGTCTGGAAGCGCATCGACTTTCCGTTTATGTAAAACGCGCCGCCCTCCAGGCTGTTGACGCCCGACAGTATCTTGATGAGCGTCGACTTGCCCGCGCCGTTCTCGCCCATCAGCGCGTGTATCTCGCCGCGGTTGACCGAGAAGCTGACGTCGCTCAGCGCCTTCACGCCCGGGAAGCTCTTCGAGATGTTCTCTATCCGCAATACAACGTCCGGCATCCCAACCCCTCCCACTACGTTCTGTTGGCCTTGCTCGTGCGGAACACGTCGATGCCCACCGCGATGACGAGCACCACGCCGTTTGCGACGGTCTGCAGGTTCGAGTTGATGTTGAGAAGCGTCATGCCGTTGCTGAGCATGCCGACGAAGATCGCGCCGAGCAGGACGCCGAGCACCTTGCCCTTGCCGCCGTTCATCGACGTGCCGCCGAGCACGCAGGCGGTGATCGCCTTGAACCCCCAGTCCTTGCCGTTCGCGGGCTGCGCGGAGTCGAGCCGGCCGCAGAGTATGATCGCCGCGAGCGCGACCGTGATCGAGCACACGACGTAGGAGAGCATCCGTATCCGCTTTACGTTGATGCCGGACAGGTACGCCGCGTCGCCGTTGCCGCCGGACGCGTACAGAAACCGCCCGTAGCGCGTCTTTTCGGTGATGAAGTACGCGACGACGTAGACGACCACGACGATGTAGAGCGGGAACGGCACGTTGAACAGGTAGCCGCGGCCGATGTACTCCATCTGCGGCGGCAGGTTCAAGACCGGATACGAGTTCGTCCAAAGGAGCGCGAGACCCTCGGCGATCGACATCGTGCCGACCGTCGCGACGAACGGCATCAGCCGCGCGTACGAGGTCAATACGCCGTTCAGAAGCCCGAGCACCGCGCCGAGCGCGAGGCACATGACGATCGCCACGTACGGGTTCACGCCCTTGTTCACGATCAGGTCCGCGAAGAATATGCCGGTGAAGCCGACGCACGCGCCCGCCGAGAGGTCGATGCCGTTTCCGATCAGGCAGAAGAACATGCCCACCGCGACGATCGACACCATCGACACCTGCCTAAGCACGTTCGTGATGTTCGAAATCCTGAAGAAGCTCTCGACGAACACGCTCAAAATCAGGAACAGCGCCAACAGCACGAACAGTATGCTGTAGTCGTTCATAAGCGCCTTGAACATCCGGACAAACGGGTTCTCCCGACGCATATCCTTCAACCGCAATCGACCTACTTTCTCCCCGGCTTCGGGATCCCCGGAGGCGGGCCATGATGATACTTGATTGTACATATGCGGGGCGCTCCGCGTCAACAACCGGAGCCGCGAAACATTTGGAAAAAACAATCGTCGCAATCCCGGAACTTTGTACAAATCAACGCTCTGTTTGTATCGGGAACGCAAAATTCGCGCCGCGCATTGTACTTCGGGCGCACTTTGTTGTATGCTCTTTCCAGAAAAGAATCGGGAGGGGTCGCATGCTTGGCTTTGTGAATATCTGCCACCCGGACTACGCCGATCCGGTCGCCGTGCAGCTCGGGAAGGACGCGCTTGAAAATCTCCGAGGCGGCGGCGTCCCGGTGCTCGAAATCCCGGAACCGGTCACCGACCACAAAAGCGCGCTCAAGGCGGCGCGGACGATGGTCGAGAACGACGTCGACGGGATCGTCCTCTTCTACGGCGCGTTCGTGCTCTGCTCGACGGCGATGACGGTCGTGACGGAAACGCGGCTGCCGCTTCTGCACTGGGGCGTGCCGATGATGATGCGCGACGGGCTGCTCTCGACGACCGGCTCCTACGTCGCATTCTCGATGTTCAACGGGACGCTCAATCGGCTGAACATACCGCACGAGAACCTGATCGCCGAGCCGGACAGCGAAAGCGCGCTTCGGAAGGTGCAGGATTTCGCAGCCGCGGCGGAGGCCAAAAAGCGGCTCCGGCGCACGCGCGTCGGGCTTGTCGGCTACACGTCGATGAGCATCTACCCCGGCACGTTCGACCACGCGATGATGCGCTGGTTCGTCGGCCCCGAGATCGAGCACTTCGATTCGTACACCTTAATCAATCGCGCCGAGGCGGTCGCGGACATCGAGGGGGCGCTCAAGCTCTACCGCGCCGCCGCGCGCTTCCCCGAGGGCGCGCCGGACATCATGGTCGAGCGCGCCGCGAAGCTCTACGTCGCGCTGAAGGAGCTCTGCCGGGAGCACGACCTCGGCGCGATCACGGTCAAGTGCCAGTACGAGTTCTCGAAGGAGTACGGCATGACGCCGTGCCTGCCGCTGTCGCTGCTCGCCGACAACGGCATCGTGACCTCCTGCGAGGGCGACGTGCCGTGCATGGTCTCGACGGTGATCCTGAACTACCTTTCGGGGAGGACCGCGACCTACGGCGACGCGATCCACCACGAGGGCAACGTGTTGAAGCTCTCGCCCTGCGGCTTCATGCCGTTCTCGCTCGGAAACGACGGGTTGAAGAATACGATGGTGTCGAGCTATCCGTTCTTCAAGGGGCTCTTGTGCAGCTTCGTGATGCGGCCGGGGAAGGTCACGATGCTCAGGCTCTACGAGGAGCTCGGGAAGTACTCGATGCTGTGCTTCACCGGCACAGGCATCCGGAGCGAGCTCCGCGGCGGGAACATGCCGTCGCTCGACGTAATCGTCGACGGGGACATCGAAACGCTCGTGAACCTCTATCCCGGGCAGCACTTCGCGATCTGCTACGGCGACGTCTCGGACCGGGCCGCGATGCTGGCCGGCATGCTGGGCATCGATATGAAACGCATATAGGAGGACGGCGAAATGGCGAACTGCTTTGGCGACAACAGCTGGGTGAAGATTCAGGAGGCGATCGACAAAAAGAGCGTGATCATCCTCCCGATCGGCACGACCGAGGAGCACGGCAAGCACCTGCCGGTGCGCACCGACGCGGCGATCGCGGCGTACTTCGGGCGCAGGCTCGCGGACGCGTGCGACGAGGCCGGCATCCCTGCGCTCCTGATGGAGACGATACAGTACGGCTTCTCGATGTCGGTCGTGCGCCGCTGGCCGGGCTGCCCGAACGTGAACGCGCGGCACTTCGCGGACTACATATTCGACATCGTCGATTCGCTCGTGTCGATGGGCTTCGAGAAGGTCGTGATGCTCGACTGCCACGGAAACCACGACTGCCTGCTCAGGCTCGTGATGCGCGAGATCGCGGACAAGCACAACGTCTACACGATGACGCTCTCGCCGATGGCGATGAGCGCAAAGGTCTACAATCGGATCAAGCGCGACCCCGAGGGCGACATACACGGCGGCGAGTGGGAGACCTCGGCGATTCTGCACATCGCGCCGGAGCTCGTCGATATGTCGCTCGCGACAAACGTCGACGCGATCCGCTGCAACACGCCGCTGCGCGGCCCGGTGTCCGCGTGGGGACTGCAGAACACCGAGACGGGGCTGTTCGGCGACCCGACGTACGCGACCGCGGAGCTCGGCGGCGCCATATTCGACGCCGCGACCGCCGAGGGGCTCGCGATGATCAGGCTCTACCGCGCGCACAGCGAGAAGACGGGGGGATAGCATGCGCATCCTCGCGGGCCTCGACCTCGGCACGACCGGCTGCCGGTGCGCGCTGTTCGACGAGCAACTGAACGTATTGGGCGAGGACTACCGCGAATACCCGCTGATGACCTCTGAAAACGGCGTCGCCGAGCAGGATGCGGAATTGTGGTGGGCGCTCCTGTCGGAATCGCTCCGCGGGGCGGCGAGGAACTGCGGGCGGCCGCTCTCGGACGTGGCGGCGCTCGGGATGAGCTCGCAGGGGATCACCGTCGTGCCGGTCGACGAAGAGCTCAGCCCGCTCGCGAACGCGATCAACTGGCTCGACCATCGGCCCGGCACCGGCGGCGAGGAGCTCGTCGACGGGCGTTTCACGGACATCACCGCGCGGCTCTCGCCCGAGGGCTACGGCATTGCAAAGGCGATGTGGTTCGAGAGGCACCGGCCGGACGTCGCCGCGCGCGCGTGGAAATACCTGATGCCGCTCGACTTCGCGACCGCGAAATTGACCGGCCGCGCCATAACCGACCACAGCATGGCCGCGGGCATGGCGTGCTACGACATGCGGGAGCGCCGGTGGTCGGGGCATATCCTCCGGGCCGCAGGAATTCCGGAAGCCAGGCTGCCCGAAATCCGGAAGAGCGGCGAGGCGGCGGGATTCGTGACCGAGGAGGCCGCGCGCGCAACGGGGCTTTCGCCGGAGACGGTCGTCGCGGTCGGCGCGCAGGACCAGAAATGCGGCGCGCTCGGCGCGGGCATCCGGGACGGAATCGCGACGGTCTCGATGGGCACGTGCATGGCGGTCACGACCCGCGCGGAGAGGGTCGTCTGCGACGCCGAGCGGTACCTTCCGTGCTTCTCCGACCTGTTCGGCGACGGCTACTGGCTCGAGGGCTGCGTCAACGTCGGCGCGGGGTGCCTCAAGTGGTACCGCGACCTGTACTATCCGGAGCAGCCCTATTCGTATGTGACCGGGATGGCGGGCCGGCACAATCCGACCGCCGAATCGCCGATGTTCTTCCCGCACCTGTCGGGCATGGGCACGCCCTTCCGCTGGGGGAACGGCTCCGGCGCGTTCTACGCTCTGACGCTGAACGCGACCGCGGACGGCATGGCGCACGCGGTGCTCGAGGCCGTCTGCCTGACGCTGCGCCAGAACCTCGAGGCCGCGGAAGAAACCGCCGGCGCGCGGGTCGGGACGCTGCGCGTATTCGGCGGCGGCGCGAAGAGCCGGGAGTGGCTCCAAATGGCCGCGGACGCGACCGGCCGCCAAGTCGAGAGCCTGTTCACGCACGAGGCCGGCTGCGTCGGCGCCGCGATGCTCGCGGGGCTCGCCGCGGGAATCTTCCCGGACGTCGAGGCCGCGCGACGAGCCGGCGTGCGCGTGGATAAAAGGTTTTTGCCCGATCCCAAGCGGCAGTTGATCTACGACAGGCGGTACGAGCTCTACTGCCAAAGGGAGAAGCGAATCTACAGGGAAGCATATCTCGAATAAAAAAGCGCCCGGGCGCTTTTTTTATGCCAAACTTGGACAATTTCCCCTCCTGTCTCGTCTAATCAGCGAAAGGGGATGCCGATGGAGAGCATGGAGCGTGAACTGTGGCTGGAGGACGCGATGAACCGCTGGGAGCGCAGCCTGCTGCGCACCTGCTATGCCTATCTGGGCGACGTCGCCCTCGCCGAGGATGCGGTGCAGGAGACCTTTCTGAAGGCCTGGAAAGGATTCGGCCGCTTTCGCGGGGCGTCGGAGGAGAGGACATGGCTGATGCGCATCGCCATCAACACCTGCAAGGACATGCGGCGCAGCGCCTGGTTCCGGCACGTCGACCGGGCCGCCGCGCTGGAGGATTTGCCGGAGTGCGCGGAACCTTTCGCCCCGGAGGACGATACGCTGACGCGCGCCGTCATGGCCTTGAAGCCGAAGCTGCGGGAAGCCGCGCTGCTGCACTGGTACCAGCAGCTCTCCGCGGAGGAGGCGGCGAAGGCGCTCGGCGTGTCGAGGGCGACGGTCTACAATCGGCTGGAGAAGGCACGGAAACTGCTGCGAACGGAATTGGAGGTGTGCGACCATGAGGATTGACGACGCGCGTATCCGCGGCGCGATGGACAGCCGGCTCTCCGCCCTCGACGCCTCCGCCGAACGCAGGGAGCGCATCCGACACAGAATCGATCGGGAGGAGGAAACGGTTGTGAGGAAAAAGATTACGATAAGCATCGCGCTGGCGGTCATAGCCCTTTTGACGCTGGCGGGCGTGGCATTGGCGGCGAGCCTCAATTTGTTTGCGTTCTTTGGGGAGCGCGACGCGCGGCTCGCGGAGATCGCCCCGAAGGCGACGCTGGCGACCGAATCGCCGGCGACGGTGGAGAGCGGCGAGCTGGGGACCACCGTGGCGGCCATCCGCAACGCCTACTACGACGGCCAGACGCTGCTCGTCGCCTATTCCATCGAGAACGGCACCCGCACGGAGCGATTCGACCCCAGCGAGGAGCAGCTTTCGCAGATGACCAAGCTGGACGCGCCCCCGTTCATCGCATCGCAGGACGGGGAGGGGCAGGCGATCCTGGACGAATTCAACGCGGCCATAGAGAGCGGTACCCCCTGCGGCATCGTGCGCTACTCCGTCTATCCCAGCGACCACACCGAGACGGACGACGGCATCGACCTGCCGCCGACGCAGGAGATGCAGGAGTCCGCGCCGGACGGCGGGCAGTACATGCTCCGCGAATACGAGAGTCCTCTGCCGGAAGGGGCGCGGAACCGGGAGAGCCTGAGCATCCGGATTCGCCTGTGGCGGAGCGCGAGCTGGACCTACTTCGACGGCAAGGACTGCTATGCGCGCTCCGACCGGCGGGAAGCGGGGGCCATGACCGCGGCGGTCGCTCGCGCCGATTCCGAGACGCGCCGCTTCGCGGGCGAGGGCACCTACAACGGCGTCAAGGTTCAGGTGGAGGCGGACGCGTCCGCCGTCCATGCCGATATCACCGTGACCGCGGAGGCGGACGCGTTCACCCCTCTGGATGAGGACAGCTGGTATGTGCTCGACGTGCGGGACGCGCAGGGGAACGCTCTCCGGACAAGCGAATTCCGGGCCGTCGACCCGCGCACCGTCGCCGCCGCCTTCGAGGGAACGGGCATTCTGCCGGATCGCCTGACGGTCCGCATATTGATCCAATCGGAGGGCGAATGGGACGAGGACGCCGCCTTCGCCGCGGCAACGCCGATTGTGCTGACGACGGCCGAGTAAGGCGAGAACCGCGCAAGCGCCCCCGCAAGGAGGCGCTTGTTCTATTCTTTCGTTGCAAGCGAAGTTACTGCCCGGCCCCCCTCGCGAGGAAGCCCGCGCCGTAGAGCATCAGGTTCTCCGCGGTCGCGGCGATCTCCTCGGCGCTCGCGGTCATGCCCTCGCGGAACCACTTGCGCAAAAGGCCGATACAGCCCTCGCTGACGAACGCGTAGAAATACTCGATCTGCCGCGGCGTCGCGTAGTCGAAGTACTTCGTGTACGCCTGCACGCACTTCTCCTGGCCGAGGTTCAGGATTTTTACCGCGAACGCCTTGTCGCCGAAGTCGCCGAGCGTCACGGTGCACAGGTCCGCGTTTTCCTTGAGTATCTGGAAGAGCTCGGTCGAGAGCCGGAGCGACGTGAGCCCCTTCCCGTCCGGCGGCAGCAGTCGCTCGAGCGCCTCGTCGATCTCCTGCAGGAAGTCGTCCTCCATCTGCCGGAGCAGGTCGTGCACGCTCTCGTAGTGCGCGTAAAACGTGCCGCGGTTCACGCCCGCCGCCTCGCACAGCTCCTTGATCGAGATGCTCTGCACCGGCTTTGCCCGGAGCAGCCCCGTGAACGCCCTGCGGATCAGCATCCGCGTGACCCGGGTGCGGTGGTCAATCATGGTCTCATCCTTTCCGAAACACGCTCTTTTTTGTGGCGGAAGCGGCGTATGCGACAGTTTGTGTCGCTTGTGTCCGGAAACCGCACAGCCGCGTCGAATCTGGCGATTGCATTCCCCGCCGCCTCCTACTATACTACAGTTGGGGACGAAAATCAACACTGTGTTTATTTATATCCGGAGGTGTGCAATATATGTTGCCATTGTATGTCGTAACCGGCGCGGCCGGGCACCTGGGCGGGACGATCGTGCGGCTGCTTTCGCTCGCGGGCGCGGAGGTGCGCGCGCTGATACTGCCCTCCGAACAGGAGATCGAGGCGCGCGGCGTCCGCTCGATCCGCGGCGACGTGCGCGAGATCGACAGCCTCAGGCCGCTGTTTGAAGGCGCGGACGGGCGGGACGTGATCGTGTTCCACGCCGCGGGCATCGTCGACATCACGGGCGAGCTGACGGACAGGATGTACGCGGTCAACGTCGGCGGCACGAAGAACATGCTCCGGCTCTGCAGGGAATACGGGATCAAGCGGCTCGTGTACGTGAGCTCGGTGCACGCAATCCCCGAGGGCGGGCGGCTGACGGTCGTGCGCGAGGTGCAGAGGTTTTCGCCGGACTGGGTGACCGGCGGCTACGCCAAGACGAAGGCCGAGGCGACGCAGGCGGTGCTCGACGCGGCCGCGGACGGGCTCGACGCGGTCGTCGTGCACCCGTCGGGCATACTCGGGCCCTACGACGCCGCCGGCAACCACATGGTGCAGATGATCGGCGACTACATCGAGGGCAGGCTCCCCGCGTGCGTGCACGGAGGCTACGACTTCGTCGACGTGCGCGACGTCGCGCTCGGCTGCATACGCGCGGCGGAGCGCGGGCGCAGCGGCGAGTGCTATATCCTGTCGAACCGGCACTACGAGGTGCGCGAGCTCTTGAAGATCGCGCGCGCGGTCGGCGGCGGGCGGAGGCTTCCGACGCTGCCCAAGTGGCTGGCGCGCGCCTTCGTGCCGGTGATCGGCTGGGTCTCCCGGAAATTGCACCGACGGCCGCTGTACACCGAGTACTCGCTCTCGACGCTTTTGAGCAACGACCGCTTCGCCCACGACAAGGCGACCGCGGAATTGAACTACCGCCCGCGCGACCTGTACCGGACCGTGAAGGACACGGTCAACTGGCTTCGAAGAAGGCGCGCGGTTGCATAAATAAATCGCTCCGAATCCGCGGATTCGGGGCGATCCGGATTGTCGACAAAGTTGTACAGAACCGCCTGTTCAATCAAAACCGACGACATGCGCGTCGGTTTTGCGCATTTTTCGGGAGCTGAGGCGGAGAAAAATGCATACCCCCTCCGGTCGCCGCACGGAAATTCGTGAGAATTTCAGGCGACCGGCCCACCTGCGCATCAAAAAACCGCAGTTTTTTGATGCCTTAGTTCGTATCCGGCGTGAGCGGCCCCGCGAGTTCCTTCATGAAGAACAGCTTTCCGGGCAGCGTCGGGATGAAGCTCGAGGTGACGGCCTTGTCCGGGCCGTAGCGCAGCGTCATCCACATCGTCAGCCCCTGCCACTGCATGCCGCGCGAGAACACGCCGTCCGCGCCGCCGATGCAGTAATCCGACTGGAAGATGATGCCGGGGCCGATGGTGTTCGCGTAGCAGGGGATCAGGGACCAGTTCGAGCGGAAGCTCGTCAGCGCGTTCTGCTCGATCGTGAACGGGTGAAGCCGGGCGCCCAAGCGACAGGGCTGCTTCTTCCACTCCTCGACGGTCTCGAACTCATCGGCGAAGTGCGGCTCCCAGAACGCGATGTGGCACGCGCGGCCGATGCCGTAGACCATGATCTGCTCCGCGCCGCGCGATTTCAGCGCCGCGATCTTCTCCGCGTACTTCGGCAGGTTTTCCTTCGTGGCGAAGTTCCGCTGCGCCTCGGGCACGGTGAGCTTGCCGAGCGGCCCGTAGAACGCGTTGATCATCGCGCTCTGGAACGCGGCGGGGTCGCTCGCGGGCAGCGTGTTCCCCTCGGCGTCCGACCACTCGTCCATGTTGAAGCCGTGCACGTGCTGGCAGTCGACGTCCCACTCCTTGAGGAAGAACACGGCCCACTTGTACATGCCCATCGGGCCGACCGGCAGGATCAGGATCAGCTCGCGCCCCTCGCTCTTCGCGCGGGCGATGCGCATCGCGATCTCGTGGCCCATGTAGACCTCGAACTCCTCGAGCGTCTCGCAGACGATCGGCTGAAAGTCCTTGTGCCAAAACCCCTGGCGCTCGGTGATCGCTTCGGGCGGATTCGAGGCGCAGTCGCGGATGCGGGCAATGTCCCAGCCCTTCGGGAAGACCTCGCTGAAGTAGGAACCCTTGAACGTGCTTACCATATCCATGAGCCATACCCTCCTCGTCAATAAGTGCGACCGGCGCACGAATTATCTCTATTATCCCATGAATTTTTCGCCTTGTCAATCATTTCCGGGAGTTTATGCGCCGATTTTTCCAGTCGGTTAAAATATTCGCGCGGCCGTCTTTCCAACGCGCCCCGGATGTTGTATAATGAAGACACAAACGCAAAACGCAATGGAGGGAATCGCATGAACATTCTTGCCGTCGGATGCCATCCGGACGATCTGGAGATCGGCTGCTTCGGGACGCTCGCAAAGTACAGAAAGCAGGGCCACAGCGTATCGGTCTGCCACATCGCCAGCGGAAACCTCGGGCATGTGGAGATCATGCCGGACGAGCTTCGAAAAATCCGCTTTCGGGAGGCCGAGGCGGCCGCAAGCGTCATCGGGGCGAAGCACTATTCGATCGGCATCGACGACCTGTTCGTCACCGCGGAGAACGACGACCTCGTCTCCCGGCTCGCGGCGGTCGTGCGCGAGGTCAAGCCCGACCTCGTGATCACGCACTTCGAAAAGGACTACATGAACGACCACATACAGGCCTATTACGCGACGTTCCGCGCGACGTTCGCGGCGAGCTGCGGCCACTTCGACCTGTCCGCGCAGACGCCTCCGACGCCGGTCTGCCCGGTGTTCCACATGGACACGCTCGCGGGCGTGGGCTTTTTGCCGACCGAGTACGTCGACATCTCGGAAGAGATGGAATTGAAGCTCGAGGCGCTCGCCTGCCACAGATCGCAGATCGAGTGGATGCGCGAGCACGACGGCATCGACTTCCTCGACTTCGTGCGCACGTGCTCGAAGGTGCGCGGCTACCAGTGCGGCGCGAAGTACGCCGAGGGGTTCCGCCTGAGCGAAAACTACCTGCGCATCGTCCCGAGAAGGATGCTGCCCTGAGATGCGCTACCTCAGGCAGAATGCGGGCGACCGGCCGGCCAGCCAGCAGACGATCAAGGAAGAGAACATCAAGCGGCTGTTCAACCTCATCAACCGCGAGGGCGTGCTCTCGAGGGCGTCTTTGGTTTGCCGCACGCACCTGAGCCCGACGACCGTGTCGGCGCTGGTGGACGAGCTGGTGCGGGAGGGGTTCGTGCTCGAGACCGGCGCGGCGAAGACGGTAAAGAGCGGGCGGCGGCCGATCAATTTGCGCGTGAACGCCGGGGGGCGGCAGATCGCGGTGTTGTCGCTCACCCGCTGGGGCGTGCGCTACACGCTGTTCGACCTCGCGTACAATGTGCTCGAGACGATCTTCGTCGCGCACGAGTCCGACCGCTACGGCGGATTCCTGGACGGCGCGCAAGCCGACCCGGACGCGAGCGGCGACTACGCGAAATTGATCCTCGAGACGCTCGCGAATCGCGCGAAGCTGTTCGACGCGCCGCGCGCGGCCGGCGTGCTTTTAAGCTTTCCCGGCATCTACGTCGAAAACGAGGCGGCGCTCTCGCTGTCGGCGATGCGCGTCGTGATCCGCGCGGACGCGCTGCTCGGGGTCGAGGACAGGCTCGGCGCGCCGCTGTTCATCGGAAACTCGTCGACGAGCATGGCCTACGCCGAGAAAAAGCACCTCGACCGGCTGGGCGCGGAGGCTTCGGACCTGATCTGCATCAACGTCGCGTCCGGCGGCGTCGGCGCGGGCATCGTCGTCAACGGCGACATATTCACCGGCGCCTCGAACACCGCCGGCGAGATCGGCCACGTGTCGATCGACTACCGCGGAAAGCCGTGCGCCTGCGGGAGCCGCGGCTGCCTCGAGCGGTACGTCAGCGACGACGCGATCTTAAAGCGCGTGCGCGACGCCGCGGCGGAAAAGCAGTGCGCGGCGCTCTTGGACATGGCGCGCGACCGCCCGGACAACGTGACGCTCGCAATGGCCGGCGAGCTCTACGCGCGCGGCGAGCCGGCGATCCGCGAGGTGCTCGACGAGGTCGCGGCGGAGCTTTTGTGCGGCATCTACAGCATGGTGTCGATCACCGGCATCCGGCGCATCGTGCTCGGCGGCGGCATCGAGCGGCTCGGCGGCGCGTTTCTCGAAACGCTGACGGCGCTCGCGCGAAGCGGCGGGCTGCTCATGCGCGGCGCGGCCTTCTCGTACGCGGGCTCGGGCCTGCGCGGCGACAGCCTCGGCATCGCCCAGTATTTCGTCGACAAGGCGATGCGGATACTGCCGGGGCACGCGCGCGCCGGGGAATAGCCGGGCCGCGGCGTGCTCACGGCCGCGCCGGAGACAAGGAAGTCGCCGGAGAAGGGCAGATTTCCGGGCCTACCCCCTCCCCCCTCCCGGGCAGCCGCCCGGCTTTTTTATCCGCCGCGATTTAACAGAACCTTTTCCCTCCGGGGGGTTGCAATCGACGCTTCGATGTGCTATGATACCACCATACCACATTACCACGCTAAAGCGCGGCGCGATCCGAAATTTGAAGGGAGCATAAAACAATGAAAAAGATTCTGGCGATGGTTCTGGCGGTCCTGATGGTTCTGGCGATGGGTTCCGCGATCGCGGAGGGGAGCGACTACGAGTACATAAAGGCCAAGGGGGTTCTGGTCGTCGGCATGACGCTGTTCCCGCCGATGAACTACTACGACCAGGCGACCGGCGAATTCGTCGGCTTTGACACGGAGCTCGCGCTGGCCGTCGCCGAGAAGCTGGGCGTCACGGTCGAGTTCGTCGAGATCAGCTGGGACGCGAAGGAGATCGAGCTGAACTCGAAGAACATCGACGCCATCTGGAACGGCATGTGCATCACCGAGGAGCGCAAGGTCAACATGTCGATGACCGAGCCGTACCTCGTCAACACGCAGGCGCTCGTCGTCAAGGCCGATTCGGAGGCCGCCGTGCTCGCGGATATCAAGAACAGGACCGTCGTCGCCGAGGCGGGCTCGACCGGCGAGGGAAAGCTGCTGGGCACCATCCCGGACGACGAGACGGTGATCGTCTCCCCGAAGGCGTTCTTTGAGGGCTGCGAATACGTGCCCGCCGACTCGATGGCGAAGGCCATCCTCGAGGTCAAGGCCGGCACCGCCGACGCGGCGTTCGTCGACAGCGTCGCGGCGCTGGGGATCGTGACCCCCGAGAGCGACTTCACGGACCTCGTCGTGAACCTCGACAACAACTTCGGCGACCAGTTCTACGGCATCGCCTTCCGCAAGGGCAGCGACGTGACCGCCATGGTCAACCAGGCGATCGCAGAGCTGCGCGCGGACGGCACCGTCGAAAAAATCGCCGCGACGTACAACCTGACCGACGCGCTCGTCAAGTAACGCCCGTCCGTAAACGCGGAGCAGCCCTCCTCGCGGGGGGCTGCTCGGGCTGTCAAAAAAACGCGCCGGCAAGGAGAGGGTTTGTTACATGAACATGGGCGTTGCGCTCCAATCTCTGCTCGAGGGATTTCTGCTGAACATACGAATATTCGTCATCACGCTCGCCCTGTCGCTCCCGCTGGGGCTCGTGATCATGTTCGGCTCGATGACGAAAATCTGGCCGATCCGCTGGATCACGCGCGTATTCGTGTGGGTCATCCGCGGAACGCCCCTGATGCTGCAGCTGATCATCGTGATGTACGCGCCGGGACTGCTCCGCCCGTGGATCGCGGCGCGCATCCCGTGGCTTTTGCCGTTCTGGTTCCAGCCGAGCTCGCGCATGGCCGCGGCGCTGGTCGCGTTCGTGATCAACTACGCCGCGTACTTCTCCGAAATCTACCGCGGCGGGCTCGAGAGCATATCGCGCGGCCAGTACGAGGCCGGGCAGGTGCTCGGCATGACGAAGCCGCAGGTGTTCTTCAAGGTCGTGCTTTTGCAGGTCATCAAGCGCGTCACGCCCGCGATGAGCAACGAGGTCATCACGCTCGTCAAGGACACCTCGCTCTCGCGCATCATCGGCGTCACCGAGATCATCATGAGCGCGGACCGGTTCACAAAGCAGGGCCTCATCTGGCCGCTGTTTGCGACGGGCGTGTTCTTCCTGCTGTTCAGCGGGCTCCTGACGCTGCTGTTCGGCTATCTCGAGCGCAAGATGGACTATTTTAAGGCATAGGAGACTTGAGCATGGCAGTTCTTGAGGTAAAGGGGCTCTCGAAGCACTTCGACGATCTCGAGGTCATCCGCGACGTCGGCTTTTCGATCGAAAAGGGCGAGTCGCTGGCGATCATCGGCTCCTCCGGCAGCGGCAAGACGACGCTTTTGCGCTGCCTGAACGGGCTCGAGGCGCCGGACGCGGGCAGGATACTTGTGAACGGAAGCGTGCTGTTCGACGCCCAAGAGGGCCGCAACATAAACCGCGAGCGCCGCAGGAAGAGCAAGCACTTCGGGCTCGTGTTCCAGTCGTTCAACCTGTTTCCGCAGTACACGGCGCTCGCGAACGTAGTGCTCGCGGTCGAGCTCGCGGCGAAGAAGCGGCCCGACTACGCGTCGAACCGCCGGGCGATCCTTGAGCAGATCCGCGAGGACGGGCTGGCGATCCTGGAGAGCGTCGGGCTGACCGCGAAGGCGGACGTCTACCCGCACCAGCTCTCCGGCGGCCAGCAGCAGCGCGTCGCGATCGCGCGCGCGCTCGCCTTGAAGCCGGACATACTCTGCTTCGACGAGCCGACCTCGGCGCTCGACCCGGAATTGACCGGCGAGGTCCTGAACGTCATCCGCGCGCTCGCGAGCCGCAACACGACGATGGTCATCGTCACCCACGAGATGCAGTTCGCCAGGCAGGTCGCCGACAGCGCGCTGTTCCTCGACAACGGCGTCGTCGTCGAGTACGGGAAGGCCGAGGACGTGATCGGCCACCCGACCGAGGAGCGCACGCAGAAGTTCCTCGAGCGTTACTTCAACGGAGGCTGAGCTTCACCGCGACCGGGAACAGCTCCATGACCTGTTCGAGCTCGCCGATGGGCGGGAAGCTCGGCGCGATGCGGATCACGCTGTCCTCCGGGTCGAGCCCATAGGGGAACGGCGCGCCGGCCGGCGTCAGACGCACGCCCGCGTCCAGGCAGAGCTCGACGATGCGCTTCGCGGTGCCGCCCGGCGCGCGGTAGCACAGGAAATACCCGCCCCTCGGCGCCCGGAAGCTCCCGACGCCCCCGAGTTCGGTTTCGAGCGCGCGCTTTACGAGCTCAAACTTCGGCCGTAGGATCGCCGCGTGCCCGTCCATGTGCCTCGCGACCGCCTCGAGGTCCGGGAAAAACCGCGCGTGGCGAAGCTGGTTGACCTTGTCGTAGCAGACCATCTGGTAGCGCAGAAGCGCCGCCTGCCGCTCGATGTTCTTCGGGCTCGCGGCCATCGCGCCGACGCCGCCGCCGGCGAACGTGATCTTCGAGGTCGAGGTGAACAGCAGCGCGCGGTCCTCGGTGCCCGCGGCCCTGCACGCTTCGTACAGGTTTTTCAGGCGGTCGCGGCCGTCCGGGTACAGGTGGTGCACGCAGTAGGCGTTGTCCCAGAGTATGCGGAAGTCGCCCGCCGCGGTCTCCATCCCCGCGAGCCGTTCGACGACGTCGTCGGAGAAGGTCGCGCCGGTCGGGTTCGAGTACATCGGCACGCAGACGATGCCCTTGACCAAAGGGTCCAACGCGAGTTTTTCGACCGCGTCCATGTCCGGGCCGGACTCGAGCATCCGGACAGGCACGCACTCGACGCCGAGCATATGAAGCATGTGGAAGTGCCAGTCGTACCCCGGCGCGGGGCAGAGGAATTTGACGGCCGGGAGGTCCTTCCACGGCCGGTCGCCCGGCAGCGGGCCGTGGAGGATCGCGCGGGTCAGCGCGTCGTAGATCAAATGGATGCTCGAGTTGCCGCCGACGATCACTTGCTCCGGAGGCATGCCGAGCAGTTGGCCGAACAGCCGCTTCGCCTCCGGGATGCCGGTCGGGTCGCCGTAGTTGCGCGCGTCCATGCCGTCCTCGCAGCGGAAATCGCCGAGGAGGTTCGGGTCGAGCATCGGAAGCGACAGGTCGAGCTGCTTTTTCTCCGGCTTGCCGCGCGAAAGGTCGAGCGACAGCCCCCGCGCGCGAAAGGCCGCGTACCGCCGCTCGAGTTCGGAAAATTCCCGCGTGTTCACTGCAATCCATCCCATCCGATGTATAATAATGCAAGAAGTATACTCCCCGGAGGCGCGCATGTCAATCGTTCAACCCTACGACGACCGGTTTCAGAGCCTGCTGTTCGACGAGTCCCGCACGATGGGGCGCGCCGACTTCGTCGCGATGCCCCGATGCGAGGAGGAGATCGTCGAGGCCGTCAAATTCTGCGATGCAAACAATGTCCCGCTGACCGCGCAGGGCGCCCGGACCGGCCTCGCCGGCGGCGCGAGCCCGGAGGGCGGGCTGATCCTGAACCTGTCCCGGATGAACCGCATACTCGGCATCCGCAGGGGTGCGGACGGGCGGTACCTGCTTCGCGCGCAGCCGGGGGTTCCGCTGCTCGCGGTCCGGAAGGCGCTCTCCGACAAGATGGTCGACGTGTCCGGCTGGAGCGCGGAATCGCTCGAGCTGTTCGCTTCCGTCCGCGCGGGCGAGCTGTTCTTCTCCCCCGACCCCACCGAGCCGACCGCGAGCATCGGCGGCATGGCGAGCTGTAACGCCTGCGGCGCGCGGTCGTTTCTGTACGGGGCGACCAGAAGGCATGTGCACGCGCTGCGCGTCGTGCTCGCCGACGGCAGGGTCGCGGCGCTCGAGCGGGGGCGCGACCGCGCGGCGGGGCGCGAATTCTCGATCCCCTGCGCCGACGGCACGTCTCTTTCCGGGAAACTGCCGGACTTCGACACGCCCGATATCAAGGACGCGGGCTACTTCCTCCGGCCGGATATGGACCTCGTCGACCTGTTCATCGGCAGCCAGGGCACGCTCGGCATCGTCAGCGAACTGGAGCTGATCCTGATGCCCGCGCCGAAGCTGCTCGCCGGCGTGACGGCGTTCTTCCCGTCGGACGAGTGCGCGCTTTCGTACGTCGCCGCGATGAAGCGTTTTTCGCCGAAGCCCGCGTCGATCGAGTTCTTCAACCGCGACGCGCTCGCGCTTGTCGAGGCGCAGAAGCTCGAGACCCCGGCGTTTCGGCAGCTGCAGGAGCTCCCCGAGGACTACTGCTCGGCGGCGTACGTCGAGTTCAACTTGGGAGGCGAGGAGGAACTCTATCCTGCGCTCGAACAGCTCTCCGGCGCGCTCGCGGAAGCGGGCGGCGACCCGGAGAACACCTGGGTCGCGCGCGACGGGCTCGAGCTCGAGAAGCTGCTGCTGTTTCGCCACTCGGTGCCGGAGACGATCGACATACACGTCGAGCGCAACAAGAAAAACGAGCCCGCGATCACGATCCTGTCGACCGACATGGCCGTGCCGGACGCGCGCTTCGAGGAGCTGTTTTGGCTCTACGAGCGCGATCTGGCGGAAAGCGGGCTGATGTCCTTGATCTTCGGGCACATCGGCGAAAACCACGTGCACCCGAACGTGCTCGCGCGCAACCTCGACGAGTACGAGCGCGGGCATGCGCTGTTTGAGAAGTGGGCGCGCGCGGTTCGGGAGATGGGCGGCACGATCACCGCCGAGCACGGCGCGGGCAAGATCAAGAAACCGCTGCTCCTGATCCTCTACGGCGAGGAGAGGATGCGAACGCTGCTCGACTTCAAGCGCGCGCTCGACCCGGAGGGGATACTCGGGCCCGGAAACGTGCTGACGGAGGTGGACCGATGAACATCTGCGTCTGCGTAAAGCAGGTGCCGTCCGCGAACGAGCAGCGGCTCGATCCGGTGACCGGCACCGTCATCCGCGAGGGCGTCTCGTCGATCCTGAACCCGTTCGACGCGTACGCGGTCGAGGAGGCCGTGCGGCTGAAGGCGAAATTCGGCGGGCAGATCGCGGCGGTCAGCATGGGCGTGCCGTCCGCGGTCGAGACGCTCCGGCGCATTGTCGCGGTCGGCGTCGACCGGGCGATCCTCTTGACCGACCGCGCGTTCGCCGGCGCGGACACGCTCGCGACCGCGCGGGCGCTGGCCTTGGGCATTCAAAAAATCGGCAATGTGGATTTGATCCTCTGCGGCAGGATGGCGACCGACGGCGACACCGCGCAGGTCGGGCCGATGCTTGCCGAGCTGCTCGGAATTCCGCACGCGACCGACGTCTCGAAGATCGGCGCGGCCGGCCCGGAATTCATCGAGGTCGCGCGCATGGCCGACGACGGCTACCTGCGCGCGCGGCTGCCGCTGCCGGCGCTTCTGACGGTCGTCAAGGAGATCAACGTGCCGAAGCTGCCGTCCGTCGCGGGCGTGCTTAGGGGGAGGCGCGCCGGGGTGGACGTGTGGAGCGCCTCAGACATCGGCGCCGACCCGGGGGAGATCGGGCTTCGCGGCTCGAGGACGCGCGTCGTGAAAACCGCACGCCCCGAGCCGCGCGCGGCCTGCCGGTTCCTGTCCGGCGCGGACGAATTGCTCGAAGTGCTGAAGGGCGGAGGGCGCGCGTGATGGGCGGCATCTGGGTGTTCTGCGAATGGTCGCTCGCGGGCGTGCGCGGCGTCAGCCACGAATTGATCGGCGAGGCGAAGCGGCTCGGCGGCGATGCGACCGCGGTGCTGATCGGAAATGACGTGGAAAAATACGCCGAGGAGCTCGCGGCGTCCGGCGCGGATAGGGTGCTGCTCGTCGAGGGCGGCGAACTCGACCCGCCGGAGGAGCTGCGCCACGCGGCAGAGCTCGCCCGGCTGATCCGAAAATACGCGCCGGAGATCGTGCTGATCGGCGCGACCGCGTTCGGGCGCAATTTCGCGCCGCGCGCGGCGGCGAAGCTGCGAACCGGGCTGACGGCGGACTGCACGCGGCTCGACATCGACCCGGGGACCGGGCTGCTCTTGCAGACGCGCCCGGCGTTCGGCGGGAACCTGCTCGCGACGATCACTTGCCCCGACGCGCGGCCGCAGATGGCGACCGTCCGGCCGAAGGTGTTCCCCCGGCCGATTCCGGACCCCGCGCGCCCGGCCGTCGTCGTCCGCGAGGCGCCCGGCGCGGAGGCGTCGCCGGTCCGGATACTGGAACGGATCGAGGGCGAGAAGTCGCTCAACATCGGCGACTTCGACGTGCTGGTGTCCGTCGGAATGGGGATCGGCGGCGCGAAAAACATCGCCTTGGCCGAGAAACTCGCGGAAAGGCTCAACGGCGCGCTGTCGGCGTCGCGCCCGGTCGTCGACGCGGGGCTCGCGCCGTACTTTCGGCAGGTCGGGCAGACCGGCAAGGCCGTCTCGCCGAAGCTCTACCTCGCGCTCGGCATCTCCGGCGCGATACAGCACATGGCCGGCGTCGGGGCCGAGACGCTCGTCGCCGTCAACACCGACCCGGACGCGCCGATCTTCCAACACGCCGACTACGGCATGCGGATGGACTGCGGGAGGTTTCTCGAGGAATTGCTTGAAAAGATCGACGGCGGATGAAGTTCATCCGCCGCCGCATTTTAGAATTGATACCGGAGCACCGGATTCCTCGCCGCGCCGACCTCGTCGAGGCGGTTGACGGGCGTCGTGACCGGCGCGTCGTGCAATTTCTGCGGGTCCTCGCGCGCGAGCCGGAGGATGTCGAGCATCGCCTCCGCGGCCTCGTCGAGCGTCTCGCGGGACTCGGTCTCGGTCGGCTCGACCATCAGCGCCTCGTGGACGATCAGCGGGAAATACATCGTCGGCGCGTGCATGCCGCGGTCGACCATCGCCTTCGCGACGTCGAGCGCGGACACGCCGGTCTCGGCCTTCAACTTTTCCAGCGTCAGCACGAATTCGTGCATGCACAGGCCCGGCTGCGCGGGCTCGTACGCGGGGACGAGCTTTTTGAGCATGTAGTTCGCGTTCAGCACCGCGCCCTCGGCGACCTCGCGCATGCCCTCCGCGCCCAGCGTCAGCATGTAGGAGAGCGCGCGCACGACGACCGAGAAGTTGCCGTAGAACGCCTTCACGCGCCCGACGCTCTTCGGGGGATCGAAGAAGCGGAACATGTCGTCGGTCTTGGCAACCTGGTCGCGCGGCAGGAAATCCTTCAAAATCGCCTTCACGCCGACCGGGCCGCTGCCGGGGCCGCCGCCGCCGTGCGGGGTCGAGAACGTCTTGTGCAGGTTCAGGTGCACGACGTCGAAGCCCATGTCGCCGGGCCGCGCGACGCCCAGAATCGCGTTCAGGTTCGCGCCGTCGTAGTAGCAGAGCCCGCCCGCGTCGTGCACGATCCTCGTGATCTCCTGGATGTTCTCGTCGAATATGCCGAGCGTGTTCGGGTTCGTGAGCATCAGCCCCGCGGTGTCCTCCCCCGCCGCCCTTTTCAGCGCCTCGAGATCGACGCGCCCGCTCGCGGTCGACGGGATCGAGATCACCTCGAGCCCCGCCATCGTCGCGGACGCCGGGTTCGTGCCGTGCGCGGAATCCGGGACGAGCACCTTTTTGCGCTTTGTGTCGCCCCGATCGCGGTGGTACGCGTTGATCAGCAAAAGCCCCAGCAATTCGCCGTGCGCGCCCGCCGCCGGCTGGAACGTCACCGCGTCCATGCCGGTGACTTCTTTGAGAATCTGCTCGGCGCGGAACAGCACCTCGAGGCAGCCCTGCGCGTATTGTTCCCCCTGCAGCGGATGCGCCCGGGCGAAGCCGTCGAGCGCGGCCATTTGCTCGTTGACCTTCGGGTTGTATTTCATCGTGCAGGAGCCCAGCGGATAGAAGCCGTCGCAGACGCCGAACGCGCGCCTTTCCAGCGCGGCATAGTGGCGGCTCAGGTCGTTTTCGGAGATCTCGGGGAGCCGCGGTTTCTCCGCGCGAAGGAGGTTTTCCGGAACCGGCGCCTCCGGCACGTCGAGCGGCGGCAGGATCGAGAGAGCGCGCCCTGGGACGCTCTTTTCAAACAGCAGCTTCATTGAAGCACCTCCCCGACAGCCGCCGCGACCTCGTCGATGTCCTCGCGGCTGTTCATCTCCGTCGCGCACCAGAGGATGCCTCCCTCGACCGGCAGGCCGCCCAAGATGCCCCGGTCCGCGAGCGCGCAGAGCAGCTTCTCCGGGTCGATCGGGCATTCGGTCGCGAACTCGTGGAAGAATTCGCCCTCATGGATGGGTTTCAGGCCGACTTCGGCGAGCTTCTCGCGCAGGTACGCGGCCTTCGCATGGCACTGGCTCGCGACCTCCGTGAGGCCGCTCGCGCCCAGAGCCGCCATGTACGCCGCAGCGGTCATCGCGCACAGCGCCTGGTTCGAGCAGATGTTCGAGCTCGCCTTCTCGCGGCGGATGTGCTGCTCGCGCGCCTGCAGCGTCAGGACGAACGCGCGCTTTCCGTCCCGGTCGGTCGTCCGGCCGACGATGCGGCCGGGGAGTTTTCGAAGAAGCGGCGCCTTGCACGCCATGAAGCCGAGGTACGCGCCGCCGAACGACAGCGGGAGCCCGAGCGGCTGCCCCTCGCCGACGGCGACATCCGCGCCGAGCTCGCCCGGGGATTTGTACAGCGCGCAGGCGGTCGGGTTCATGCTCAAGATCAGCTTCGCGCGCCTTTCGTGCGCGATGTTCGCGGCGGCCTCGGCGTCCTCGATCAGCCCGAAGAAGTTCGGCGACTGCACGAGCACGCACGCGCAACTGTCGCAGAGCATCCCCTTGAGCGCGTCGAGGTCGGTGCGCCCGTCCTTCAGCGGGACGAGCCGGATTTCGACGCCGGGCCCGTCGGCGTAGGTCTGGAGGGTTTCAAGCGTCATCGGGTGCACGGCCCCGGACACGAGCGCGACGCGGCGCCTGCCGTCGACGAGCATGTTGACGGCCTCGGCCGCGGCGGTCGCGCCGTCGTAGACGGAGGCGTTCGAGGCGTCCATGCCGGTCAGCTCGCAGATCATCGTCTGGTACTCGAAGATCGACTGCAGAATTCCCTGGCTCAGTTCCGCCTGGTACGGCGTGTACGTGGTCAGAAACCGCTCCTTCGCCGCGACCGCCCCGACCACCGCGGGTATGTAGTGGTTGTACGCGCCCGCGCCGCGGAACACCGAGCGGAATTTTTGGTTTTTGTCGGCGATCGCGCGCATCTCGCGCTGCAACTCGAGCTCCGAGAGCCCGCGGTCGAGGTTCAGCTTCTCCACGCGAAGCGGTTCCGGGACGCCCGCGAACAGCTCGTCCGGCCGTTCAAGGCCGATCGCGCGGAGCATCTCGAGCCGTTCCGCGGCGGTCGAGGGGACATAGCTTCCCATCTTATTCCTCCTCCGCGCAGAATGCCTCGTATTGCGCGGCGTCCAGCAGTTCCCCGCGGCCGGTGATTCCCGTGACCTCGAAGATCCACGCGTCGTAGGGCCGCTCGTTGATCGCCTCGGGCGCGCCCTCGAGCTCGGCGTTCGCGCGCGACACCGTGCCGGTCACGGGGCTCACGATGTCGGCGACCGCCTTGACGCTCTCGACGTCGGTCGCGACCTCGCCCGCGGCGACCTCCGCGCCCGCTTCCGGCAGGTTCACAAACACGATGTCGCCG
>ENA-UOUL01002302-UOUL01002302.1-bioreactor-metagenome-genome-assembly--contig:-NODE-2302-length-22681-cov-8.202707_pt1 | contig 22681 bp, 16 predicted proteins | sample MGYA00249838_ERZ747220 | MGnify/ENA primary metagenome ERZ747220 (study PRJEB28778, sample SAMN05720191) | bioreactor metagenome | isolation source: Anaerobic biogas reactor | place: USA:Washington...
TTCGCTCGCAATGACGGCTTCGCTCGCGGGTTGAGATTGCTTCGCTTCGCTTGCGGATTGAGATTGCTTCGCTTCGCTCGCGGATTGAGATTGCTTCGCTTCGCTCGCGGATTGAGATTGCTTCGCTTCGCTCGCAATGACGGGGTTAGAAGAGGGGCGGAAGTTGCGCAGGGCGATGTTACGGGCAAGCAAGAGGCGCCATTGCTCGATCTCTTTGAGGAACTCCGCGTCCACCTCGGTGGTACCGCGTTTGCCCTTGCTGCCCTCGGCGTAGCGGTCGAACGAGCCGTTCCAGACGGCATCTTTGGAAAAAGTTTGCGCAAGTTCATCCCAACGAGTGAGGTATTCTTCGAAGCTGAAGAGCATCACGCGACCGGTGGCGGCGGAATCTCCGGGGTCAGGACGGGTGCGGCAATCGTAGACAGCCAGCTCTTCAAAATCGCTCAGGATAGAGAGCGGCAGGTGAGCGTTCCAGGCGTAACGGCGCAGCTGGTAGGCTGGGTGGATGTCATAGCGGATGTCGACGGCCGGCTTTTTGGCTTCGACGAAGAATTTGCGGGTGGTGCCGATGCGGAAAGCGTAATCGGGGGCTTTGACCGAGCCCTGGTCCTCGAGAGAGTCTTCGTGGATGACCTCGCGGTATTGGGGTGCAAAGTTGGAGCGGTTGTACATGTCCCAACCGAGAGCTTCAAAAAGCGGGTTTAGGAATTCCTGGCGGAGTTGGGCTTCGTTGTAGCGACCGGAGCGGTAGAGCTCACGCGAGTCGCGGAAGCGGTTGACGAGGTCTTGGATGATGGCTGGTGCTGTCATTTACCTCCTGGTGAATGAAGGATCGATGGTCAAGGTTTATTATAAGGGTGTAAGCGGGTTTTATCCAGAAATGTTTGTGATTGTTAAGAAATGTGGGAGATTGGGGCGGTAATAGAGCCCAATGGCGATGTGAAAGTCAGCGATTGTAGGGGTAATCCCCCTGTGGTTACCCTGGGCAGGCTGGCGCGAGGTGAATATCTGGGAATGGGTTCAGGGCGGTCTCATCCCGACATATGATGGGATGCCGGATAGAACCCCGCAATCCGGCCTACGAACTACGAATGGATCGTGGACGAAGACGCTCTTTGATCTTCGGTTGGCTTCTGTTGGCATGAATGGGTTGGGGCGGGAGGAGTGTTTAGACAGGTATGATAGTTTACAAATTATCCAGGGTGATTGTTTACAGAATTGATTAGGATAAAGGCATGGAAACCGGGAGGTTAGCATGCCTTGGGAAACAAAGACAATGGAGATGACCAGAGAAGAATTTGTTAACGAAGTAATTGCACATCATAAGAACAAAGCAAGATTATGTCGGGAATATGGGATCAGTCGACCGACGGGAGATAAGTGGTTGAAGAGGTACAAAAATGGAGAGGGGTTTAGAGATCGCAGTCATCGGCCATTCAAAACACCACAAAACAAAACAGCCGTAGAGATGGAGCAAGTGATCATTGAGCGTCGGCGACAGGAACCTGGGATAGGGGCTGTCAAACTAAAGCGGATTCTTGAAAATGAGGGCAAACAAGGTGTACCCAGCCACAGCACCATCAATATCATTTTGAAACGAAACAATCTTATCAGAGCAGAAGACAGCTTAGCGGCAAAACCAACTGTTCGTTTTGAACATGAGCATCCCAATCAGATGTGGCAGGCCGATTTCAAAGGACATTATCAATTAGGCAATGGAGAACGCTGTCATCCTTTATCAGTTGTGGATGATTGTAGTCGTTACTGTTTATGTGCAGATGCCAAGATGAATGAAAGGAGAGAGGGAGTACAGCCAAGTTTTGAACGCGTAATGAGGGAATATGGGCAACCAAGGATCTTGTTATGTGACAATGGCAACCCTTGGGGTGCAAGCCAAAGCAGTGGCTTTAGTGGATTTGAGCTTTGGATGATGGACCATGGGATTCTGGTGATGCATATTCGGCCAGGCAGACCCAAGACCCAAGGGAAGGTGGAGCGATTCAACGGTTCATACAAGGCAGAAAGGTTGCGTTTTCACATACCCTATGACATGCAAGAAGCCATGCAGAACCGATTAGAGTATCAAGAATTCTACAACCATATCAGACCACATCATGCCCTGGGATTGGATGTACCTGCCAAACGCTATCAACCGAGCGAAATTGTATTTCAGGAAGAAGTAGATGATTGGAAATACTCTGGAAAGAACGAAGTTCGAAAGATAAAAAGTAGCGGATACCTGTCATTTTGTGGTCAGGGGTATTACTTCAGCGAAGCATTAGGAGGAAGAGAAATTGAACTCAGACAATCAACAAGCCACAGGGATCTGTTTTATTTGTGCTACCGTGAATTTAGGTTAGGAAAGTTAGATGTGAAAAATAGGGTCATTACCTCAAGAAAAGCGTATCTGATCCACGGTGATCCGCGGATCGTAGATGGAGTGTTTGATTGATAAAAGTGTAAATAATCACCCTAAACATTATGTAAACTATCATTGTCTTGACAAGGAGCAAGCCCCTCCCGTACAATGGAAGCCCAGGGGCAGGGCGGCATAGTAGAGATTTAGTGGTTTGGATCCGAATGCCATCAGATACCAGCTATCAGCTTCCAGCTTCTAATTGCTTGCGATAATAGAACATATGTGCTATACTATATCCGCGATTAGCATCAAGCGAAACGGCACATTAACAACCAAAGAAATGTATTTGCAGTGAAAACGCCTGTTTGCACTATTAAAAAACAGTGCAATTAGTGCAAATGCTGCAAATAGCCTGGGAAAAGATGATCACAGCTGGGTTTAGTGAGTCACAGAGTAGGGGCGATGGCACTGCCTCGCCCGCTTGTGGAAGAACTGGCATGTCACCGGAATCAGGGAGACCCCGCGAACAGAAATGCGGGGCAGGCCGGCGAGAACAGGATGGTCTGGAGACCTCCGGTCAAATCCCGTGCTCGGCGCGGACGCCGGCACGATCGAATATCTGGAGGTGGGCTGGCACGATCCGGGCAGACACGGGGGTCTGCCCCTACAAGAATGATCGATGGATACAAAAAGCCGGATTGGAGACCACAATCCGGCCTACAGTCTGCAAAAGGATCCATGTAGGGAAAAGGCCTGCCTTTTCCTTACCTTAAACCTTCGTGCTACGCTTATTCAGGTTGACGCAGGCGTCAAGCCTACGAGGAATGTTATTCTCCTAAGGCGGCGTCGACGATCTGGCGGGCTTCGGTTTGAATTTGGGCCAGGTGATCTGCGCTCTTGAGGCTCTCAGCGTAAATCTTGTAAATGTCTTCCGTTCCCGAAGGCCGGGCGGCAAACCAACCGTTTTGAGTGGTGACCTTGAGTCCACCGATCGGAGCGTGATTGCAGGTAGCGGCGGTGAGCTTGTCCAAAATCGGATCGCCGGCCATGCTCTGCGCCTTGACCAAATCGGGTGACAGATTGGAGAGGATCGCCTTCTGCTGCGCTGTAGCCGGCGCGTCCACCCGCGCATACCAGGATCCACCCAGTTCAGCTTCCAGCTCCTGATAATGGCGGCCCGGATCTTTACCGGTCACGGCCAAAATCTCAGCAGCCAGCAGATTGAGGATGATGCCGTCTTTGTCGGTTGTCCAGGTCTGTCCGTTCTTTCTCAGGAAGGAAGCTCCGGCGCTTTCCTCGCCGCCAAAGCCAATTTCTCCGCTCAGCAGACCGGGAACGAACCACTTGAAACCAACCGGAACTTCACAAAGTTTGCGGCCGATTTTTTTGACCACTTTGTCGATGATGGAGCTGGAAACCAGCGTTTTCCCGACCGCGGCCTCAGCCGGCCAACCGGGACGATTCTGGAAAAGGTACCAGATGGCGACGCTCAGGTAATGGTTAGGGTTCATCAGCCCGACACTGGGGGTGACAATGCCGTGCCGGTCATAGTCGACATCGTTGCCGAAAGCGATATCAAAGTCATCTTTCATGGCAACCAGGCTGGCCATGGCATAGGGCGAAGAGCAATCCATGCGGATCTTGCCATCCCGGTCGAGGGTCATAAACGAAAAAGTGGGGTCGATGCGCTTGTTGACCACGTCCAGGTTGAGACCGTACATCTCCGCCATCGGCTCCCAGTAGGAAATGCCGGAACCGCCCAGGGGGTCCACGCCGATGTGGATACCGGAAGAGGCGATCGCCTCCATATTGATGACCTCACCCAGGTCCTTGAGGTAGGGCGTGATCAGGTCAATTTGATGGGTGGTGTCGGCGGACATGGCTTGGTTGAGCGGCATCCGGCGCACGTCCTTCATTCCGTTGGCGATGATCTCATTGGCGCGGTTTTGGATCCACTTGGTCGTGCCGGTATCGGCCGGGCCACCGTTGGGGGGATTGTACTTAAAGCCGCCGTCCTCGGGGGGATTATGGGAGGGCGAGATGACGACCCCATCCGCCTGCACTCCCTTGTGGCTGGTGTTCCAGGTCAGGATGGCGTGGGAAATGACCGGCGTCGGGGTGTAGCGATGGTCCTGATGGATCATGATTTCCATCTGATTGCCGGCAAAAACCTCGATGGCGGTATAGAGGGCTGGCTCCGAGAGAGCGTGCGTGTCCATGCCCATGAAGAGCGGCCCGCTGATGCCCTCGCCTTTGCGGTACTCGTAAATAGCCTGGCTGATGGCGGCCACGTGGTCGTCCGTGAAGCTGGCGTTAAGGGAGCTGCCGCGGTGGCCGGAGGTGCCAAAAGCCACCTGCTGCTCAAAATTGCCTGGCTCAGGGTGCTGGGTGTAATAGGCTGAGATCAGGCGGGGGATGTTGGTAAGATATTCGATAGGGGCGGGCTTTCCGGCGAGTGGATGAAGGCTCATGTGATCTCCTCTTTTTTGTTTCGAAAGGCACCAGACTGAATCAGATCAGGCTGAAGCCGTGTTATTTGCTGAGGTCGGATACTTTGAAAGTATCTAGCCTGAAAAAATAGTTACTGATGAGTAAATTTTATCACGCAGGCTTTGTGCAGAGCAAAATTGTGCAGGGCAAATTCGGTTTTCACCTTGCGATTTTGGACACACTTGCCGGGATCAAGGGCGCTTTGTTATTGGGGTCTCCTTTTCAGGAGGAGGTGGATTTGTTGTAATATCCGGGCCTCGTTGGCAACTCAACCTAAGATGACTTCTGCCTTGGAGCCTGTGAGCGTTTTGGTGATCTCGATGCGGTTGGAGAAATAATCTTTCAGTTCTTCGATGTGGGTGATGATCAGGATCTTTTCAAAATCCTTGCCGACGATGTTGATGGCTTCGATCAGGCGTTGGCGCCCCTGGGCGTCCTGGTTGCCAAAACCCTCATCGATGATCAGGGTTTGCAGCTTGGCGCCGGCGCGTCTGGCCAGGATGCGGCTTAGGGCCAAACGAATGGCAAAGTTGATCCGGAAAGCCTCCCCTCCGGAATAAGTTTCATAATCGCGGGTGCCCGAGCCATCGCTGATGAGGATGTCCAGGGTTTCCATTTTGTCCTGGCGTTTGGCGTCTTTGTAGGCGCGTTGGGTGCTGAAGGTGACGCTCATGCCGTAGTCTGAGAGGCGGCCGAGAAGTTCGTTGGCCTGCTCCTGCAGCTCCGGCAGAGCCTGATCGATCAACATGGCCGGCACGCCGTCCTTACCGAAGGCGGTTTCCAGTTTGACGTATTGACGGATTTGTTCCTTCAAGACTTCCATTTGGGCGCGCATAGATTTTTGGCGTTCGCGTTGGGTTTGGATGGTGGCGAGCGACTGCCCGATTTCGCCCAGGCGGCGGTTGAAGGAGTCTTGTTCTTCCTGGAGCGAGGCTAAACTTTCTTCGAGCTCGTGACTATCCAGTGCCTGCGCTTGGGCTTGCGTGAGTTCGGCTTGGGCGCTTTGATAGCGGGCTTGCAGCTCCTGGAGGGCTTCGCTTTCTGAGGCGAGTTCCCTTTCCCTGGAAGCGAGCTCGGTTTGAGTGTGTTGGAAACTATTGCGGGCGATCTGCAGTCCCTGCCAGGCAGCTTCTGCAGGGAGATTGTCTTGCACTTGTTGACGGAGCTGCTCGTGTTTGCTTTGGTCATAGGCCAGAGCTGCCAGCTGCTGCTGGATTTGGGTTAATTGCTGGCGGACTTCCGGTAAGAAGGAGTTCTGCTCCTGCTCTGCCAGGGCTTCCGCAAAACGAGAAGCTTTGTCTGTTTGCCAGGTGTTTTCGCGTTGCTTGAGCAGGTTCAGTTCCTGTTCCAACAGAGCCAGATCCTGCTGTAGTTTCAAGCGTTCCACTTCTTTGTTGCGGGCTTGGGTCAACTGAGTTTCAAGAGTTTGTTTTTGCCTTTTCAGCTCTTCAGCCCGGGCGCGGTTGGCGCGGTGGGCATCCCCCAGTGGTTTCCCCAGGGTGTTTATCTCCGCGATAATCTGGGCGCGGTGCTCGGGGGAGAGATCCTGACCGCACATGGGGCAGACTGCCCCTTTGGCGTCTTCGACTTTTCGCTTGCGGGCAGCTAACTCATCCATCTGAGCCTTTAAGCGGCCATTCTCGGTTTCCAGTTCTTCGATTTGGCTGCTGAGGGATTGGATTTCTTTCGTTATTACTTCTGCATCAGGCAGTTCAGCTTTGATGGTGCTGATTTTGTCGTGAAGCAGACTTGCTTGAGCGCGTTTCTGCTCTGAGGCTTGCAGGGCTTGCTCTAAATCCTTCTTTTCGGTTTGGAGAAGGTTGACTTCTTTGGCAAGCGACTCGCGGTAGTTGTTCAACTGCGATTCCAGCTGTCCTCTTTTTAGGTCCAGTGGCCAAAATTGTTGCGAGAACCGGTCGCTCTGGTCCAGTTCAGCCCTCTGGCTCGTCAGCTGTTGGTAAGCGCTTTCAATTGCTTCCCCCTGGGCGATATTTTGCTGGTATTGGTCTAAAATGGCCTGCTTTTCTTTAAGTTGCTCTTGTTTGGCAGTAAATTTTTCACTGGAGCTATCAAGTAAATTTTTCAAGGCTTGCAGCTGCTGTTTTTGGTTGGCCAAAAGTTGTGCCTGTGCCCGCAGGGTGTCAAGCTGGGCTTGATGGGCTGTGACTTTTTCCCGCAGGATAGCCAGATCGCGCTCATGCAGATCACGCTCATGCAAGAACTGATCTTCCTTATCAAGTTCTTCCTGGATGAGGTCGATATCGCGTTCAAGGCTTTTGACCTCAGACCGAGCCTGGCGGGACTTATCATTGGCGGCTTTTCGATACATTTCCCACTGATCCAAGCCTAGAATGGTTGAAAGGATTTCTTTGCGTTCGGCTGGTTTTTTGGTAGCAAAAGAATCGGCATGCCCTTGCAGAAAAAACGAGGCGTTGACAAAGCTGTCGTAATCCAGCCGCAGGGTGTTGCGGATTTTCGCGTCAGTATCGCGGACTGTGTGCTCAGTGAGAGATTTCCAGCTTTTTGCCGGGTCTTCTTCTGATGGTTTTTGGATAAAAAAGTCGACCTGGCTGGTCTTGCCGCGGGCATTCACCCGCGTTACGCGGTAAACCTGCCCTTCGTATTCGAAATCGAGGCTGACTTCCGCGCGCTCGCAGGTGGTGTTGATGATGGCTTCGTTTTGGACGCGGGCTTTGCCGTAGAGCGCGTAGGTGATCGCGTCCAGCAGGGAGGACTTGCCTGAGCCGTTGGGTCCGGAAATGCATGCCAGGTCAAAGCCGCTGAAGTCAATTTGGACTGGTTCGCGGTAAGAGGTGAAGCCTACCAGGCTTAGCTTAATCGGAATCATCGTCAAAACCTAAAAAACTACTGGCCTGGTCCATGTCCATTGGTTTTCGTTCCGCGCCAAAGATATCGATCCAAAATTGTTGGTCATAGCGTCGGGAGCGGATGGGGATGGGCATGGGCACTCCCCAGCCCAACATTAATACTTCTTCCTTGGGCTGAAGTTTTGCCAGCATACCGCGCAGTCCGCCGCGCCCAGGCAGACCTGAGAGCACAGCGTTGATATCGTCTTCATCCCCCAGGGATCCGGAGATGCGCGTGCCGAGTTGGGACATGACCTCGTCATAAATTTGCGAGGGGCGCTGGTCGATGATCAGGAGGGTGACATAATACTTGCGCATTTCACGGGCGATGGTGCTGAAAATGGTCTGGTTGGCCATTTCCCGGTTGAGCAGTTTGTGGGCTTCTTCCACCACGACCACCAGGGGACGTGGTTCTTTTATCTTGTTTATTTGAAACTCGGTGGTGGCTTTCTCCCAGGCGTCCCGGATTTTTCGGGTGATCAGGTTGGTCACCAACAAATAATCAAGTTCACTTTCGTATTTGCCAAAGGAGAGCACGACATGCCGGCCGGCTTGAAGGGTGTTGATGATTTCTTTGAGCCCGTTGCTGGCAGGAGAGTTGTTGAGGTAAGGGCGGTTGAAGAGACGGGCAAGTTTTCCGCGCAGGGCTTCGGCGGCACCACTGTGGATGCCGGCCTGGCGCGCCCAAAAAGCCACGCTATCGGGGGCGGGTTCCAGCTTGCCCTCGTCATTTTCAATCATGGAGCCCACCTTCATGTTCATGAAAGCGTTGAACCAGTCTTCACGAAATTCGTTCTCAAGCGCGTCCAGAGTCGTGCCGGTGGTTTCTTTGAGGTTCAGAATTTGAGAAAGTTGAAGCACATCTTCGGTGGTGATATCGCTGTGAGCGATTTCCAGGGTGAAATCTGGCTGCAATTTTCCAAAACTGGTGCCGGCGCCCAAACCGACCAAGCGGACCTTGTTGTTGAATTTGCCCTTCAATCCAGGAGCACTTGCCTTGGTATCGGAAGAAGTTGTATCAGGTCCGTACTCGTTGTGCATGTCAAAGATGAGGGTGGAGGCGTTATCAGCGTGGATCAACCCGGCCAGGATGATGCGAGCCAGGAAGGACTTGCCCGAGCCGGTTGTGCCAAAAATGCCGGAAGAGCGTTGGACGAACTTGTCCAGGTTGAGACAGACCGGGTGACCTTGCTCGCGGGTGCTGCCGACACGGAAGATATTCTGGTTGTTTTCTTCCCCGAAAATGTCGGCAATATCGGCTTTGTCGGCCAGTTTGACGGGAGAGTGGTGGTTTGGGATGGTTTTGACAGAAATGGGGTCGCTATCTTCGGTGTGCAGCAAGCGCCAGGCTGGATATTCAGGGGAGTCAAGCTCAGGTCCCTTTTCATTCATCAGCACAGGCATAACCGCCAGGTTAGTGTAAAGAGTCTGGCTGTTCAGATAGTTCGCCAAATGGGGCGCAAAGCGCTGGGAATTGAGCTGGTTGGCGTAGTGCTCATCAATGGCTGTCAATTGCAAGTCCGTCACAAGACCGTAAAAACGCCAGTTGTTGCTATCGATGACCACAAAGGCGCCTTCCTGCACTTCCTGTGGAGGGACAGTCAGGCGTACCTGCAGGTTGGCTTCCAACCCGCCGCCAGTGACATAGCCGATGACCGGTGAGGGTTCGTTTGGAGTTTGCGTACTATTTTCCATCTTATTCATGCTCCAATTCTGTCAGCACATCCAGGACGGTGGTCAGGCGGGGATAATCATCCCGCAGCAGGGTGATCAATTTCTGGCAAAGCTGAGCGTACCAGCCCGTGTCCCCTGTTTGTTCATGTAAAGGTTTGGTTTGGCGCAAATGAGCTGCCAGCAATTCTTCAACAGGCTGATCTACAAGGCGCAGGATGTGCCTGATATAGGCCTGGTCCCCAAATGCGGTGAAGCGGCGGACCTCAGCCTCATCGCAGAGATGCAATTCATCCAGGCTGAGGGGAGGGCGGGGTGGAAGACGGTGGGAGATCTTGCCATCTTTGGCAAAACCGACGGTCAGGACATGGATCTCCACGGGCAGATTGCGGTTATAGCGGTTGTCAGCGGTGTATTCGGTTGGAATACTGACGCCTGAGACCAGTTGACGCACCAGGCTGTCATCGTTGATCAGGATTTTGGTGATTAAACCGTAAATTTCGCTCTGATCTTCCAGGCGCACCTTGACCAGTGCGCCGAGCGCAGGCGTGTCCAACTCGCGCACGCGACAGCCGGCAACGAACTGGCTGTTTTCTGCCCGCAAGAGCTTGCCGATAGGGATGCTTTGATGGGTTTCGGTCATTTTTGGCCTTTCCAGTAATCTTTATTGGAACGGGGACTGAAGCTTTGGATCTGTCCCTCGAATTTGCTTAAGAGCAAGTTTTCAACTTCTTCGTATTCCGCCTGGCGAACAACTGCCAGTTCGTGCGCCCGATGCAACGCGTAAGGGTATGGGTGGCTGTCGAGCACCTGGGCGTCGTTGTAGAGGACAGCGTGCACAAAGTTGACCAATTCAGGGCTCTGAGCGACCCAGTAGGGGATTTCGACCCGGGCTAACCAGGGCTGCTCAGTCTGAGCGCCGACATTCAAGTAGAAAAAGGCTACCCTAAGGCGGTCAGCGGAAGCGGGTTTGCGTTTTGAGACGATCTCAAAGAGAGCGGAGCGATGGGAGGCAGGGATTTTGTTTTGCAGGAGCAAGCGGTCGCTGATACGAATCCTGTTGTTATTGCTGACTTCCGGAGCAGTTGCCTGCGCTTTTCTGAACAGATCGAGCATGTTGTGCAGCATGGCGGAACCTGGTTTATCAATGAAGCCGGCAGTGATGATTTGATCCCGCTGCATGTGTTGGTCGAGTTCAAACACCATTTTTTGGGCCTGGCTACCTTTGCCGCCCTGGATGTCACTGCGGTAAAAAATATCCAGGGGACCGTCGGTGACGGTCAGCACAGGCTGGATATCTTCGCTGGTGATCATCTCACGGATGAGAACACGTTCACGCAGGTCACGGATCAGCCCAACGTCATCTTCGCTGATCAGAGCGCCGTCATCAGTGAAAATAGTAGTAAAGTCGATCAATTCTGAAACAAGATCGATAATTGGGGTCTTGCCGGAGCCAAATTGAGCCTTGAAAAGTCCGACGTTAATCAAGCCAAATTGCAGCGCCCGATGCCGGCTGGGGACGATTTGTGACCCATCCGCGGCCAGCAGTGTGAAATGGGCGGGCATAGCAGGCAGAGGGTAGGTGGAATCGGGACTTTCAAGCAAAGGCTTGGCGGTGTAAAGACTGGAGAGGCTTTCTTCTGCCAGTTCGATGATTTGCTTCAATCGCTCAGGGTCCTGGCAGGCTTGCTGATACAGATCATTCAGCTGGCTGGTTTTTTCAGCCGATTCAAGCTGCCATTGTTTGGCTTGTTCGATATATTGGCTGGCGTTTTTCTCTACCGAAGCAAAATTTAAAGGCATGTCAACCCCGGCAAAGTTGTTAAAACTTTTTGCATGGATCAATTATAACAACTGACTTGCCTCAAATTGGAACTAATTGCATGAAATGTGCGTCTATTATTTGAGAATGAACCTATCAAGGAGATATAAAAATGAAAAAGAACATTTTGTTTTATGCAATACCTGTATTTTTAGTTGCCGCTCTGACTTTGGGAGCTTGCCAAATGGCACCTACAGCTAACGCTCAGACTACAACTGTTCCCCCTACTGGCAGCTTGCGAACGCTGGCTGTTACCGGCACCGGTGAAGTTATCCTGGTACCCGACATGGCTTACATCAATGTGGGTGTGCACACAGAAGCTGAAAATGTGAGCACCGCAGTGGCTGATAATAACAGCCAGGCAGCCGCAATAACAGACGCTATTGTTGCCATGGGTGTGGAAGAAAAAGATATTCAGACCTCCAGTTTTAATGTCTATTCGATGAACCGTTATGACAACATGGGCAATATGACTGGCGTAAATTACGCGGTTGATAACACCCTTTACATCATCGTGCGCAACCTGCCTGATTTGAGCAAGATCTTGGATGCGGCTTTGACTGCCGGCGCGAATCAGATCTACGGTATCAATTTTGATATCAGTGACCGCCAAAGCGCAAGGGCGCAGGCGCGTGATCTGGCCATCAAAGATGCCGAAGCTAAAGCTCTTTCAGTTGCTGAGACCGCAGGCGTTGCCCTGGGTCAGGTACACACCATCAATGTTACCAATGCCTCTTTTGTGCAGCCGATGGCTGGATATGGGATTGGCGGCGGCGGCATGGCGGAAGCAGCCACTTCGGTACCTGTTTCTGCGGGTCAGATCGTGATCAGTGCCAGCGCGGACCTGGTGTTTGAATTTGGTGATAAGTAATTGATCTAACAGGCTGGCCATGCCCCTCGGCCAGAACAGAGACCCCCGGAATTTCCGGGGGTCTCTTATGTTTATGTAAGGAAATTGTATGTTTGGCTGCCTCTACCCGGAAGAATATTTGTGGCCGGCACGAGCAAGAATCAGCAGATAAGCATGAGTAAAAAAGCCGGATTCGAAAGCGGAATCCGGCCTACGGAAGACTTAATTCCATTAGCAGAATTCATTTTATGGAGACCTTCGGTCAAATTCCGTGCTCGGTCTGGAGACCGGCACGAGCAAGATTCGCGTGCTCGGTCTGGAGGCTACCTATCCGTTTCGCGGTGGGCACAGGCGGCAGGATCAAGGAGCAGGAGGGCGGCGAGAGCAAAGAAGCGCGAGGATGGTAAGAACAGAGAAAAGACCCTCTTCAGTCTTCTGTCCGTTTCACGGCAGGATCCAACTTCGCCTACGGCACGCAAGCAGCCCCCTGGGGAAACCCAGGGTAAACACACGGGGCAGACCTGCCCCTACCCGGAAGAAAGCGGGAGACCTATGGTCAAAACCCGTGCTCGGTCTGGAGACTGGCACGATCAAGAATTAAAAGGGCGGCACGAGCAACGACGAATAATATGGGAGATCTGCGGTCAAATCCCGTGCTCGGTCTGGAGGCTACCCATCCGTTTCACGGTGGGCACAGGCGGCACGAGCAAAAAGATCCGGTCTACGAAAGATTAAGAAACGTTACAAAAACGAATTTATTTTCCACTAACCGCTGGGGCGGTGGAGAGGCCGTCTTTGATGGGGTCGATCTTGAACAGGGCTAAGGTGGAAAAGAGGAACAAGAAGCCATAAAGCGACATTAGTACAACGTACCCAGCTCCATCGCCGATTGGTCCTCCGATATAGGCTCCCACAGCTCCAGCGCCTGCTCCAGCCAGATTGGAAATGCCCAACCAACGGCCGGATTGATCTGGCGGGACCAGTTCAGTTCCCAAAGCCCAATTGGCGGCAAAGAAGATACCGGTACCCAAGCCGATCAAAATTCCACCCACGTAAATCACAGGCAAACCATTTGCCAGAATCACCAGCAAGGTCCCCAGGCTGGACATGATGCCGCTCAAGAAGATGAGCGGTTTCTTGCCAAAGCGGTCAGTGAGCCAACCGGATGGGATCGAGATGAGCAGAATGGCAACCCCCACGGCCAGCATGAGCTGGGCGGTTGGTCCCGCGGCCGCACTACCTTGATACTCGGGGAAACGTTCCTGGATGAAATAGAGTACAAAGCTTGAAAGGTTATTGGCGCCAACCAAAAAAGCCAGGCGGTTGATGACCCACCAGGTGAAGGACGGGCGGCGGCTGGCCTCAGAACCAAGGCTGAGGCGAACTGACAAAATCACGCCCAGAGCAACAGCGATGAGCATGCCGCCAACTCCGACGACGGCAGTGGCGATCAGGGATTGTGTTTTTGGCAGGGTCTGGATGGCGGGCATCAATTCGCGAACTCCCCATCCCATCAGAAGGATAATGCCGGTGAAGGCCAGGGTCATCACAACCAGGCGACCAATGGCTTTCCAATCGATCGGCTTGGCTGGCCCTTTCTGCGGGGTTTCGTGCACAAACATGGTCAGGAGCGTGGCAAAAAACATGACAGCGCTGATGGTGATAATGGCAGCCCAAAGGTTGCCAGCGCTGATCATGCGGCTGATGGTGAAGGAGACAATGATGAGCGGGAGAGGAAGTTCGAAGAAGGCTTTGATCCCAGAATATTTACCGCGGTCACTTAGCGGAACCAGGTCAGGGATTAAGCCCTGGGCTGCTCCGTGCCCGATATTGGAGGAGATCATCGAAAATACGATGGCGGCAAAGAGAGCATAGTAGCCAGCCATGCCTTCCATTGTGCCGGCGATGATACCAATGGCAATAAAAGCAATAATTTCAAAAATGCCGCTAACCAATATGAAAGGTCGTCTTTTACCAAGCCGGGCAGTGCTGTGGTCAGAAAGCGCGCCTGCCATGGATTGCACCAGCAGGGCAACCATCAGGGAGACCAGGCGCAAGTTGCCATAACTGCTACCCTTGGTTTCTTCTCCAACAAATAGCTGTACCAGCAAGGGCACGATCAGGGGTGTCAGGCTTTGGGAGCGCAGAGTGATCCCCAAATAGATGATATTCATGGTGATGGCGTCGTACCATCGCAGCGGTTTTTTGGGCTCAGAGTTTGCAATCATTGAATCTCCTTCAATGTGTTTACCAAAAAATAGTGTAAAAGCAAAAATCAGACTGCGTTGATTATAGCAGGCTGGGAGGGTCAATCTCGACTTGCCAGGCTTTCAGCGGCAGGTCAGCCAGTAAGACTTTCGGATCAGGTCCGCGCAGGACGATCTGCCAGCGCCAGAGACCATAAAGGCGCGGATAATAGCAAGGCAGAGGCCCGATCATATCGGTTTGTTTTAGATTTTTACTGTTTAACAAATCCTGGATCAGGACTGCCATCGTTTGAGCTTCCTGCTCACATTTTTCTTTAGAAAGATTGCGATATTCAAGCCGGATCAGTTTATTAAAGGGGGGATAGCCTAAAAGCCGGCGATATTCCAGTTCCTGTTTATAAAAAGTTTCGTAATCGTGATGGGAGGCGGCTTGGATAACGTAGTTTTCGGGTTGATAAGTCTGCAGGACCACTTCACCGCCCAATGGACTGCGTCCAGCCCGACCGCTGACCTGGGTCAGGACCTGAAAACTGCGTTCCGCGGCGCGGTAGTCGGGCAAATTAAGCCCTGTTTCAGCCAAAATGATCCCAACAAGCGTGACAAGGGGTAAATCCAGCCCTTTGGCAAGCATCTGCGTGCCAATCAGGATATCAGCCCGATGAGCGCTGAAATGAGAGAGAATCAGTTCGTGATCACCTTTGTTCTTGGTTGTATCAGCATCCCAGCGCAGGAGGCGCGCCTGGGGGAAGCGCTGTTTGACGATCTCTTCCAATTTGGCTGTACCAAGACCCAACTGACGAATCTGCTTGCTGCCGCAGTGAGGGCATTTTGTGGGCATCTTGCGGGTGTAGCCGCACAGGTGGCACAAAAGCCCGGTGTTGCTGCCGTGCCAGACCAGGGGTTGGTTGTCCCTGGGGCAACGCAGGCTTTCGCCGCAATGCCGGCAAAAAACGTAGGTTGCCTGACCGCGCCGGTTGAGGAACAGGATGGCCTGCTGTCCTTTGGAAAGAACTTTTTCAAGCTTGCTTTCCAGTGAGCGGGAGAGCACGCTGGTATTTCCACTAGTCAGTTCTTTGCGCAGATCGACCACTTCCACCTTTGGCAAATCAAACGTGAGCAGGTCGTCCGCGGTCAAAATAGATGGCAGTTCAAATTTCAAGGATTGAGCCTGCTGCTGCAGATGTTGCCGGTGAGCCAAAATGCGGCGGGGCATTTGCAGCAATTTCCAGTCGCCTTTTTTGGCTTGAAAGTGCTGCTCAATGGAAGGGGTCGCGCTGCCAAGCAGGATTTTTGCCTGACTGATGGAGGCGAGGGCTTCAGCAGTACTTACCGCCTGGTAAAAAGGAGCCCTTTCGCTTTCATCATAAGAACTGTTGTCACACTCATCGATGACGATCAGACCAAGATCAGGGAGGGGCACAAAAAGCGCGCTTCTGGAGCCGATGATGATTTTCAGGTTGCCCTGATGGGCGCGCCGCCAGGTGTCATAACGCTCCCCCTCTGAAAGTTTGGAGTGGTAAAGACCGACCTGGTTGGGGAAACGTGCCATAAAGCGGCGGACCGTTTGGGGTGTCATGGAAATTTCTGGCACAAGTATCAGGCACTGATGACCGGCTTGAATGGTTTTTTCCACAGCGCGCAAATAAATTTCTGTTTTCCCGGAACCTGTCACACCGTGAAGCAGGACGGCCCGAGGGTGCCCCCCTGACCACTCTGCCTGAATTTTTTGCCAGACCTGAGCTTGGTCGCTGGTGAGTTGAGGTGGCTCTGACAAAGGCACATCAATTTCAGCTAATGGATCCCGCCAGACCTCGGTTTCATTGAAGTGAATCAGTCCATCCTCAACCAGGTATTTTAGGTCAGAATAATTTGCTCCGGTCTCAGCGTAAATCCAGGAAAAATCAAGCGGGAAAGCTTTTTTTGCCAGTAATTTGAGAACATTATAGCGGCGGGTTTGGGTGATTTCATTGCGCCCCAGCTGAGTACTATCGAAAGAAGAAACGTGTTCAGGCAGAATCGAGAGCCCGGCCGACCGCAACATTTTTGCCGCGACACGGGGAGGGGGCAGAACGTTACGGGTCCTGATCAAGCCATTGGATCGCAGTTGTTCAAGCCCTTTACGCCAATCGACTTTTGGGATTGCCCGGTCAATTTGCCCTCCCCTGAGCTCTCCGCGACTTTTCAGTAACTTGAGCAGGCGCAGTTGGGTGGGTGACAAAGAGTTTGGCTCAGTGGTCAACTCACCTACAAACAAAACCAAAACATCCGCCCTGCGGGAGAGACCGGCAGGGATCATCAGCTGTACAGAGGCACCCAGAGGGGCGTGATAGTGCTGAGAGAGCCAGTGAGCCAATTCAAGCTGTTTGGTGCCAAGCAGGGTGTCTGGCACCAAGAGCTCTGCAATGGGCAGCGGGTCGGCTACTTCAGCCTGATCGAGCAAAGCCAGCACAACGCCCTGGACGGTTTGCTTGCCAAAGGGGACCACAACCAAGCTGCCTGGTTGTACCTGGCCTTGCAGCTCTTGGGGTACAGAATAATGATAACTGCGATCGATTTGTTTTAGGTTGATACTGACATCGGCAAATAGACTCATCCGTCAACCCGCCGATCAAGGTGTGACAAAAATCAGATAGTCTGCTGAAAAGACCATGCGGTCATACAAATCGGCTGGGATATCGCTGGAATTGACCAGGTAGTTCTGCCAGACGATGGCCATGGTTGTCTGACCGGTCATCTGGTCAAGCTCGTTGAAGGCAAAAAACGGGGAGAAGCGCGCGGCGGAAGCACTGATGCGGTCCACGTTGAGATAAATTTGATTCCAGGCGTCACGCTCCAGGATGACAGGGTGATCAGCCAGGAGGATGACCTGGTTAGGCAGCTCTCTCAACTTTCTTTCCAGTTCGTCCAGGCGCAAGGTTTGGAAAAGAGGTTCGCGCTGGTCGGGCGGCAGGGTCCACTCCTGATGCAATTTCCAAGGCTCAAACAGGTCGGCGGCCTTGCGTTCATGGATGCTCACGTAGGTGGAGCCATCAGCAGGCAGATTGCGAATTTCGAGTCCAGCGCCATAAAAGCCAGTCAGGATCAATTTGGTTTCCATCAGATTTTCATCAAAATCATGCCTGACGCGCAAGTAGAAAATGGTGACATCTTCTCCCAGGATTCTGATTGTCTCGCGATGGATACCGCGGTCGACCAGTTGGAAAGCGACCATGGCCGAAAGATTTGCCAGGCTACCATCTTCCCGGTTTTCTTTTTCAGTCAGATAAAAGTAAGACCAATCGACAATTTCATCGTTGCTGGTGATCAGGGTAGGTAAGGCTGCCAGTTGGGTCGGGATAAAAGTGGCGGTGTAGGTGGGCGTTGGCGTCGGTACCAGGGTTGGCGTAGGCGTCTGGGAAGGCGTGGGGGTCAGGGTTGAGGTTGGGACCGGTGTGAAGGTTTGAGTCGGGCTGGGGATGGGGGTGTTGGTGGGTGCTTCAGTGGGAAAAGCGGTTGGGCGGCCTTCGAACCGCGGTTTACAGCCCGCTGTTGATCCAAGCAACAAAATGATTAACAAAAGGAATAGAAGCGACTTTGCGTCGAACCTTTTGTTGTTCATCTCAGTTGTCTCCTGAGACAACTGCGGAAACATAGCCTACCACTGAACTGAAATCCTGGCTTACATCGCCTGAGGTGCGGTAGTCAGCGATGGTGACCTGGTTGGCGCCCAATTTTTTGGCGGTCAAAAGAACCGTGGCGATAGCACCGTGTCCGCATGCCTCCGCGGAGTGCAAGAACTTGATTTGATAAAACTTTGCCAGGTCAAAATCCTGAAGCACTTCGATGAGACGCTGGTCAAGACGGTTAGCCTGGCGCTGGTGATAAAAGTGAGACAGATCACTGGATGCTATCAGCAAGGTTTTTTCGGTCGGAGGAAAGCTGAGGATCAGCTCGTGCAATGCTGCTGCTAAAGCTTCCGCCATTGGCTGGGATTGATCCATCATCATCAAAGGGATGAGCTGAAAACCCAGGGGAAAAATGTGCTGCAAAAACGGCAGTTCAATTTCTACCGAGTGCTCTGAATCATTTCGAATTGGATTCACGACAAGATTTTTGCTTACCAGCTTTTCAGTCAGGAAATTTATGGCTTCGCGGTCAATTGGAATAATTCCCAATGGGGTTTGATAAGCCTGGTGAGCGCTGGTGAGCAAATGACCGCGGTAAGCCTGGTGGGATGGGGAAAGGATGATGATCCTTTTAACATCCGACCCTTCTAAGGTTTTTAAGGCGTGCGCGGCGGTCAGGCCAGAGTACACCAGCCCGGCGTGGGGCAGGACCAGCGCTTTAACCTCTCCAGCAAAGTCAGGCGCGTTGGCCTGTGCCAGATAGGAGCTTAAGGAAGCGCGAAGACGATCCGGATCGCCCGGATACCAAGCCCCCGCGATTGGAGACGGCCGGACATCGTCGAATAACGGCTGGTTCATAATTCTATTTTAACACGGAGGTACAACTTTTAATGAGCTTATCGACTCTTCTTTTCAATGTCTTTATAATATTGCACGTATTCACGTAACAATACCAACACTTGCTCTAATTCGGCGGCTTCGTGTTTTTTTGAAAAGACGTTAAAGACCTCTTCGATGTGATTTGCGATCAATTCGGTGATATCTTTTCCCTTTTTTGCAAGTTGGATGGTCCAGACACGTTTATCTTCATCGTGCCGAACACGTTTTATGTATTTTTTCTCTTCCAAACTCTTGCAGGCTTTGCTCAAATTGCCCGGGTTGATATTGATCTTTTCAGCCAAATCAGTCAGCGTTGTGGTCTGGGAATTCCTGATTTCCAGGAGGATCCTGAGCTGCTGATGGGTTAGGCCGTATTTCTTACAGAACTCTTGCGTAAGCCCATATCGGGTTTTTTGTAATTCTGTTGACAAATGCCACATTTCCCAAATAAAAACATCCTTATCCATTGATCCTCCATAATAGTTGTAAATACATCATGTGTTTAAATAATAACTTGCCAGAGCGGCAAATACAAGTACTTTAATGAAAATTGCTAAAACTCGTTTTAAGGAGTCAGGGAAGGATCTTTTTGTCGAATCAATAAAAAGCCAGCGGTGCCGGTCATGCCCAATTCTTTGCGCTCACTATCGTTGGTCAAGTCGTAAAACAAGCCAACTCCGGGTTGAGTCGGGTCATAGAGCAATGCTTCGGTGATCACAAATCCTTCGCCATAATTGATATTGGTAACGGAATAAGCAGCATCCTCTTCATCCACCCTGGTAACAGCGATCATGTGGTCAAAACCGTTGTATTTTGAGACGCCCTTGCGAACGAAAAGATAGAGCCAGTCGCCCGGGCGCAGGGGGTTAGCTTCCCAATCGTAAGTACCGATGCTTTCTTCGACCCGGATATAGTCATATTCTTCAGGAGGGAAAAATTTTTGATTCAAGGTGTCAATGCCGTGGCACTCAGGATTATCTTCACGCGGGCAGAGCAGCCACATTTCGTGCTCGGAAGCCTCTTCCGGCAGATAGCCGCCAGCTTTGAGGATGGCGACTGTCAGCGGACCGCAGGCATTATCGGCTGATTCATGCGGTCCGGAGGCAAAATCGATCCGGCGGGCCACCTGATCCGCTTCGGCAGCTGTGAAAGCCAAAAAATTAAGGCTGTTGAGCCACAGTTTCTCCTCGGCTTTTTCGAGCGCGGTCATGGTGGGCGTGGCTGTTGGCGGAAGCGGGGTTGAGGTTTGAGTTGCTGTTGGGGTTTGTGTTTTGGTGGCGGTCGGTATTGGCGTCGAGGTTTTGGTTGCGGTTGCGGAAGGAGTGAGCGTGGGGCTGGGCATAAAGGCCTGGCAGGCCGGGAGGAGCAAGAGTATAAGCAGGAACAGGAGCAAGCTTAAGGGTTTTTTCATTGCAAAAAATCCCAGGGGTTAACGCGGCCGTACTCGTCATTGCGTAGTTCAAAGTGAAGGTGAGGGCCATCCGCCATTCCGGTATCACCCACGCTACCGATGATATCGCCACTGTAGACTTCCTGTCCGCAGGTTACTTCAACCGTGCTCAGATGGGCATAGAGCGATTGCCAGCCTTCGCCATGATCGACCACGATCATGTTGCCGTAACCCCAGTCGTTCCAGCCGGCATAGACGACCACGCCGTTATCAACTGTTGAGACCGGGTCGCCAATAGAACCGCCAATATCAATGCCATAATGGTTGGCGGAGGGGGCGTAATCGTACCCAGTGAGGGTGCGCTCACTGACCGGCCAGCGGAAGTTGAGCGTGCCGAGGACACCATCGTAACTATCGGGGCAAGCGCCTGGTCCCACGTTGAGGGCTGTGGCTGGGTCTTCACGGGTGATGCGGGGAATGCGCCAATCAGAATATTCGCCTTTGCCGCCCGGGATGATCAGCTGCGTGCCGGGTTCAATGTTTGGGGCTGCAAGATCGCCAATGGTAGCCATGCTCAGATTGTTGCCGGGGTAATTGATGATGATTTCAGGCGTAACTTTGTAAAACTCCGCTACACCATTCAAGCCTTCTCCAGCGCTCCAGATGTGCATGGTGCCGTCCACCGGCAGAATGACCAACTGCTGCCCCGGGTAAATCATGTGCGGGTCATCGCCAATGTTGTAACGGTTGCTCCACAGCACAGTTTCTGGTTGAAGGTTGAAACGCGTGGCAACAGAAAAGAGGTTGTCGCCTGGTTCAACCGTGTAGGTGCTGATGGTGGAGCGGCTGCGCAGCGGCAGGACTGTGTCAAGCGAGGTCTGACGGCGGAGGGCCGGGTCCTCATCCTGGGGGAGATTGGCCAGCAATGGCGGCGCCAAAAGATTGTCCTCCAGCAGCGTTTGGGCCGCGTTTGGGATTTGCAACTGGGTGACCATGCTGCCGTCCGCGTTAACGTAAAAACGTTTCAGGACCCAAACAATGCTCAGCATCACCAGAATGGTAACAATCAAGGTGGCGGCACGGACCAGGGCAGGGAAAAAGCCTAATTCCTTAAATCTCTCCCAAAAGCGGGTGGTCAAACTCTCGCTGTGCAGCTGTGTTTGAGCCTCAGCGCTAAGCTTGGGAGGCTGCTCTTTTGGTCCTGAGACGGTATTAAAATCCATGCTGAGATAATATCACGACTTCATAAACTGAGTTATTTGGAGTAGAAGTCTGAATCTCTGTGATAATATTCTAGAAATGCCCATGAAAGCCTTTGTGTCCCTTCTGCCAGAGCCATATTATCAAGCCATCCTGAACATATGGGGTGAGTTGGAAAACAAGTTTGGCTACAATCATATTTATCAGACCCCGCTGCCTCATTTTACCTGGCAGCTTGGGGATGATTATCGCGCTGGATATGAGGAAGTCTTGGATGAGGTCTGCCAGACTAAAACCAACCTGGAAATTCAGACAGATATCGTGACCTGGTTTTCAGGGCAGGAACCGGTGGTTTATTTACGGATCGTGAAAACGCCTCAGTTAACGCAAGTGCATCAATTTCTTTGGGAGCGCTTGATTCCCTACTGTGAAAATCCCTCTTTACTGTATGCCCCTTCCAGCTGGGAGCCGCACATCACACTTTCAATGGAAGAGCGCAGTTGGTGCTGCCTGGCAGAGCTGATAAATTTTTTGAAAACAAAAGAGTTACGGTGGAGCTTCCCGGTGGATAATCTGACCATCCTTTCGCAACATGACGATCAGCCGGCCATCATTGAGCAGAAGTACTGCTTTGGATTTTGAGAATCCGAATAAGAATAATAAAAATAGTCTATTTGCTTAAGCGAATTGGATCTTTTTGACTTGACATTTTTGCTAATTCTTAAAATTGATAGAGCAAAAAGAGACCGCGCAAGATAGAAAAATTTCTACTTTACGCGGTGTTCTTTTTTGTTCTCGTTTGTGAGTCAAGCACCTTGATGGGTGACTAGTCTCTGGATTGCTGCTTTAGGCAAACAACCCCTAAACGAGTTAGCTTGGCCGATGGTGATTAATGTTATTCCTGATTGTCGAAAGGTTCTCCTCTTTGTTTTGTCGAAGGCAGCTAACTTATTTAGGACAGCCTCTTTACCTTAAAACCAAAGTTTGTTCTGTCTATTTAAGGATCATTGGCAGGTAGATGTAAATTGTAGCGATCTTGAAGTTCGCTATGAGGCTCTTGTCATCATCCATGGTGATCGACCAAGTGCCGTCATCGTTATCGACCAAATCAGCGGGATCGGCTACTGTCCATTTGTCAAAGGCGAAGCCCTCATCCGGAATAGGGGTCAGGGTGACGATCTCGCCTAAATTGTAGGTCGATTTGTCAGGATCTACATCGACAGAACCAGCCCCAATGATATCGACTGTCAAGCCCGGTTCATTTGCATAAACAAAGACATCCTTTACCTCGTTTGTGTCATCCCAAACCAGGGGTTCGGCATTAGAGTCGAAAGCAATGAA
>ENA-UOUL01002306-UOUL01002306.1-bioreactor-metagenome-genome-assembly--contig:-NODE-2306-length-22659-cov-5.713311_pt1 | contig 22659 bp, 14 predicted proteins | sample MGYA00249838_ERZ747220 | MGnify/ENA primary metagenome ERZ747220 (study PRJEB28778, sample SAMN05720191) | bioreactor metagenome | isolation source: Anaerobic biogas reactor | place: USA:Washington...
AACGTCGCGCCGCGAACGGTTTCCAAGTGGTTCGACTCCGGACAGCTCAAGGGCTACCGCATCCCGGGCAGCAAGGACCGCCGTATCCCCCTGCACGAGCTGGTCCGCTTCATGAAGGCCCACGACATGCCGACCGGGACGTTGAGCGTCGGCAAGCTCCGGGTCCTGGTGATCGACAGCGATGCCCACAGCCGCGATGCGATGGTCAACGGTCTCGGCGCGAAAGACCGCTACGAGGTCCAGGCCGCCGGCAGCACCTTCGAGACCGGGGCCGCCATCCAGCGATTCACGCCCCACGTGGTCCTGGTCAATCTGCTGGCCCACGGGATCGACGCCGGGGGCATCTGCCGAAGCATTCGCGACAACGAGGAGTACGCGACGATCAAACTGATCGCCCTGGCCAACCAGTTGAGCGAGCCGGAAGCGGCCGCCCTGATCCAGAAGGGCTTCGACGGCTACGTCTCCAACCCCTCCGACGCAACGGAAGTGATTCGCAAGATCGAGGAAGTCACCGCGATCATCTACTGACGCACGCGGTCAGTATTCCTTGTACTTGCTCAGCCAGGCTGGCCAGTCCGACGGCTGCATCCCGCCGGCTCGCGTGTACGGCCCGGCCGTGTCGAAATTCTTGTGCCACTTCAGCGTCCAGATCTCCTTGAGTCCCACGTGACGGACCGACCAGTCCATGAACAGGAAATTCGTCCAGCCGTTGTGCCGATCGAGACAGAAGTGATTCATCTCGCCCGTCGCGCCCTTCCACCAATGTCGAGGTGGTGACGCAATCTCCTCATCGGATGCTTGCGGAGATCACTTGCGCTGCTCCTTGAGCATGTAGGCCTGGAGGCGGATGAGGCTCTTGCCGCTGACGGTGCGGGCCGACAGGTCGCCCAGGATAACGCCATAGCGGTCCTCATCGAGCTTCCAATGCATCAGGACCGCATGCGGGTCGTTCAGATTGGCCCGGTCGCCGTAGTAGACCACTTCGCGGCCCTGGGCGGCGAGGGTGTCACGCAGGTTCATCAGTTCGCCGAGGATGTCGCTGCGGGAGGCCTTCTCTCCGGACAGGGCGTATCGGAGCACCACCTTTCCGTCGCGGACCATCCGTCGGCTGAGAGCCTCGCGTCCGCCGAAGAGCCCCCCGGCCACGATCAGGGCCAGGACGATGACGGCGGCCGCCGTGATCCGGCTGATTCGGAAGTCCACGATGATATTGATGCCGTCCATCCGATGGGCAGTCAGCTTGCGCGGGATGCGGTCCTTGATCTGCTGGAGCAAACCCGGACGGACCGGTTCCAGGCCCCGCGTCGGGAACGCCCGCAGCAACTGCTCAATTCGTTCCTTATCGGTTTCCATATGTCACCCCTGCCGCTGACGCGGACCATTCCAATCGGTTTGCACGCTACTGCCTGGCGATCTCCTTCCGCAAGGACTCGAGGGCCCGGTTCAGGCGGCTCTTGAGCGTCCCTTCCCGAACCTGGGCGACCTGTGCCGCCTCGGCGATCGTCAACTGATCCATATAGTGCAACACGACGGCCTGACGGAGCTTCCACGGCAATCGCCCCACCGCCTGGTGCAAGCCCGCGAACAATTCCCGTTCGCCGGCCTGCTGGGCCCCATCGGCCTCGTCCTGCGCCGGCGCGACCTCGTCGATGCAGACGGGCTCGGCGTGCCGATGCCGCCGCCAATACAGCCGGGAGACGTTGGCGGCGATCCGGAACAGCCAGCTCGTAAGCGCCCTGTCCTCCCGCAACTGACCGATGTGCCGCCAGACCTGCATGAACGTCTCCTGGACCAGGTCTTCACTTGTCTGGCGGTCGTGCCCCACCGACCGCATGAACACGTAGATTCGCTCGTGGTACCGCTCGACAAGGGTCTCGGCGGCGGTCCGGTCGCCATGCCGCAGACGCTGCGCGAGTGAGGACTCGTCCTGGTCGGCGGTCCGCTCGCCATGCAGAGGAACCACCTTCTGGCCACTAGGATGCGCCAAAGTGGTTCTGTGTTCTGTTGGCTGTACGTTTTTCTGCATGGATTCCACGCTGCAAGACCCGTTTTCAGTATACAAATCGGCCGGCGGCCACTCAATACCCGTCTGCCGGCCAATTTGGAGTTTCGATCTGCCAATTCAGCCATCGTCTCGGCTCGTCGATACGCCCGCCGGAGGGGGCCCGACCGTTCTCGACGGAGGCGGATTGCTGTGATTGACGCTTTGCTTATGCACGCCACGGCGTATAATCGCTCCCATGAGAAACGCGATACTCAGCGCGATCTTCGAGCAGATGGCCGACATCATGGAGATCTTGGGAGAGGACCCCTTCCGCATCAACAGCTACCGCAAGGTCTCCCGCACCCTCAGTGAGTTGCCCGCCGATGTGGGCGCGCTGCTCGAAGACGGCCGGCTGGCCAGGACGCCGGGGATCGGCAAATCGAGCCTGGCCAAGATCCGCGAGTTCGTCGAGAGCGGCCGGGTCGCGGCGCATGAGGAGCTTCTGGAGCGAATCCCCCCGTCACTGCTCGAATTGCTCCACATCCCCGGCATGGGTCCCAAGGGGGTCAAAGCGGTATATGAGGGGCTGGGCGTCGAGGGCGTCGGCGATCTGAAGAAGGCCATCGAGGACGGGACGCTGGCGACGCTGCCGGGCTTCGGCGAGAAGAAGGCCGCCGGCATCGCGCGCGGGATCGAGTTTCTGGAGAAATCGACGGGCCGCATCCGGCTGGACCAGGCGATGGAGGCCGCCGAGATGGTCGTCGCCTGTCTGCACGAGTTGCCGGGCGTCGAGCGAATCGAGCCGGCCGGGTCGCTCCGCCGACGGGCCGAGACCATCGGCGACGTCGATATCCTCGTCGCCGCAAACAGAGACGCCGCGAAATCCAAAACGAGCCCCGGTCAGATCATCCAATCGTTCACGCAGGCGCCCTTTGTCGAGCGGGTGCTGGCGGCCGGCGACACGAAGGGCTCGGCTATCATCCAGACCGAGACGACGCCGGTGCAGGTGGACGTGCGCGTCGTCCCGGCCGAGAGCTTCGGGGCGGCCCTGCAGTACTTCACCGGCTCCAAGCAGCACAACGTCCGCCTGCGGGAGATCGCCGTCAAGGGCAAGCTCAAGCTCAACGAGTACGGCCTGTTCGACGGCGACACGCCACTGGCGGGCACAACCGAAGAGGAAATCTACCAGAGGCTCGGCCTGGACCCCGTCGCGCCACTGCTGCGTGAGGATCGCGGCGAGATCGAGGCCGCCCGCGCGCACGCCCTGCCCCAACTGGTGCGGATCGAGGACATCCGAGGCGATTTCCACATGCACACCGTCGCCTCGGACGGCAGGAACAGCATCGAGGAAATGGCCGAGGCCGCCCGACAACGGGGCTACAAGTTCCTCTGCATCACCGACCACTCCGAATCGTCGGTCGTCGCCAACGGCCAGAGCCCCAAGCGGCTCGCTAAGCAGATCGAGAAGATCCGCAAGATCGCCGCCGGGCTCAGGGGCATCACCCTCTGGGCGGGCGCCGAGGTCGATATCGGCGCCAACGGCTCGCTCGACTTCGACGACAAGCTGCTGGCCGAACTGGACTACGTCGTCGCGTCGATCCACTCCGGGCTAAGCAGCCCGCGAGAAAAGGTCACGATGCGGACGCTCAAGGCGATGGACAACCCCTATGTGAACTGCATCGGCCACCCGACGGGCCGGCTCCTCGGCCAGCGGGAGGCGATGGACCTGGACATCGCGGCGGTGATCGAGCAGGCCGCACGCACCGGCACGGCACTGGAGGTCAACGCCAATCCGTACCGGCTCGATCTCAAGGACGTTCACTGCAAGATGGCCGTCGAAGCGGGTGTCAGACTGGCGATCGGGACCGACGCCCACAGCACCGCCGGGCTGAGCCTGATGCACTTCGGCGTCGCGACCGCCGGCCGGGGTTGGGCGGCCAAGGACGACGTCCTGAACACCCTCTCACCCGCGAAACTCAGGGCCTGGCTGCAAACCAAACGCCCCAGATAGGCTCTTTACACCGCACCGGCTTGTGATAATCTGTGCAAGCCATTGAGTCTCGCTGCCGATAAGAGTCTCAGGTCGCGTTGAAACGAGCCGAGGCAGTATGCCTTGAGAGATTGCCGATGACGGAAACCACAGACCAGACCAGGAAGACCGCACCCCGGCGCAAGGTCGGGCTGCCGCTGTCGGCCGTCTTCTTCGCTGCATTCTATCTGGTTGTCGCCCTCGAAATCGAGCCCCACCTGCTCTACCACGGGGCCGGCCTGATCGACAACTTCCCGGTCTTCTACCGGGGCTGGGACTTCTTCGCAGGATTCACCACCTACCCCGGTGGCATCCTCGAATACCTCTCCGCCTTCCTGTCGCAGCTCTTCTATCACTCGTGGGCCGGTGCGGCGGTCATCACGACCCAGGCATGGCTGATCTGCCTGTGCACGGGCTGCGCGATCGGGGCCGTGGGCCTGCCGCGATGGCGTGGTCTGCGTTTCGTCGGCCCCCTGCTTCTGCTGGCCCTCTACTCGCAGTACACGTTCCACCTGCCGGTGACGATGGGCGCGCTGGCCGCCCTGGCGGCCCTGTGCCTCTATCTGAAGCTGGCGCCGAAGGGCCAAACGGGAGCGGGCGTGTGGTTCCTGGCATTCTCCGTCGGCCTCTACGCATTGGCCGGAGGTCCCTATCTGCTGTTCGCCCTGCTGTGCGGGCTCGTAGAGATCCTCTTCCGGGGCCGGCCCCGCCTCGGCGCGATTCAACTGGCCTTGGGGACCGCCGTGCCGTTCGGGCTGGGCGTCGTCGCGTTCGGGCAGCGCCCGCACGACGCCTATTTCCAGTTGCTGCCGCTGTCATGGAAGATCGCCAGCTATGCCTCGTCGGAACTGATGCGCAACGCCGTGTGGGCCCTGCTGCTGTCGCTGCCTTCGATCCTGTTGGTCGGCGGGATCGGCTCTGCATCGCTCAACTGGCGCCGGCGGCATTCAAAGAAGACCAAACCCTCCGGCCGACAGGGATGGCTTGGCAAGACGACGACGAAGCTCCTCGGCGATCCCGCCCGCAGCCGATTCGGACCAAACCTCGGCACGGCCGCGCTGATCGTCGCCACCGCCGCCACGCTGCTGTTCTATCGCGATCCCAAGGTCAAGACCCTCTTCGAGACCGACTACTTCTCCTGTCACGGACAGTGGTCGAAGGTCATTGAAATCGGCCGCAGGAACCCGTACCACTACCTGGTCTGCCACGCGGTCAACCGGGCACTGTACCGCGAGGGCCGACTCGGCGACGAGATGTTCGCCTTCCCGCAGCGGCCGGAGGCCCTTCGCCTGACCAGGCAGGAGGCGCTCTGGCAGAAGTCCGACATGTGTGTGGACATGGGGCTCGTCAACGAAGCGGAGAACGCCCTGATGATCTGCATCGAAACCCACGGCGAGAGGCCCCTGCTTCTCCATCGCCTGGCCCGAGTCAACGAGATCAAAGGCAACATCAGCACCGCTCGCGTCCTTCTCGGCGCCTTGGCGAAGGTCCCCTTCTGGAGCGGCGCCGCCCGGGCCGAGCTGGCCCGCCTCGACGCCGATCCGGAGCTGTCACAGGACGCTGCGATTCAGCACTGGCGATCCATCATGCTTCGGCAGGATTTCGTCCGCGACGCCGATACGCTGACGCTGCTGCTGACGGAGAACCCGGCCAATCGCATGGCCTACGAGTATGGCATGGCCGGGCTGCTCCTGACCAAGAGCCTCGACCAGTTCGCCCGGAATATCGAGACATTCCGTCCTGCCGTCGTCGCCCAGGACCCCAGACACCACCTCGAAGCACTGCTGCTGCATAGAACGCTCAAGAGGCAGCCAATCGACGTGCCCGGCCGCACGATTCCCCGAGAGGCCAAGATCAGGCTTCACGAGTTCTTCCAGGCCCTGCAGCAACACGGCAAAGACAAGGCCGAGGCCGCCGAGGCGCTCAGAGGGCCGTTCGGCGATACGTACTACTATTACTACTTCCTGGGCGGTTAGGGGATTCTCGTGCGCAAACGCCTTGCTGTCAGTTCGCTGCTTCTGGTTGTCGCCGCCGGCGTCTGGGCGGGCATTGCCGGCCTGTCGGGCCGGCCCGAGGCCGTCGACAGCTTCGTCCAAATCGACCGCCCGCCCCGCATCGAACCGGACTATGCCGACGCGGTGATCCCGCCCAACATCGCCCCGCTGAATTTCCTGGTTCGCGAGGCGGGCAGCGCCTACAGCGTCCGAATCGCCGGCCCCCAGGGCGATCCGGTCGAGGTCTTCAGCAGAAAGCCCGCCATTCGAATCCGCCCAAGGCCCTGGCACGCTCTGCTGGAACAGAATCGCGGCCAAGAACTGCAAATCGACGTTTTCGTGAAAGCCGAAGACGGCCGGTGGAACCGTTTCCAGGCCATCACCAACCGCGTCGCCAACGAGGACATCGACCGCTTTCTGGTCTATCGCAAGATGCATCCGACGCACCTGCGGGTCAAGGGCAGGATCGATATCGAGGTCCGAGACCTGACCAGCTTCCGCAAGTCGGTGCTGCTCAGCAGCGACAGTCCCGAGAACGGCTGCATCAACTGCCACGCCTTTGCGGGCAATCGCAGCGACAAGATGCTGCTGGGCGTGCGGTCTCCGACGTACGGGGTCGGCACGCTCCTGGTCGACGGCCCGGCGGTCCACCAGATCGACGCCAAGTTCGGCTACACCTCCTGGCACCCCAGCGGGCAAGTAGCCGTCTACGCGGTCAACAACCTGCCGATGTTCTACCATTCCAGCCGAAATGAGGTCAGAGACACCGTCGATCTCGACTCCTTCCTCGCCTGTTACCTCAGCGATAGCAAGACGATAGCGGTCGAGCCGAACCTCGCCCGCAAGGAGCACCTGGAGAACTGGCCCGCCTGGTCGGGCGACGGAAAGCATCTCTATTTCTGCAGCGCGCCCATGCTCTGGCCCAGGGACACGCCCAGCCCGCCGCCGCAGTACGACCAGGTCAGGTACAGCCTGATGCGGATCTCATACGATCTCGCCAGCGACCGCTGGGGCGAGCTGGAAACCGTGCTCTCATCGAAAGATACGGGCAAGAGCATCGCCATGCCCCGCTGCAGCCCCGACGGGCGGTGGCTGTCGTTCTGCATGTGCGACTACGGCTATTTTCCCGCCTGGCAGGCCGGCAGCGACCTGTGCCTGATGGACCTGGCGGCCCGGGACACGACCGGCAAGCCCCCGTACCGGCGTCTCGAAATCAACAGCGACGTGAGTGAATCATGGCAAACCTGGTCGAGCAACAGCCGGTGGATCGTCTTCAGCAGTAAGCGTCTGCACGGGGTGTTCACCCGGCTGTTCATCAGTTACGTCGACGCCGACGGGACCGTCCACAAGCCGATCGTGCTGCCTCAGAAGGACCCGGCGTTCTACGAATCGTGCCTGCTGACATTCAACACGCCCGAACTGGTCACCGACCGGCCCGCCGCCACCGGCGAGACGCTGGCCAGGGTCTTCCGAAGCCCCAAAAGGCTGTCGGTCGAAATGCCCCTCACCATGGCCACCCCCAAGGCCGCCGGGCCCACCTCGGAATCCGCCTGGCAGGCCCAGCGGGAGTAGCTTTTCGCCGCCCTGACGCGCACCAGTTCAGGATACCGCAGATGCCGAACATCGCGTCCCCTTCAGGGGCGGTGGCTCGGACTTTTTTTCGTTTTTCTGTTGAATGCCTGTTCCCCATGCGTTAGAATCGAGGCATTCGACCTGTGATACAGCAATGCTAATCGGTCCTCGCAAGTCTTTGGCGCGGCAGGAGTGGTTTCGCCCTCGTGGTGATGTGGTGCTGTCCGTTTGTCAGTTGCCCGGAGCTTTCGGTCTCTGACTCGGGCGGTCCGGCTCGCCTGCTGCGACGGGGAATGACCTTCTGAAGGACCAAGACGCGTCTCTCGCGGCCATTGAGGCGAGAGCGACGTTGTGGATTACGGCGGCTTGATCGTCGCCGGTCTCGGCGCGGCAACCATGGGTCTGGAGATTCGAGAGAGAGTGAGTGATTCCATCCCATCTGCATCACGCGTCATACCGGCAACACCAACTGTCCGAACTACCGCATTGCAGTCCCTCGTCGAGCACCTAAACCTATCTTGATCCATGGAAGGGGCACTGGAGTCGGGAATCCGAATCCCGAGATGTACCAAACGGAGGTCTTTCCGGGCCGCCATCGCCCGGGTGTTGGCAGGAAGGAGGTGGCCATCGAGCGAAGGGTAGTATGGATCGTGCGAAGGAGTGTGTGGTAACCAAATCCAAATGTGATTAGTCCGAGGAGGACCTGTTATGAAGAAGTCAATTGTATTGACGCTTTTGGTTTGCCTGGCGCTGTCGACGGTTTCGTCGGCCGGCGTGCTGCGCGAGATCTGGTGGCAGAGTCTGGGCATCGACGACGCCATCGCGCTGGTCAACAGTGGAACACCGGCCGATCAGGTCGACGTCCTGGAGAACCCCACCTGGGTGGACATCGCCGACAACTACGTCGCCAAGCTGAGCGGCTGGCTGACGGTCCCGGCCACCGGTGAGTACACCTTCTATGTCGCCGGCGACGACTACCAGAGACTGTACGTCAGCCAGGACGACAACCCGGCCAACGCCGAGCTGGTCGCCTTCGTCGACGGCTGGACCGCCTCGCAGGCGTGGACCAGCTACGCCAGCCAGAAGGCCGAGCCGATGATGCTCGAAGAGGGCCAGGTCATCGCCATCGTCGGCATCATGCAGGAAGGCGGCGGCGGCGACGGTCATGACTGGGGCTGGACCGGCCCGGGCGTTGAGGCCGTTTCGGTCATCCCCGGCGACCTGCTCGTCACCGAGTATGAAGTGACGTCGCCCGTCAAGGCCAAGGTGATCTCCCCGGCCAATGGCGCCACCGGCGTCATCACAGCCGTCGGCAGTTGGTACATGCCGGATGAGGCCGCCGAAGACGTGGTCTACGATCTGTACTTCGGCACCGATCCGGCCAACCTCGGCCTCGTCGCCGAAGGCATCGTCGAGACGAGCGTGGCGGCCGGAACGGCCGGCGTCGAACTCGACTTCGCGACGACCTACTATTGGCGCGTCGATGTCGGCGGCGCCGAAGGGTTCCTCTGGAGCTTCACCACCGAACCGATGACCTTTGCGGTTCAAAACGTCGTGGCCACCAGCAACGGCACGCAGCAGGAAGGCTCGGAAGCCGAGAAGACGCTCGATGGCGCCGTCTCGATGGAAGCCACGGATCAGTGGCTGGCCGCTCCGCCCGAGGGCGAGGCCCTGTGGATTCAGTTCGCCTTCCCGCGCGTTTACAAGCTGTACGATGCGGCGATCTTCAACTCGAACACGCAGTTTGAGGCGCTGCTCGGTTACGGCGCCAAGGACGTCACCATCGAAACCTCCGTCGATGGCGCCGAGTGGGTGGTCTTCGCGGACGTCGAGCTCGCGCAGTCCGTCGAGACGACCATTGACATGGCCGGCGTTGGGGCCAAGTTCGTCCGTCTGATGATCAACTCGAACTACGGCGGCATGTTCGCAGACTCCGGCCTGGCCGAAGTGGCGTTCACGTATGTCCCGGCGCAGGCTCGTCTGATCGCGCCGGCCAACGGCGCTACGGGCGTCAGCCCGGCCGCCGTGCTCGATTGGTACGCCGGTCGCGGCGCCGTCTCCAGTGACGTCACCGTCAACGGCGAAGTCGCCACAATCGAAGGCAGCAGCTTTGCCGCCGACCTGATCTACGGCATGGCCTACACCTGGCAGGTCGATGAGTTTGACGGTATCGATGTCTGGGAAGGCGATGAGTGGAGCTTCACCACGGCCGAGTTCGCCTCGGTCGCTTCGGGCACCCTCGCATACGGCGAGGAAGGCACCGAGATGGAAATCGACATGGACGGGGCCGACCTGACGGCCTACGCCCCCGACACCCTGCGCGTGGCCTTCAAGGGCAACCCGGTTGGCTTCGTGGAGGCGGACGGCGTGTACACCATCGGCGCTTCCGGCGCTGACATCTGGGGCACAGCCGATCAGTTCCGCTATGTCTACAAGACCCTCAACGGCGACGGCTCGATCGTGGCCCGCGTCGACAGCTTCAGCAACATCACCAACAACTGGACCAAGGCCGGTGTCATGATCCGTCAGAGCACTGACGCCAGCGCAGCGCACTCGCTGACCGTGATCACGGGCGACTTCTGGGCCGCTGGCGCCGGCAACGGTGCCTCGTTCCAGGGTCGTCAGACCGCCGGTGCCGAATCGGTGAACAACGATTCGACCGAGGTCGTGGCTCCGCCGTACTACGTCAAGGTCGAGCGCGTCGGCAACATCATCACTGGGTTCATTTCGCCCGACGCCGAGAACTGGACGCAACTGGGTGGCGATCGCGAGGTCGTCATGGAAGATCCGGTCCTGATCGGTCTGGCCGTGACCAGCCACGACGCCGCCAATTCCGTGATCGCACAACTCTCTGAGGTGGCGATCGAAGGCGCCGTCGAGGGCGACTGGACGTCCGAAGCGATCGGCATGGCGATGCCGGCCAACGACGCAGCGGGTCTGTACGTGGCGATCGAAGACGCCGCCGGACAGGTGGCGACGGTGGTCAACGATGATCCGGCAGCGACGCAGGTCGCCAGCACACAGAACTGGAACATCCCGCTGGCCGGGATCGAAGGCGTGGATCTGGCGAACGTGGCCAAGATCACCGTCGGCGCGGGCGCCCCGGATGCCCCGGCTGCCGGTAGTGGTACGGTCAGTGTCACGATCAGCGTCGGTACGCCGATGAGCCACAATGTGCTCGCCGACGTCACCAGCCCGGCCGATGAGGTCGTGGGCGTTCCGAACGATGGACTGATGGACGGCGATAACTTCGGTTGGCCTGCGGCGGAAACGCCCAATCTGACCGTCGACAACAATGTCGAGACCAAGTTCCTGCACTTCAAAGGGGAATTGGAACCTACGGGCATCCAGATCGCGCCGGCTGTCGGCGCTACCGTCGTCACGGGGATCGCGCTGACCACGGCCAATGACGCCGTGGAACGCGACCCGGTCAGCTTCGAGCTCTATGGCTCGAACGACGGGATCGACGGGCCGTACACGCTGATCGCCGCCGGCGAGATCGCGGACTTCGCCGCCGAGGCGGAGTGGCCTCGCTTCACTGCAAACGCCACGCCGATCACGTTCGACAACGATGTGGCGTACACCAGCTACCAGCTCCTGTTTCCGGACATTCGTGGTCCGATCGGAGGCTCGGTCAACAGCATGCAAATCGCCGAGATCGAGCTGATCGGCGTCGTGGCGCCATAACCGCCTGACAGGCGCGCATCGATCGCACAGAGAGCACCTCGTGGCTCCGGCACGAAAACGCCGGAGCCACGGCTCGTTTACGGGGACGCCTCATCGGAACCGATGGCCGACAAAAAGCCGCCACAAAGGTCTTTGACAGGCGGGGCGCAACCCGGTATACTCCGGTCAGCTTGCAGGGCGATTCAGGCAACGATGGCGTTCCCGTCGGGACGAAAACAAGATGCCTGATGGCGGAAATGCCTCTGCCGATCCAGTCGCCCAAGCAACCTGGTCTACAAGGGATGCCGCAAGCACAATCGAGCCACAAACCGAAGTCTGTATTGAAGGAGACATGCCTGTGAACGCGCATAAGGAATCGTTTGGACAAACCGCAGACGGCCAAGAGGTCTTCGTATACACGCTCGCCAACTCGAAGGGACTGCGGGCGCGCATCACGAACTACGGGGCGACCCTCGTTTCCTTATACGTGCCAGATCGCAACGGCCACCTGGAAGACATCGTGCTGGGATTCGACGATCTGCAGGGCTATATCCAGCACACCGCCTGCATGGGGGCCACGGTGGGCCGTTATGCCAATCGCATCGGCGGCGCCAAGTTCACGCTGGACGGCGCCGAGTACACGCTGGCGGCCAACAACGGGCCGAATCACCTCCACGGCGGCATCAAGGGTTTCGACAAGGTCGTCTGGGAAACGAAGGAGGCCGTGGCGGCCGACGATGAGGCATGGGTCAAGATGAGCTACCTGAGCGTCGACGGAGAGGAAGGGTATCCGGGCAACCTGCAATGCACCGTGACCTATACGCTGACGAACGCCGACGAACTGCGCATCACATACGAGGCCCACACGGACAAGAAGACTGTGCTGAACCTGACGAATCACAGCTACTGGAATCTGGCCGGACAAGGCAGCGGAGATATCCTGGGGCACGAACTGATGCTGCACGCCGAGAAGTTCACGCTCATCGACAAAGGGCTGATCCCGACCGGAATCATCGCCAGCGTCTTCGACATGCCGTTGGATTTCACCCGGCCCCGCACGATCGGTTCGCGGATGCGCCAGACCGGCAACGGCTACGACCACAACTACGTGCTCAAGGGCACGCCGGGCGAGCTGAGGCCGTGCGCCGACGTGCACGAACCCAAGACAGGCCGCGTGATGGAAATCCATACGACCGAACCGGGCGTTCAGCTCTATACGGGCAATTTCCTCGACGGCTCGATCCCGGGCAAAGGCGGCAGCACATATGACAAGCACGCCGGCTTCTGCCTCGAGACACAGCACTATCCCGACTCGCCAAACAAACCCAATTTCCCGTCGACGGTCCTGGAGCCGGGACAGACGTTCACCAGCCGGACCGTACACAGGTTCTCCACGAAGTAGGCTTGGGAGATCAAGATTTAAGAATCAAATATCAAAATTGCGGAGGTCATCCGCCGAAGGCAGATTCCGCCAGTTTGATTTTTGCCTTTTGATCTTTACATTCCACCGAAGTAAACCTCGTCACCAGCGGTGATGGCCGGGATCTGGTCCAGCTTGGCCGTGAGGTCCTCCGGCTCGAGCGCAAACGAGGGGGCGATCTCGATCAGGCAGTCGGGCGAGCCGTCCGCCTTCCTCGGCACCGCCACGCCCGCCGATTCCAGCCATCGGGCGGCCCGTTCGACCATCATCTGACGAGTCGATTCGGCGCTGTCGACGCCGGTGGCGTTCTTGATCGGGGCGAACTGCTCGGCGCGGTCGATTTCGAGAATGATCGATCGCTGGGCCATGGGCAACGCATCGAAGATGAAGGTCTCGAGCTTGACGCCGTTGGGCTTGTCCGGGTCGAGCGGACGGCCCTGCGAATCGATGTGGGGGATCTTCTTGACCGCCCGATGCAGGGGCAGCGTGAAACCCTTGGTATTGAGTTTCGCGATGAAATCCGTACTGATAATGTGAATGGCGATGCTGCCCAGGCGGAACGTCAACGAGCCATCGGGGCCACGCTTCTCGGCCAGCTCGTCGGGAAGATCGCTGTACTCAATGACGTTGACCTTTTGGTCGATCAGACAGAAATTGCCCACCTTCTCCTTTGGATCGTTCTTAACCACCGCTTTTGAAGACATTTGCGCGCCGTCGAGTGCGTGCAGACCGATGAAGAGCGGGTCGAATAGCTTCACGAGAGGGTTGTCCACCTGCCAGTAGCTGAGGTACTCGACGCCACGAAGCCGCATGTCGTTCAGTGCCCCGCTGCGGGCCAATGCCCGGATGCAGCCGCCGTGGCCGTCGGGCGAGCGGGCGATGGAGGCCTTCTCGGCCATCAGGATCCGCCCATCGAAGCCGAAATTGGGCAGTGTGCCCTGCTGGAAGATGAAAACATCGCGCCGATTCAACCCGTAGTAATCATTGGATTCGAAGATCGACACCGTTTCACCATGATTCAGGGGGCTGGTCATGATGTACCAGGGGCAGACGGAGCCGTAGCGATGCGAAACGGCCCCGATGGTTTCGGCGAAGATCTGAAACAGCGTCTTATTCCGAATCGGGCTGGCAGGGTAGTTCCCCTTGGGCCCGTCGAATCCAAGACGCGTTCCCTGGCCCCCGGCGACGACGAACGCGGCCACCTTGCCGGCCGCAATCAGTTCTTTACCAAGTTGGAGGGCTTGGGCGTACCTGGTCCGCTCCGCATCGGTCCCCGGACGGATGCCGTACGAGGGGGCCGGTTCGAAGCCGTCATGGCGGACCGGCGCGTCCGGGGCCCGTGCAACCAGGGTTTCGACCCAGCCGGCGATCTTGTCCAGATCCAGTTCGTCAATCTGTTCGAGCAGCCCCGCGCGCTCGGCGGGGCTCAGTTCGTCCCAGAAACGCAGAAGGTGGTCCTGCCCGGATGCCGAAAGATCTGCCCGGATGCGGTCGATGTTCGAGATTCGTTCGCCCTGCATGGGTACCTCCAATACCAGGAAAATAGCCGAATTTTACGCAAAGCGGAGAAAAATTCAAGCTGACGGCCGAAAATTACGAAAAGACATTGACAGACCTCTTTGGGTCTGCTACGATTCGGTTATAGACAGGTAGGTTTATACACGGCGGCATTATCATATTCTTGTCTGTCATCATAGTTTTGTCAGCATCTTCATACCAAAGCCTGCCTGCCGCGGAACGTTGGGAAAAAACTGTTTTTCCTGTGTGAGGAGTGTTGGGCGCTTGTGCCCAGGGGTTTATGTTCCGATAAGACCAGGCGTTTGAAACCACCCGGCCGCTTCTTCGTTCAGAAGACATACGTGCTCAGGAGATTCGCGCTGTGAGTATTTGCCGGTTGGGTGGCAAAAGGATTCATCGGTACCATCGTGAACGTGATTTGTTGAGGATGCGGTCGGTCCGCGAATCTCCCAAGCAACGAAAGGAGAACACACCATGAGAAGAAAAGGTTTCACCCTCGTCGAGCTGCTGGTCGTGATCGCGATCATCGCTCTGCTGATGGGCATTCTGATGCCGGCGCTGGCCCGCGTTCGGCAGTTGGCGTTCAGAATGACCTGCGGCACCAACCTGGCGGGCATCGGCAAGGCCATGCTGATCTACGCCAACGACTACGATGACGAGCTGCCCCGCGCCGGCGGCCGGCTGTCCAACTGGGACGGTCCCGTCCAGTGGAACGCCAACAACCGCTACACGGCCTACGGCGTCGCCCAGTCGGACGGTAGCGGCGGCAAGGCCACCATCACGTCGTGCTTCTTCCTGCTGGTCAAGTACGCCGAAGTGACCCCGAAGTCCTTCGTCTGCAAGGGCGACACCGGGACCAATGAGTGGCAATTGGCCGATGAAACGACGGTCACCACGGGCTTCGAGATGATCGACGCCTGGGACTTTGGCGCCACGCCTCGCGACAACGTCAGCTACTCGTACCATCTGCCGTTCGGGACGTATGCCCTGACGGTCTCCAGCGAGCCGGGTCTGGCCGTGTGCTCCGAGCGTAACCCGTGGCAGCCGAGCCCGGCCGGTGCCGCCGGCGTCTTTGCCGACTTCCAGCCGGACGTTCGTCCGTTCACCGGAACCTCGGAAACCGCCCTCAAGGGCAACGCCATCTCGCACCAGGGCGAAGGCCAGAACGTGCTGTTCCTCGACAGCCACGTCGAGTTCGCTCGCCGGGCCTTCTGCTCGCTCGAAGATGACAACATCTTCACCAAGTCGCGCAACGCCACGACGGGCGATCCGCTGGGCACCGCGCCGATCTACTCGACGTCGTTCCAGCCGATGAACCGCAAGGACAGCGTGCTCGTGCACGATCCGGATGCGTTCACCACGACATCGCGTGGGCGTTAATCCGGGGTTTGCCTGCGAATCTGCAGCGTGAGTTCGACGGCGGCCCCGGACATGATCCGGGGCCGCCTTTTTTCTTGCGGCGTGCTCTTTGACATTTCGCCTGGAAACTCCATCGAACGGTAGCGTCGCCCCAAGGCCGTTTTGAGAGATTTGGTCAGCCGGATCGTGCCCATGCACGATGGGTTCGACAAACTCATATGCCTATCTTCAAGCCATCATCTATCAAGCATCATAATACAGTCCCTTTCATCGAGCCATTCCCGCGGCAATCCAACTCTCGCCCGACCCGACGGTCCTGCTGTCGTTCGCTGTCTACTGCGCGGGGCATCCGGCGTGGGCACATGCGCGCCTTCGCACGGGCGTCGGCTTCATCGTTACGGTCATCATTCGATTCACGTCACCGGGCATCCGACGCCGTCCGCCCGGCCGCTTGAGGCGCATTCTGCGCCCGAGGTCCGTCTCGCGCACCCCGATCGTAATGTCGATCTTCTCTGCATCGTCAGTCTCTGAGGCTCGGGAACCAGCCGTCTGCGCTATTGACCCCCATTGACCTGGAAGATCGGCGGGCAAGAACACTCCGAGTCCGGCAGCCGAGGGCCTCTGCGCGCCCTGGCCGCCGGTGCCGGCCCGTGCGCCGGCGCCCCGTTTGTACTCATCCATAGATACAGCGCCATGCTGAAAGACGGCCGGCCTGCCGATCGACGGTCTCGTGAAAGGAGAACGGAAATGAAGCGGAAAGGTTTCACATTGGTCGAGCTGTTGGTCGTGATCGCGATCATCGCTCTGTTGATGGGCATTCTGATGCCCGCACTGGCAAGGGTCCGGCAGTTGGCCTTCCGGCTGACCTGCGGGACGAACCTGGCGGGGATCGGCAAGGCCATGCTGATCTATGCCAACGACTACGACGACGAGCTGCCGCGCGCCGGCGGACGGCTCTCGACGTGGAACGGCCCGGTCGTCTGGAACGCCAACAATCGGTACACCGCCTACGGCGTCACTCAGGCGGACGGCACCGGCGGCAAGGCCAGCATCACGTCGTGTTTCTATCTGCTGGTCAAGTACGCCGAGGTGACCCCGAAGTCCTTCGTCTGCAAGGGCGACACCGGGACCACCGAATGGCAACTGGCCCAGGAGACGAGCGTCCCGGTCGGCTTCGAGATGATCGACGCCTGGGACTTCGGCGCCACGCCCTGGGACAATTGCAGCTACTCGCTTCACCTGCCGTTCGGGACATATGCCCTGACGTCGTCGAGCGAGCCGGGACTGGCGATTGCCTCGGAGCGCAACCCTTGGATGAAGAGTCCAGCCGGTGAGCCGGGCGCCTTCGCCGAGTTTACCCCCGATGTCCGCCCGTTCACCGGAACGACGGAAACGGCGCTCAAGGGCAACGCCCTCTCGCATCAGGGCGAAGGCCAGAACGTGCTGTTCCTCGACAGCCACGTCGAGTTCGCCCGGCGGGCGTTCTGCTCGCTCGAAGATGACAACATCTTCACGAAGTCGCGCAACACCGCCACGGGCGATGCCCTGGGTACGGCGGCCGTCTATTCGGCCAACTACGCGCCCGCGAATCGTAAGGACAGCTTGCTCGTCCACGACCCCGAAACGTGGGGCCAGAGGCCGACCAAGTAGCGCCGCCAGGACACAGTCTCGCCAGGGTGCCTTTTCTTCCATGACAGGCGGCCTCGCGCTGCGGAGCGCGGGGCCGCCCTTGCGGCACGACGTCGGCGTACGGTTCGTGCTTACGGGCAACCTGAGCACCCAAGCCCTCCTGTCATGTCGAGCGGAGCGAAGCGCAGTCGAGATATCTGGCAGCGAATGGGATGGGCACCTGAGCCTGGCCAGATTCCTCTGCTGCGGGCTGCTTTCACAGCCCTCCGGTCGGAATGGCACCTTCACAGACACTCTCTGAAAGGTGCCTGCAGACGTCAAGTGCACCCATGACGGCGGGGTGCACTGCACGTTTGTAGGTAAGGCAGGTGATTGGCCTTCCTGTCATGTCGAGCGCAGTCGAGACATCTGGCCGCGAAGGAAACGGCCTCTTTGTGCTCGGCCAGATTCCTCCACTGCGGCTCGCCTTCGGCAATCCTCCGGTCGGAATGACAACCCCGCAGGCCGGTCCGTAGAATCTACCTACAAACACGCAGTGCACCTATGACGGCGGCGAATCGTGTGGAGGATTTGTATCGGGTCGGGATTTCTGGTAGAGTATCGGCTTTGGATCTATCAGGAGTACCGACATTGGGCAAGACACTGACCTATAAGATATTCGAATCGCACCTGATCGAGGGGTCCGCCGCAGGCGGAGCTCCGGGCGAGCCGATTGCGATTCGGATCGACCAGACGCTGACGCAGGACGCCACCGGCACAACAGCCTTTCTGCTGTTCGAGTCGATGGGCGTGCCGCGGGTGCGGACGGACCTGTCCGTCAGTTACATCGACCACAACATGGCCGGGTTCGGCCCGGAAAACCACAACGACCACCTGTATCTCCAGACCGTCGCGGCCAAGAGCGGCGTTTACCATTCGCGGGCCGGCAACGGGATCTGCCACCAGGTACACCTGGAGCGGTTCGGCAAGCCCGGCGCGACGCTGCTGGGCAGCGATTCGCACACCCCGACCGGCGGCGGGATCGGCATGGTCGCGATCGGGGCCGGCGGACTCGACGTCGCGGTCGCCATGGCGGGCGGGCCATTCTATCTGGCGTGTCCGAAGGTCCTCGGCGTCAAGCTGACGGGCCGGCTGAACGACTGGGTCGCCGCCAAAGACGTCATCCTCAAGCTGCTGAGCATTCTCTCGACGAAGGGCAACGTCGGCTGGGTGGTCGAGTACTTCGGCCCGGGCGCCGAGACGCTCAGCGTGCCCCAGCGATCGACGATCACGAATATGGGCGCCGAGCTGGGCGTCACAACCAGCCTGTTCGGAAGCGACGAGCAGACACGGGCCTTCCTGGCCGCCCAGAAACGCGAGCAGGACTACCGGCCCTTGCAGGCCGATGCGGACGCCGAGTACGACCGGGTCATCGAGATCGACCTCTCGAAGCTCGAACCGCTGGCGGCCTGTCCGTCGTCGCCCGACAACGTCAAGGCCGTTCGCGAGATCGCCGGGACCAAGGTGGGCCAGGTCGCGATCGGCAGTTGCACCAATTCGAGCTACACCGATCTGATGATGGTCGCCGGGGTCCTCAAGGGCCGGGCGACCGACCCGATGGTCGAGCTTGGCATCTCGCCGGGCAGCCGGGAAGTGCTCGAGATGCTGGCCCGCAACGGGGCGCTCGCCGATCTGATCGCCGCGGGGGCGAGGATTCTCGAATCGGGCTGCGGGCCGTGCATCGGCCAGGGCTTCTCGCCGGCCGACGACGTGGTGAGCCTGCGGACGTTCAACCGCAATTTCGCCGGGCGGACCGGGAGCAAAGGCGACCGGGCCTATCTCGTCAGTCCCGAGACGGCGGTCGCGGCCGCTCTGACGGGCGAGATCACCGATCCGCGAGACCTCTCCGAACGGATGGGCATTGCGTTTCCCAGAATCGAGATGCCGTCGCAGTTCCACATCGACGACAGCATGATCGAGCCGCCGCTGGATGAGGCAAAGGCCAAACAGGCCGAGGTCGTTCGGGGCCGCACGATCGTGGTGCCCGAGACGCCGCCGCCGCTTCGCAAGAGCCTCGACGGACAGGTCCTGCTCAAGTGCGGCGACAAGATCACGACCGACCACATCATGCCGGCCGGGACGTTCCTGAAGCTGCGCTCGAACGTGCCCGAGTATGCCAAGGTGGTCTTCAACTGCTTCAACGAGCCGGGCTCGCCGACGTTTGCCGAGCGGGCCCTGGCGCTGAAGGCCAAGGGCGTTGGCGGGATCATCGTCGCCGGCGAAAGCTATGGCCAAGGCTCGTCGCGCGAGCACGCGGCGCTGTGCCCGATGTACCTGGGCGTCCGCGCAGTGATCGCCAAGACCATCGAGCGGATCCATCGGGCGAATCTGATCAACTTCTGCATCGTGCCGATCCGCTTCGCCGATCCGGCCGATTACGACGAGATTGAACCGGGCGACGAACTGACGATCGACGATTTGATCGGGGCGGTCAAGAATGCCGAGACCGTCACGATCGTGCGCAAACGCGACGATGTTGAATTCACCGGCCTGCTGGAGTTGTCGAGCCGCGACCGCGAGGTCCTTCTGGCCGCTGGTCTGCTGAGCTACACGCGAGAGAAGGCCCATGCGTGAGAGAACGGTCAGCGTTTTCGGCACGGCGCGGGCCCGCGCGGGCGAGCCGATCTTCGCTCTCGCCGAGCATCTGGGCCGGGAATTGGCGCGGGCGGGATTTACCGTGGCCAACGGTGGCTATGGCGGGACGATGTTGGCGGCAGCCAAAGGGGCCCACGACGCCGGCGGGAAGGTGATCGGCGTGACTTGTTCAGCGTTCAGGAACAGCGTCGCCAACGAGTTCGTCACGGAAGAGGTGACGACCGCCTCGCTGGACGAACGGCTCGAGAAGCTCATCCGCCTGGGTCAGGCGTACGTCGTTCTGCCGGGCGGGACCGGGACGCTGCTGGAGCTGGCCGAGGTCTGGGAACTGAAGAACAAGAAGTTCTTCGACCGGGCCAAGCCGATCATGCTGTTGGGCGATTTCTGGAGGCCCTTGGTCGATCTGGTCTGCCGCGACGACCCTCGCAGCGCCGAGCACGTAGTCTTTGCTGAGGAACCGGCCGACGCCGTCGGTCGGATCATGGAGGTTCTTGGCAAATAGTCCGAGGATATGAAGATGAGAATGAGACGGACGAAATTCGCAACGATCGTTCTGTGCGTGGTGCTGTCGACAACGGTCCTTGCAGGTGAAGCGCCGCCCTCAACGAGCCCGGTCATACCCGATGGGACGGTGATCCAGGCCGTCGACGGGGCACTGGTTCGCAACGACAGCAACGATCTCTGGCTCTTCCAGTTCGCACGCGATGTCGATGGTGTCGGCGGCGCGCTGCCGGCCGGCTCTTCGCTCGAAGTGCTGCCCTCGTCGATTCTCGACGGCATGGTCGTCGACGCCAACGATCGTCTGCTGCCTCGCTACCGGCTCAGCGCCGTGGTGACGCGATACAGGGGCGCCAACTATCTGTTTCCCACCTACTACCTGCCTCTGAGCAAGCTCAAGGACGCCGATGGATCCGAGACGCTGGAGGAGCCTGGGGACGGTATCCAGACGGTGTCCGACGGCGCGATGGAGATTCCCGACGAGGTGCTCGAGAGGATGAGGACGCGGCGGCAGGCGCGCGGCCCCCAACGCCGGGAAGCCGACGAGGCCCCCGCGGAAACCGGACGCAGGGCGAGGACGCACGTGCTGGTCGACCGCGTCGGGTTCATCGAGTTCAACGAGGGCTACCCGACGTTCGTCCCGGACGGCCTCGGCAGGAACGTCTCGCAGACCCGTTACGAACTGCTGCCGTGCAGCATGTTGGAGCAGGCCGAACGGCGGCTTGCCGCGTTTCCCCAGCCAATCCGCTTCAACGTCGCCGGACTGGTCACGGAGTGCCAGGGCAAGAAGTACCTGCTGCTGCAACGGGCGATCCGTGTCTACAACTATGGCAACTTCGGTGGATAGAATCCAATGAGCGAAGGGTTGGAAGAACTGCTGATTTTGGGATCGGACCCGCAGGCAAAGGGCAACATCGCGAAGCTGCGGCTCGATATGCTCGCCGCCGCACGATCGGCCAGCGAGGACGATGCACAGAACCGAACGGTGGTCGAGGTGTTGCGCGGCATCCGCCAACGAGGCGATGAGGCGGTGGCCGCGTATACGGGGAAGTTCGACCGGGTCAGCCTGCGGCCCGACGAATTCCGCATCAGCGGCGACGAGCTGGCCCGGGCCCATGCCTCGATGGACGCCAAGCTTCTTGCGACGCTGCGTGAGGCCATTGAGAACGTCCGCGCCTACCAGGCGAAGATCTTCCTCGGTCACAACTCGTCCTTCTCTGACGGGACAGGCATCCGTTATACCCCGATCCGTCGGGCCGGCGTTTGCGTTCCGGGCGCCTCGGCGCCATTGCCCTCGACGGTCATCATGACGGTGGTTCCCGCCCAGGTGGCGGGCGTCAAGGAGATCGCGGTGGTCTCGCCGCCCCGCTGCGAGGGGAGCATTCACCCGGTGATCCTTGCGGTCTGTCACGAACTGGGTGTCGGCGAGGTCTACCGCATCGGTGGCGTGCAGGCAGTCGGCGCGCTGGCCTATGGAACACAGAGCGTTCGCAAGGTGGACATCATTGTCGGGCCGGGCAACTCGTGGGTGCAGGCGGCCAAGAAGCACGTCGCGGGCGACTACGTGGCGATCGATTCGATCGCCGGCCCGAGTGAGGTCTTCATCGTCGCAAGCGACGAGGCCGATCCCGCGTGGGTTGCGGCCGATATGCTCAGCCAGGCCGAGCACGCCGCCGACAGCAGCGCTATCGTCGCGACCGATTCCGAACCGTTGGCCCGCGCCATTCTCCAGCAGCTTGCCTCGCAGCTTGCGGAACTGCCGCGCGCCGATGATGCGCGGGCGTCGCTGAAGCGTTTCAGCCGGGTCATTGTGGTGGCCGATATGGATGCCGCTGTGGAACTGGCCGACGAATTCGCCTCCGAGCACCTGGAAATCCAGTGCGGCTCGCGCAGCAGACAGATCGCCGACCGAATCAACAATGCCGGGGCCATTTTTATCGGTCCACACACACCCGTTGCGGTCGGCGATTATTGGGCCGGACCGAGCCACACCCTGCCCACCGGGACGCGGGCCAGGTTCTCCAGCGCCCTGACCAGCAACCATTTTCTCAAGTCCATCAGCCTCATCGAATACCGCGCTGAAAAACTGGCCGCCTGCGCCGACGACATCATCCGCCTCGCCCAGGTCGAAGGCCTCGACGCCCACGCCCGCAGCGTTGCGATCCGCCGCTCGTAGTGTGCCCCTGAGGGCACGGAGGGTAGGAACGCCTGCCAGCGTCACTACGAACGAGGTTCTGTGACTCATAGCCCCCAGTCGAGCTTGTCGGCGTTACGCCAGTAGAAGCGACCCAATACATGCGCCAGTACGAAGGCCACGTAGACTGATGTCGCCAGACCGACGGCCTCAAGCCAAAAG
>ENA-UOUL01002312-UOUL01002312.1-bioreactor-metagenome-genome-assembly--contig:-NODE-2312-length-22625-cov-4.116817_pt1 | contig 22625 bp, 18 predicted proteins | sample MGYA00249838_ERZ747220 | MGnify/ENA primary metagenome ERZ747220 (study PRJEB28778, sample SAMN05720191) | bioreactor metagenome | isolation source: Anaerobic biogas reactor | place: USA:Washington...
ATAGGCATGGACCTGGGAGAGATAGCCCCTCTGGAGATGCAGGGGGATACGAGGGAGGAGGGCATGGCCCTTCCCCCCTCTACCGGGGGAACCTTTGCGAAGCATCGTCTGGCCGATGGCCAGGTGCGGGACATCGAGGAGATGGTCGCGCCCATTCACCTCAACGGTCAGATGTACCTCTGCTCCATCGTGCACGATGTCACCGACCGTACACGCGCCGAGGAGGAGAGAGAGCGCCTGTCCGATGAGGTAAGGGAGCAGAAGTGGTTGCTGCAGAACGTCATCGAGAACGCTCCCGTGGGGATACTGGTATTGTCCGGTCCGGAGATGAGGATCAAGTGGGTCAACCAGGCCTACCTGGTCCTGGCCATCGGGGCGGGTCTCGATTCGGTCATCATCGATCCCACCGTCGAAGGAACGTTGCCCCTGGTCATGGCCGCCGAGGTCATCCTCGGGCTCGATCAGATGGGAATGAACTATATCGAAGCCGGTCGGAGCGACAGAATCTGACCATCCGCTGAGGATCCAGTCGACCGAAACCATCCTAAGATTGTGTGGACCCGGAAAGTATTCCGGGCCTTGCGGATATTGTGCGCCTTGAGGAGTATGTCATGGGTGCGGAAAACTTGCTCAAACCGGGCTTGGGAACGTCGGGTGCCTTCACGATCACCGTCGAGTACACCGTCCCCGACGTCGCTGAACCCTTCGCCGACGACCTGGCCAAACTGGCTGAGTTCGTCGGCCAGGACACTCGCGTCGCCGGCATGGCCCTGACCGATCGTGTGCCATCGCTGACCACCCACGACACCGTCGATCTGGCCGTCCGCGCCGCCGCCGTCAGCGGCAAAATGCCCCTGGTCCACATCTCCGGCAAGAACCGCAATCAGGACAACCTGCGGGAACAGCTTCAGCGGCTGATCGACCACGGCCTGCAAAACGCCCTGATGATCACCGGTGACGAACCTCGCTCCGAACTCGAGGACCCCATTATCCTCGTTCCCGCCGGCTTCACCGATTCTGTCCAGGCGATTGACTTCGCCAAGCAGACCAGCCCGGACCTCTTTGTGGCCGGAGCCGTCAGTTCATTCAAGTACTCCGTCGCCGCCCAGACCATGCAGTACATCAAGATGCAGAAGAAGCTCGACCGCGGTTGCGACGCGATCTACAACCAGGTCGGCCTCGACATGCGCAAGGTCCACGAGTTGATCCTGTTCGCCCAGACCCAGGGCATCGGCGCCCCCATCGTTCAGGCCCTCTACTGGCCGACCGCTGTCCTGGCCAAGCTGGCCCTGCAGGACGAGCTTCCTGGCGTGGTCGCCACCGAGGCGATGCATGAGTTCCTCAAAGGCCTCTCGTCCGATCCGGACAAGGGCAAGGGCCGACGAACCCGGATCCTCGCCCTCCAGGTCGCCCTCTGCCGGACCTGGGGCTACGCCGGCGTCCACATCGGCGGGATCAAAAGCCCAGCCAACATCAAAGCCGTCCTCGACGCCGCCGATGAAATGGCCGCCACCCGCTCAGGCGACCAGCTTTGGACCCAGTGGCAAGAGCTCTGGAAGACGCCGGAAGGCCAACCCGTCGCCACCGCGCCCGCCAACGGCTTCTACTGGTTCAAACCCGACGGCAACGGCCTCAACCTCCGCGAAGAAACTTCCGTCGACGCCCCGGCCGGCGCGTCCCTCAAGTACCGTTTCATGCAGGCGATCCACGATGTGTTCTTCAGCGGCAGCATGACCAACGGCGGCCGGATGCAGCGGCTGTGCCTCTGTGCCGACCGTCGGCGGTGGCTTCGCGGGTCCATGTACCGCTTCGAGCGGGCCTGCAAGTACCCACTGGTCCAGTGCCAGGGTTGCGGCTCCTGCTCCCTTCCGGAGACCGCCTACGTCTGCGTCGAGGCCTCCTGCGCCAAGAAGCTGCCCAACGGCCCCTGCGGCGGCTCCAAGGTCGGCGACGAATGCGAGGTCCGGCCCGGCGTCACTTGCGCCTGGGTCAAGATCTACCGCCAGGCCCACCACGCCGGAGGCATGGGCAAGGTGGCACAGAGTTTCATACCCGCCAAGAACGTGGCCCTCAAGCACACCTGCAGTTGGATCAGCATGGCGGCCAACCGTGACCATCGCGCCCTGGGATTGCCCAAACCGCAGACCGACGACAACCCCTCGAATAAATAGACCGTTGGTCTACATGGATTGAGGAATCTGTCATATGCCTAGCCGGATCGGCAATGTCCGTGCATTAATACATTTACTGGTGTTTTTTCGCTGAAATTAATGCCAGTGGCCAGTTGACACTACTTATCTTTTTGTTAGAATCAGTTATCAAGCGACCTCTTTTGAATATTCACCTTCGACAGACCTCTCGGGGATTCGCATGTTGAGATGTGCGGCGGGGAGTTTCTCTCGCTGCTGTACATGACCGTTCGGGAGGATTGAGAAAAGGCCTGGAATAACAGTGTGGCTATCGATTCGTTGACGAGGTCCGTTATGTGCCCCGTGCATCAGGGCGACGTGGACAACAGTGTGGCGTTAAGACCGCGTCTTCGGCAAGTCGACGGCGAGTTGTTGGTTCGTGCCGCGGCCAAGTTGAATCTCTCGCTGGCCGTGGGCGCATTGCGTCCCGACGGCTATCACGCCTTCGAAAGCCTGATGACCACCATCACTCTGTCTGACACGCTGCGCGTCTGCCGGTCGGACCCGGGAATCCGGATTACCTGCGACGACCCGGCCGTACCCACCGACAGCCGCAACCTGATCTACCGGGCCGCCTCGCTGCTGGCTTGGTACGGAAGGGTCAGCCCGGCCGTAGCGATTCATCTCGAAAAACACATTCCCATGCAGGCCGGGCTTGGAGGCGGCAGTGCGGACGCCGCCGCGGCCCTGGTGGGTCTCAACGAGCTCTGGGATCTCCACCTGAACCCGGAGCGCCTCGGCGAAGTCGCCGCGGTGCTGGGTTCGGACGTCAAATTCTTCCTCCTGGGCCCCATGGCGATCTGCCGGGGTCGAGGTGAGTTGGTGGAACCGCTGGACGGCTGGGACTTCTGGGCCGTGGTCATCCAGCCGGTCGAGCGGTTGGCGACAGAACAGGTATACCGTTACCATCGGGTGAGCGATCCCTGCTGTTTGGGACTGGCTGACGATCTGGCGCGAGAGCTTCCGGGCCAACGAGCCTCCGAAGCGGCGGAGCGTTTCCGCAACGATCTGGAGGCCGCGGCCTTTCGCGCCAATCAGGATTTGGGCAAGCTTCGTGAGGAACTTGAATCGCTGTCGGAAACGCCCGTCCGGCTGTCCGGATCGGGAACGGCCATGTTCGCGATCCTCGACTCTCGCGACCAGGCCGATCGACTGAGGCGGCGGATCAATCGCTCACACCCGCATCTGGCCACCTGGTTGGTCAGAAACAACCCATGGTGACGGAGAGGAACTTCTCGAGGGCTCAACGATGCAAGTAACCGAAGTGAAGGTCAAGCTGGTGGACATCAGGGCCGAACGCCTCAAGGCTTTCTGCACCGTCACGCTGGACGGAGAGTTCGTGGTTCGCGACATCAAGGTGATTGACGGTGCGTCGGGCCCCTTCGTGGCCATGCCCTCCCGCAAGCTCGCCGACAAGTGCCCGCGATGCGGCGCCAAGAACCATCTGCGGGCCAAATTCTGCAACGAGTGCGGAACCCGCCTGCCCGACGCCCGCGTTCCCAAGGACGATACCGGGCGCGTCAAGCTTCACGCCGACGTGGCGCACCCGATCAACCCCCAGTGCCGTCAGCGGATTCAGGACGCGGTCCTGGACGCCTATGAAAAAGAATTGGAGAGGTCCAAGTCTCCGGACTACGTCCCCACCCGCATGGACGAAGACTACGGATACGACACAGGGCACGAGCCCGAGGAACGCGGCGGAACCGCCAAGCACTGATCGCCAGCCGGCGATCCACCGTCAAAGCAAACGGTTCATATCCTTGGCGGAGCAGTTCTCGCCGCGATGTTTGATGTTCACGCCGATCTGGACCGCGGCCTACGTCTGCTCGCTGGCCTCCGCCGCCGTTTGCGCCGGAACCGGCACCGCCTCCGGGACGATCATCTGGCCAAATCCGGTATTGCCGCTGTCGTCGTCAACCTTGATGGAGATCAGCACCGGCCCCTCATCCGGAACCGGCACGATCGTCTCCACGTACTCGCTCCTGCTGTCGTAGATCCCGTCCGCCGGGGCCAGGTAGAGCCACTCATCCTGCGCGTTGATGCGGATGTAGGCCTTCTCGATCAGCGACAGCTCGTCCACCAGATTGGCCTTGACCAGCAGATCGCCCGTCTCAAGCCGCTCCGTCTCCAGGCCCACCACCCGCGGCGCCGTGTTGTCCACCAGCACCGGATCCGAAACCCGCGCGCTTTCCATCGCCATGTCCGGCGGATTGTCCTGGCGGTCCGAGGCGACGACCTTGAAGATGTACTCGCCGTCCGGCGCCGCCGTCGGATCCCACTGGTAGTTCGTCGGCTGAAGATCCTGGTCGATCCGGAACCAGTACGGCGCGCCGGCCAGACGGGCGTACAGGTCATACGTGAGGGTGTCGCCGTTGGCGTCGCTCGCCTTCCACATCAGCTTGTACTGACGCAGCTTCGGCGCCGGTCCGTTCGGCTGCGGCTGCGGCGGCGGCGGAACACTGTTCATCTTGTTGCCGCCCGGACGCTCGCCAGGCCGCAGCACCTGCAGACTCTCGATCAGCGGCGGCTGATTGGGAACCAGGTATGCGATCTTCACCGCTGAAAGCCTCGCCGTCGCATCGCCCTTCGGAGCGAACGTGATCTTGTATTGGATGAACCGCCCGCTCGGCGAAAGGATCCGCTGCGGCTCGCAAAGGCTCCGCGGCTCCGACCAAGCCGACCAGGCCGGGTCGTCGTCATCCTGAATGGCGCTGCTGCGGGTCTGGACCTGCGGACAGACATCCGGAGCGCAGGCGTCCGCGAACTCGCCAAAGATGTTGCCCCATCCCGCGATCTGCTCGGCGTCGAAGACCTGGCTGGTGAACGTGCCCGTGCCGGCCAGACCCGGTCCCAGCCGTATCACGCCGCCGGGCGATCCGGTCGCCACCAACAACGCGTCGTTCCGTCCCGGCGCCAGATCGTAGACGAATTTCGCCTCGGCCTTGGCCGCCGTCCGGACCTCTTCACGTTCCGGCAGAATCTCAAACACCCAGCCGTCAGGCCACGTGCCCGCGTACAGCGCGCCGTCGTGGAAGAGCAGATCGTTGAAATCAAGCTGGTCGCGGTAGACCTCGTTGACAAACCCCAGCCGGTCCAGCCGGTACACCGCGTTCTGCTTCCCGTTGCCCGAAGGCACTCGCCCCATCGCCGGTGATGACGAGGCCGAACGGCTCGGAGCCGCCATGGTGGTTTGGTTCGCGTTGCCCGAGTTCTCCGCCCCCGAGCCCGACGCGCCGCTCGGCTGCGTGGCCGGCGAACCGGGCGCCCGCTCCAGGAACGCCCTCGCCTCGCCGGGCGCCGCCTTGCCCGAAGCCGTCGCGAAATAGACGATCCCGTCCGGATCGGCGGTCAACGCCGAAATCTGGTCTTCCTGCGCGTCGTACAATGCCCGCGAGCGGTACTTTCCGCCATCCGGCTCAAGCACGTACAGAATTCCGTCCGTGTCCGTCCCGAGGTATACCATGCCCTCGCGCCCGCCCGTCATGGCGATGATGTTCTTCTGCTCGCACGAGAAAACCTCGCTCGCCCCGGACTCGTCGATCTGGAACACCTGCCCGTTGGGCCCCGTCGCCGCCAGCAGTCGGCCGCCATCCACCAGCAGCAGTGCCCAGATGTAGTTGACTCCCTCCCGCTGGAAGATCCGTTTGCTCTGGCCGTCGGGCGCAATCTCATAGATCAACCCCTGGTCGCCCGCCGTGCCCACGTACAGCTTGTCCGAAGCGCCAACCGCCATCGAAACCACGTAAGGCTGATCGGCCTTGAAGAGCTCCTGCCACGCCCCGTCCACGTGCTTGAACACCTTGCCGTCCGGACCGGTGCCCGCCACGACCGCGCCATCGCTGAGCTGGTCGATCGCGTAGACCGCGCTGACGTCCGCCCGGTCGCCCAGCAGCACCTCGCTGGTCAGCCCGAGCGCGATATACCCGGCGTTGCTGATCAGGACGTCCTCGTACTGCCCTTTCTTGAAGTCCGCCGCCTCGGTGTCCTCGAAAAAACTCGTGGAAACGGCGGCGGCCTGCGAGAGGCCCAGCAACACGGCGAGCATCGCCACGGCAAGATTCTTCATCGTCTGTGCTCCTGCTATAGCTGCGGTACTAGATTTTTTCGCGTGAGACGTCGATGGCGAACTTCTGAACGCCGCTCATGTAGAAATCCGCCGGGAAGGTGACGACCTGCCACGAGTTGATGCGCTTGACCAGGCCGGGATCGGCCGCCTCGAACTGTGCCAGCTTCGAGCCCGGCAGATCGGGCAGCGCGTGCGTGCTGATGCCCATGCCGGATCGGCGGTTGTTCAGGGCTATGTACAGGCAGTCGCCGCGTATCCGGCTGACGTGCTCGACCAGCCGGAACAACCCCTGGCTTGACTGTGGGGCGTAGAGGTGCGGATAGTTCTGCCGGTCGGCGAGGATCGCCGCGTTCAGTCCGCCCAAGACCAGATCGTACCGCCCGTCCGGCAGGTCCTTCGGAATCGTGTACTCGATCCGATGGCTGAACCGGTCGCCACGGTACTTCTGAAGGTCCAGGTCGATCCGGACCGTCTCACCCGGCTTGTAGCATTCCTTGTCCGTGCGGGCCTGGATGACCGAGGTCAGACAGCACTCCGGCCGGATCTTGACGTCCAGGTCAATCCGGTCCGGCAATACCCGCGAGTACGGGTTGTTGAGCATCAGGTCGATCGGGTCCACCACGTCAGTGAGCATCGGCATGATCGACATCATGCTGCTGACGCTGCCGACTTCGATGCGGCCCAGACCGTCGAACGCCACCGAGCCCTTGTACTCCACCGTGTGCAGCTCGGGCAGGTTGTGGTGGGCCATGATCGAGTTCGCCGCGCAGATCAACGTCAGCATCGGCAGAAACTCGTGATGCGTGGCCAACTGGTAGTTGTACTCGCGAACGGCCCCGTCCAGATCCACGCGGACCGACAGGTCGATCATCTTCGGGCTCTTGCCGACCACGCCGAGCACCGCCGCCCGCTCGTCGCTGCGCAGCGTACCGATCGGCTCGCCGCACGAACCGAACTTGAACGACGACATCTGGTTCGGAATGATGCTGTGGATGTAGCCGCCGGAGATCGGCATCTCGATTTCGCCCTGCTCGAACATCGAATGCCCGAACGCCCAGACCTTATCGCCGATGACCTCGGTGATCGTGCCGATCCCGTCCAGCGCCAGGTCGCCCTGAACGAACGGAATGCCGAGCACGCCCGCCGGCTCCATCTTCGGCGCGCCTTGCGGCGCCGATCCGGCGCCGCCCGCCGCCACCGCCAGCATGTTGTAGCCGCCCAGACTCTCCGCCAGCGCCGCAAACAACCCGCGGTCCAGCCCAGCCGCGCTCAGCGGCGTCGCCAGAGGAACCAGACCCGGGTTGAATGACGAAGCGGCCTTCGACAAACCGCCCGCCGCCGGCGTCTGCGCGTCGGTCAAATCGATCAGACCCGCCATCGCAAACCGGCCCTGACGGCCCTCATCGGTCATCAGGCTCGTTCCGGGCAGACGGCTGAGCAACTGCCGCGTCAACACGCCGGGCCGATGCGTCGAAACCACCTGCTGACCGCTCGGCTTGGCCGACACGTCCACGTCCAGCATGTGCTCGATCGGCTGAACCCCGCCGATCGGCGGTCCAGGCGCGTTAAACTCCCAGCCATAGGCGATCGCCCCGATCAGTTTGTCCTTCCCGTCCTCCGGGTCGGTCAGATAGACCGGCGATCCGCTCATGCCCGAGATCACGCCCGTCCGCTCCAACTCGTGCCCGCGGAGTTTGACCAGGATCACGTCAAACTTCGGCCCGAAGTTGTGGACCACGTCCACGATCTCCACGTCGAACCGCTCGATCTTGTTCTCCGCGAACACGGTCAGGCCGTAGCCCTTCATCCCGCGTTTGACCTTGTCCAGCCCCATGTGCCGCGCCGGGTCGAAATAGCTGGATCGCTCAGCGGCCAGGCTGGGAACGGCGCCCAGCCACACAACCACGGCCAGAACAAGGGCGGAACCGGGAAGGCGAAGGTTGGTCATGCGCATCTTTAGCCCTCGGGGGTTGCGTGTCTTTATATACCTACATTACTGCTGTTGGATCGACGATTCAATACGAAACTCGTCGGGTCGGACATCAAACGCGGGTACACTGCCGCTGTGTCAAATTCTAGGCGCGGGCGACGCCGCCGCCGCCGTTTTTCCCGCCGATTTCAGGATCGCCAGCGCGCCGGCGATCCGAACATCAGGATCCGGATCGTCCAGTAACGGCCCAAGGTACGGCAGATCGTCCGGATCGGGCATCGCGGCCAGTGCCAGCGCGGCCAGATGCCGTATTTGCTGTGCTGATACTGTCGCACTGGTACTGCGGCGATAGCCAAGGGCGCCGCGGGCATCCTCGCGACCTCGCTCATCGCCCAGCATGGCCAACGCGCGGGCCGACAGCAGCCGCATCCCCAGACGACCGGAACGGCTCGAATCCTCAAACACGTAGACGATCTGCTCCCTGGCCTCCTGGCAGTTGGCCTGGCCCAGGGCCAGCACCGCCAGCGCGATCTCATCGTCGTATCCGCTGCGGCAGTAGTTGAGCATCAGGCGCTGCGACCGCCGATCGCCAAGAACCGTCATCGCCTCGAGCACCTGGAGCTTGACCGACAGGTCCTTGTCGCGGAGCCGCGCCCGCTTCAGGAGCTTGTTGGCCGCCGGCTCGCCCATCCGCCCGAGCACCATCGCCGTGTTGCGCCGCACCACCGGGTCCTTGTCGAACAGCGTATCGCCCAGAATGCTCGTGTACTGCTGATCGCCCAACACGTGCAATGCCCCAGCCGCCGCCGCCTGAACCGACCGGTTCGGGTCGCGCGTCTTCTCGACCAGCAACCCCTTGGCCGGCTCATACCGCATCCGAAGCACAGCCATGCACGCGGCAAACCGTACGCCCCAATACTTGTCGCTCAATCCCATGAGGACGTACTGCACCGACGAACTCTGGCCCGCCTCGCCCAACGCCTCGATCGCATGGGCCCGAATCAACGGCGACGGGTCGTCCATCGCGTTGACCAGAGTCAGCCGCGCCCGAACCGCCAGTTGATCGGGATTCACCGGTCCAAGCGGCCGAACCTGCGCACATCCCGCCGCCAGTCCGACCAGCAGGCAGATGAACCATCGTCCGTGACGTTTCATGGCGTTGTGGTTGTCCTTCGACCCAAAACTCTCCCGAATGCGGCGTCGGCCTTGACCGCCGCCGCCGCCGTCACCGCCAGGCAGATTATAGCAAACCAGTCGCCGTATCGGCTGTAAAAAGAAACCCGCTTGTCCAGCTTGATCGCCCGGACCACCGATCCGCGCGTGCCCCGCCCGTACGCCCCGTTGCCCACCACCTCATCGATCCGGCCCGTCGGGTCGATGAACCCGCTGATCCCCGTGTTGACCGACCTGGCGATGCCCACACGGTTCTCAACCGCCCGAAAGGCGCAAATCTGCAAGTGCTGCGGCAACTCCGCGCTGTGGTTGAACCACCCGTCGTTGCTGATGTTGATGAGAAAGTCGATCTGTTTGCGGTCGTTCTCCGGACTGACAAACCGCCGGATCAGGTACGCCATCGCGTCCTCGTAGCAGATCGCCACCCCGTAGCGATAGCTCTCGCCGCCCGCTGTCAGCTCAAACCGCTTGACCTCCTGCCCGTGCGTCAGACTGTACTCATACCCGCCCTGGCCGTACGGCGTCATGTTCTCGTTGAGGAACCGGTACAGCGGCGGAACGCTGTACCGAAACGGCACGAACTCCCCGAACAGCACCAGGTGAATCTTGTCGTAGCGATCCGCCAGTTCGCCGTCCGGCGCGAAGACCAGGGCCGAGTTGTACTTGTTGACCTCCGGATACGTGCCGGGCGTGTTGAACTCCTTGCTGATCGCGCCCACGATCAGATGGGCCTGCGCCTCGCGGGCGTGCTCGCTCAGCACGTCGTACACCTGCTGGCTGAGCCCCTGAACGTCCCGCAGGTCCTCGTCCTCCGTCGGATGCGTACGGTATTCCGGATTCAGCGAGATGCCGATCGACGTCTCCGGCCACACGATCATCGCCGGGCCCTGCCCTGCCGCTTCACGCGAAATCTTCAGATGCGCCGAAAGCGACTTGCCCAGGCTGGGACTCTCGCCGTTGACGGTCAGCGGAAAATCCTCCTGAACCACCGCCAGCCGCGGGCCCGCGTACACCGTGTCCTGTCCCAGCCGCCAGACTCCATAGATGAACGCCCCGCTCAACAGCGGAAGCACCACCGCGATCGCCACCACCCCGCGCCGCGTCCGCCAGCCTCCCGAGTACACCTGGTAAATCAACTCGGCGAAGAATCCATTGACCATCGCCACCAGGAACGTCACCCCATACGCCCCCACCAGATCCGCCACCTGGATGATCGCCAGGTTCCGGACCTGCGAATGCCCCAGAAAGAACCACGGAAAACCCGTGACCATCCAAGCCCGAAGATACTCCAGCCCCGCCCAGACCACCGGAACCGCCACGAACGCCGGCCAATGGTTGACCCTGACCAGCCGGTGGATCACCCAACCCGCCAACGCCCAGTACAGCCCCAGGTAGATGCTCATCGTGATATACCCGGGAATGGTGACCGGTGCGATCCACCAGACATTCAGAAAGAAAAACGCCATCCCCGCAATGGCGCTGATGATCACCTGCCGCCCGGGTGGACAGATGAAAACCACCATCAGCCACGGCGTCAGCGCCGCCCACGCCAGCCCGGACAACTCCACCGGCGGGTACGCCGCCGAGTAGAGCAGTACGCTGGTCAACGCGAGGCCCAGGTACACAGCGTTCTGCCACGTCAGCACCGCCGTCCACGCCTTCGCCAGTCTCGATTTTCCTTGAGCCGCTGCTTTCATCAGACTATCATTCGCATCGGATGCGGCACGGACAAAGCGCCAGCGCGTCGCCCCTTCCAAGGAGCCGGATCGCCACCGACACGCGGGCCAGCGCATCCATCCGCCCGCCCGCAAGCAGATTATAGGCGGCCAACGACCCAAACACCCCGCCCTGCGGCGCCAGTTGCGCCGCCGCCAGCCCCATCATCCGGGCCTCGGGGTCCACGTCGTAGCCGATGCTCTCCAGGATGATCTCCGGCAGGCTCTTGGGCTTCGGCAGCAGCACCGCCTGGTACGTCTCCAGCTCCGCCTCGCTCGCCGCCCAGTCGACCGCGTCGGCCAGCGTGCCGATCTCGTCCACCAGACCCAGCTCCACCGCCTCCGCCCCCGTATACACCCGACCGGTGGCCAGACGTTCCACGTCCTCAACCCGCTCGCCGCGCCCTTCCCTGACCCGCTGAACGAACAGGTCGTAAATCCGCTCGATCTGCCGCAGCAGCGTCTCGCGCCCGTGCTCCGAGAACCGCGAGAACGGATCGAACAGGTCCGCGTTCTTGCCGCGGCTCACGCTGAACGTGTTGACCCCGAGCTTGTTCAGCATCTCCGTGAAGATCGGCTTGCCCGTGATCACCCCGATCGATCCCGTGATCGTCGCCGAATCCGCGAAAATACGCTGACCCGCCACCGCGATGTAGTATCCGCCGCTGGCCGCCTCTGATCCCATCGACACCGCCACCGGCAGGTCCTCCGCCGCGTCGCGAATCTGCTGCCAGATGATCTCCGAGGCCGTCGACGACCCGCCCGGCGAGTCGATCCGAACCACCACCGCCTTGTACGTCCGGTCGCGGGCGATGTCGCGGAACGCCTTGCGAAGCGTCTCGCTGCCCGCTGTCCCGTCGGCCCCGAAATACTCCTCGCTCTCGCCCTCCACGATCATCCCATCCACCAGCACGATCGCGACCTTATTCTCCGCCTCGACCGCTCCGCCTGCTCCAAACGAGGTCAGCAGTTGGATCAGCCCGGCCAGCCCCGGCCGTATCTGCGGCGGCTTGGCCCGCCCGTAGTCGTACACCAGATACCCACCCGTCTCCTCCCGTACGCTCTCCAGGAAATCGCTGCGATGGGCCACCGCGTCGATCAGTCCCGCCTCCACCGCGTTCTCGGCCAAATACGGCCCGTCGTCGATCAGCGCCCGCACCTGCTCAGCCGTCAGACCGCGCCCTTCCGCGATCGCCGCCACGCTCTGCCCATAGATGCCGTCCACCAGGGCTGTGAGCTGCTCGATCATCTCGTCCGACGGCTCGTAGTTCGTAAACGGCTCAGCCGCCAGCTTGTACTGCCCCATGTGGATCGCCTCGGCCTCGATCCCGAGTTTGTCCATCAGCCCGCGAAAGTACAGCATCTGGGCATTCACCCCGAACAGCATCAGCGTCGCGCCCGGAGTCATCGCGATCCGCCGCGCCGGCAACGTCACCATGTAGCTGGGCCCCATGCTCGTATCACTATGGGCGAATACCGGCTTGCCCGCCGCCGCGAACCCCTTCAACTCCATCAGCAGTTCCTGCGACTGGGCCAACGTCAGGTACGGCTGATCCACCAGCACCACCAGCGCCGCCACGTTCCGATCCTCCGCCGCCATCCGCACCAACCGCAACTGGTCCCAGAACAAATTCGGACGAATGTCCGGCAAACCCAGGTCGATCTCCGGTGGCGTCTCCCGATACTCGCCGTCCAGCCGCATCACCACGATTTGCGCGGCCGCCTCCGTCGTCTCCGCCGGGCCAGTCGTCTGAGCCCATCCACCACAGGTGGTCGCTATCGTTACCGTGAAGATGAAAACCGTCCGTAAAGCGTTCATCGCTTGTCTCCCTTGCTGGATCGCGATATAACGTGTCCCGGGCCCGCAACACGGCTGAGGTTACCAGAAGCCCTCGGCCGCCGCAAGGGCAACTTCGCATGACCAGATGCAAACGCAACACCAAACTGGTCCTCCTGGACCTCGACGGAACGGTCTATCTCGGCGACCGTCTCCTGCCGGGCACGCGGACCTTCTTCGCCCGCCTCGCCGATGCCGGCATCGACCACGCCTTCCTGACCAACAACAGCACCATCGGTCCCAGCGACTACCTCCGCAAGATCCGCCGCCTCGGACTGCCGGTCGACCTGCGATCCATGATCACCAGCGCCGAAGGCGGCCGGCCGGAGGCGATCCTCGTCGGCTTCGATACCGAATTGACGTACGCCAAGCTCCGAACCGCCTGCGACCTGCTGCGGGCCGGGGCCAGGCTCTTTGCCACCCATCCGGACCTCAACTGCCCCACACCCGACGGCCCGATCCCCGACACCGGTTCGTTGCTCGCCTGCATCCAGACCTCCACCGGCATCCGTCCGACCGACATCGCGGGCAAACCCAACCGCTGGGTCATCCGCCTCGCCCAGCAGCACTTTGGCCTGCGCCCCTCCCAGATGGCCATGATCGGCGACAATCCCGACACCGACGTCCGCATGGCCCTCCGCTTCGGCCTGACCTCCGTCTGGATCGCCGGAAACCGCCGCCCGCGAAACAAAGGCGTCCAAGCCGACCTGGCCGTCTCCGGCATTGCCGAACTGATCCAAACCCCCTGGTTCAGACGCCTCACCGCCCAGTGATCCGCCTGTCGATTGACGATCGGGACCGACTCGCGTAGAGTAACGGCATGGAGCGCTACGAGCTGATCTGGCAGGCCAATCCCACTGCGGTCATCCTGGTGACCCTCGCCGCCGTCGCCACCGCCGTCCTCTTCTACCGCCGCGTGTTTCGCGAACTGCCGCCGCGACGCGCCGCCCTCCTGCTGGGACTGCGACTGGCCGCCCTCCTCCTGCTCCTGGTGCTCCTCTTCAAGCCGGCCCTCAGCTACTCCCGTCCGCCACAAGACCAATCCCGCATCGTCCTGGCCGTCGATACCTCCCGCTCCATGTCGGTCGCCGACGCCCGCGGCCGGCCGCGACTCGACTACCTCAAGTCCTTCCTCGCCGAAAACCTCGACCTGCTCCGTGACCAGCCGTCCGCCGCCGCGATCCGCGTCGACGACAGCGCCGAACCCGTGCGACTGGACGACCTGGACGACCTGGCGCCCGGAGGCCCGACCACCAACCTCTCAGCCGCCTTCGATCGCCTGCCCGCTCTCGTTCCCGCCGACCAACTCCAGGCCATGATCGTCATGACCGACGGCAACGACCTTTCCGGAAAAGACGTGGCCCAAGCCGTCGAAGTGCTCAGCCGCCCGGTCTACTTCATCGCCGTCGGCGACGAGGCCACCACCTCCGCTCTACCCAACCTCGCCTTGACCCTCGTCGACCCGCCCATCCGCCTGACCGCCGGAGGCGAAAACGACCTGGCGGCCCAAGTCCAGTGGTCCGGCTCGTTCGACGCACCAGCCGAACTGCGAACCGAGCTCGCCGACGTTTCACCGCCCGCCGCCCGCGTCGCCACCGAAGGCCCCACCGGCCAAAAACAACTCCGCGTCACCCTCAAACCCAAGAGCCCCGGCAAAACAGAAGCCGAGTTCGCCCTCGCCCCTCCGACCAACGCCGCTGAGGCCTCCGATCAGGACAACGCCCAGCGACGCCACTTCCTGGCCGTCAAGGAAAAGCTCCGCGTCCTGATCGTCGAAGGACGCCTCCGCCCCGAGTACCGCTTCCTCCGCCAGTTCCTCGAATCCGAACCCGCCACACAGTTCGTCAGCTTCGTTCAGGTCCGCCCCGGCAAGTTCCTCGTCTCCGCCAGCCCCGATCTCGAAAAACCCGAACAAATCTGGAACCAAAAGAGCGACTACGAGAACTTCGACGTCATCGTCATCGGAGATATCTCCACCCGCACCCTCACCGACGAGCAGTTCGCCTTCATTCGCCAAGCCGTCGAGGGCGGCAAGGCCCTCCTCGTGATCGCCGGCGGCGACACCCACCAGCTCGCCCGCACCCCTCTGGCTGACATCCTCGCCATCAGCCCCACCGAAAAGGTCGAATGGTCCAAGCAGGACCTGCGACCCGCCCTCTCAGCCGCCGGACGCGCCAACCCAGCCTTCGAAGCCCTCGCCGACTTCCTCTCGCCAACCGCCCCGCAAAACGCGGATGCCAAACTCGACGGCTTTTTCCGCATCGGCTCGCCGACCCCAGCCACCACGGTCCTGCTGGAAACCCCAAACGCCGACCCGCTGCTGGCGATGCGCAACGTCGGCTGCGGCAAATCCGCCATCCTCGCCACCGAAAGCACCTGGAACTGGGCCCTGAGCCCGCAACCCGCCGTCACCGAACAGCTCTACCGCGGTTTCTGGGGCGGACTCCTCCGCCATCTGGCCGGCCGCGAAGTCGCCGGCGACCAGCCGCCGCAACTGATCCTCAACCCCTCCAGCAGTTGGACCACCGCCGGCCAGGCGCTCGACCTGGTCTGCCACGTCTTCGACCTGCAGGCCCATGCCACCACCCAACCCGCCGTCCAACTCAGGATCACCGGCCCGCACGACATCCCGCCCGCCGCCATGAAGCCAGCCGACGACCACTACCTTTGCCCGCTCACCCTCGAACAGCCCGGCCGCTACCTCGTCGAAGCAACCGCCCGCTTCCAGGACCGCGACCTGACCGACCAACAGACCATCGACGTCCTGGAAATCGATGAGGAACTCGCCCGCGTCGCGCTCAACCGCCAGAACCTCCACCGCTGGGCCCAGGCTGGGAATACCGAACAACCCCTTTCGCCCGAAGACCTCGGCCCGCTCCTTCGCCGCCTCAAAAGCGAATACCTTCAACGCGCCCAAACCCAGCGCGAGTTCGGCCAGTGGCGAAGCTTTGACCACCGCAACCCCATGCTCGCCGCCTTCATCGCTCTGCTGATCGGCGAGTGGATCCTCCGCCGGACCTGGCAGCTACGGTAACGCCGCCTCCGGATCGTCCGCCATCCGCTTGCCGAACACCGACGCGAGCCGCTTCACGTGCCCCATCAACTCCGCCAGCGCCGCCGGCACCAACGCCTGCGGACCGTCGCACAACGCCTTGTCCGGACACGCGTGCACCTCGATCATCACCCCGTCCGCGCCCGCCGCGATCCCCGCCAGCGTCATCGGCGCGATCAGACTCCGCCGGCCCGTCGCGTGCGACGGATCGATGAACACCGGCAGATGCGACTCCTCCTTGACGATCGGCACCGCCGAGACGTCCAGCGTGAATCGCGTCTCGTCGGTGAACGTCCGAATCCCCCGCTCACACAGCATCACCTTGTTGTGTCCGCGCGACAGGATGTACTCGGCCGACATCAACCACTCCTTGATCGGCGCCGACAATCCTCGCTTCAGAAACACCGGTTTGTGGGTCTGACCGACCTCCAGCAGGAGGTTGAAATTCTGCATGTTCCGCGCCCCGATCTGAATGATGTCCGCGTACCGCTCCACCTTCGCCACGTCGCGCGGGTCCATCACCTCCGTAATCACCGGCATGCCCGTCTCATCGCCCACCGCCCGCAGCAGCTTCAAACCCTCCTCGCCAAGCCCCTGAAAACTGTACGGACTCGTCCGCGGCTTGTACGCCCCGCCCCGCAGCACGTGCGCCCCAGCCGCCTTCGACGCGCCCGCCGTTTCGCGCAGCCACTCCTCGTTCTCGATCGCGCACGGCCCCGCGATGATCGTCACCGTCCCTTCGCCGATCCGAATGTTGCCCACCCCAAAGACGCTGTCGTCCGGATGGAACTCCCGAGACGCCAGTTTGTACGGCTTAAGGATCGGAACCACCCGCTCGACCCCGGTGATCTCCTCGATCAGCGGGATATTCTCCACCCGCTCCTCCCCGATCGCTCCGATGATCGTCCGGAACCGCCCCTTCGAAATGTGCGGCGCCAGACCCAACTCGGCGATCCGAGCCACCACCGCCTCGACCACCCGGTCATCCGCCCCCGGTTTGAGAATGATAATCATCGTTCGCTACCTGTCACCAAAAGGATAGGTCTCTTTCTCCCGCCACCGTCTCAGATCAGCGGCTCCGGCGCCCGCGGAAACGACCCCAACACCAGCAACTGCAAGCAATGCTCCTTCGCCGCCCGGATCGCCGCCGACACGTTCGTGTCCTCCTGATGCCCTTCCGCGTCCACGAAGAAGTAGTACTCCCACGTCTGCTTCCGCGACGGCCGCGAGGTGATGCTCGTCAGATTCAGCCCGTACTGCCGGAAGACCTCCAGCACTCCCGCCAGCGCGCCCGGCTTGTCCGCGGTGATGAACATGATCGCCGTCTTGTCCCGGCCCGTCCGCTTCGCCGACTCCGGGCTGATCACGAAAAACCGCGTGCAGTTGTTCGGGTTGTCCTCGATGTTCTCGCAGACGATCTTCAGATCGTACAGCTCCGCCGCCAGGGCCGAACCGATCGCCGCCGCCTCCGGCTGCTTGGCCGCCAGTTCCGCCGCCCGCGAACTCGACGCCACCGGCATCGTCTGCACCTCGCGCATCTGCGTCGCCAGCCAGTTCCGGCACTGGGCGAACACCTCCGGCTTCGAATAGATGATCTTGACCTGCTCCATCGGGCAATTCGCCAGCAGATTGTGATGGATCGGCACGATCGTCTCCGCGCAGATCTTCACCTGCAGTTCCACGAACGCGTCCAGCGTGTCGATCACCGTCCCGCCCACCGAATTCTCCACCGGCACCACCCCCAGATCGCAGTGACGCCGCGACACCTCGATGAAAATGCTGCGAATGTCCGGAAACGGAACGTAATCGACGCTCACCCCGAACTTGCCCGTCGCCGCCAGGTGCGAATAGCTCCCCTCCGGGCCCAGATAGCCCACCTGGAGCGGCTTTTCCAGCAGCAGCGACCCGCTCATCATCTCCCGCCAGATCGCCACCAGCACCTTCGACGGCAGCGGCCCCTTGTTCAACGCCATGATCCGGTCCAGCACCGCCTTCTCGCGGTCCGGGGCGTAGTACGAGATCGAGCTGGTCCGCTTCAGCGCCCCCACCTCGACCACCACCTGCGCCCGGCGGTTCAGCAGTTCCACCAACTGCTCGTCCAATTCGTCGATCTGACGACGCAACGCCGCCAACCGGTCTTCAGATTCCGCCATCTACAACCCTTTAACAGGCAAAAAGTTAACCCTCATTATCGAGCCGCTCCCCCTTCCGGTCAAACCAAAACGCCCGTCCGGCACCCGCCATCAACAGTTTTATGTACATTTAACAACTTTAAATGTTTGCACAACCCCGTTTCAAGAACCACCCAATGAAAAATCTCGGAGATGAAAAATAACTTGTCCAAGCGGTTGAAAACCGTTCTTCCCGCTAAAATAATTGATTCAGCGGGACAAAGAATGCTATAATACCGTTAGATTTTTATTTTCAAGCAGTTTTATTTAGACTGCGCCGGTGGCCAGGAGCTCGACAGGGCTCACCGGTGGACGAAGTCTTCGATCGGCTGAGATCGGGCCGCAAAGAAACCGGCCCAACCCCCTGGCGGGGTCTCTTCCGGCGAAGCGGGTGGAGCCAAGCAAGTGGACACCTGGTACTTTGGCCTCCTTGTGGCCATACTGGGAATCAGCCTGTTCTTCTCGGCAGCGAACTTTGCACTCAAAGCATACTCGAGGATGAAACTCGAGGATCTGCTGACGCATCGGGGGAATGAGGACCATCTCGAAATCGTCCAGGAGGATATGCACAGGCTCCTCCTGACCTCAGCCGTCATCCGGACCTCGGCCAACCTGGCCCTCGTCCTGGCCATCGCCAACGGGCTGAGTCAGGGAGTCCTGCACCTGCCTATCCTTGTCTACGCCTTCCTGATCTCCATCGTCCTGCTCTCGGTCTTCTCCGTCGCGATTCCTTACGCTTGGGCTCGATACTCCGCCGAGCCGTTCCTCGCCGCCACCCTCCCGTTCCTGCGGGCTGTCAAGCTCGTCATGACCCCGCTGATCGCCTTCATGGACGCCATCGACCTGCTCGTCCGACGACTTGCCGGCGTCTCCATCGAACCCGAGGGCAACCACGCCGTCGAACAGGAAATCCTCGAAGCCGTCCACGAGGGCGAGGAAGAGGGCGTCGTCGACTCCCAGGAACGCCGCATGATCGAGTCCGTCATCGAAACCCGCTCGGTCACCGTCGGACAGGTCATGACCCCGCGCACCGAGATGGTCGCCGTCGCCGCCGACGCCTCCCTCGACCAGCTCAAGCTGACCATTCAGGAGCACGGCCACAGCCGACTGCCCGTCTACGAGGAAAGCCTCGACAACATCATCGGAATGCTCTACGTCAAGGACCTCCTCCAGTTCCTCGACACCGTCCCCAACGGCTTCTCCGTCCGCGACGTCATGCGCCCCTGCTACTTCGTCCCCGAAACCAAGCTCCTGCGCAGCCTCTTCTCCGAGTTCCGCCACAAAAAAATCCACGTCGCCATCGTCCTCGACGAGTACGGCGGGACACTCGGCCTGGTCACCTTTGAAGACCTGATCGAGGAGATCGTCGGCGATATCACCGATGAGTACGAACCGGCCGAACCGCCGCTGATCAAGGAACTGGACTCCAAGACCCTCCAGATCGACGCCCGCATGCGCACCGACGACCTCAACGACGAGTACGAACTGAATCTGCCCGAAAGCGAGGACTACGAGACGATCGGCGGCTTTATCTTCTCAAGCCTCGGCCGGATCCCCGTCCAGGGCGAGACCTTCCAGTACCAGAACCTGCTCTTTACCGTCCTCGACGCCAGCGAACGCAAAATCGGCCACGTCCGCCTGGAAATCCTCCCCGAAGAAGTAGTCCGCAACGAAGCGAACGGGGCGATCTAGCCGACCGCCGCTCCGCCGCACTGTTCCAACGCCGGCCGAGCGTGGCCGCTATTTGCCGCGCAGCATGTTCTTGAGCTGCTGATTCTCCCGACGCGTCGCCTCCAGGTCGAACAGCAGGTACTTCACGTGCAGCCGGAGGTGATCCACCCCTTCGTGAATCTTGGCGAACGTCGCCTTGAGCTGCTCGTGACGTTCCTGGGTCTCCCGGGCAAGCTCCATCAGGCGGGACCGCTGCGGCTCCGGCATCCCCTGGATCTGGCCGATCAACTGCTGAATCTTCTCCTGGATCCGGTCTTCTTTCTTCTCCATCGTTCTTCCGCTCCTTTTTCGCAATCCAGACCTCGTTGGCCGACCATCTCAACTGCAAAGACCGTACCGCGGACCCATAGCCCGCCAGCATATCGTACAACTCACGACTTGACAAGCCGTTACAGCGATCAACTCGCCGTCAACCTCCCGCCAGTACCTCTCTCCACGTCGCGGATGTGAAACCCATGTTTCACAGATGAAACGTCCAAACCTGGACCAGCGGCCAAATTAGTTCAACCGGCCCGCTGGCCCGCCGTATACTATCGCAACGACACACAGAAAAGGAGACCTTCGATGTCCCGAGCTCTCGCCACGCTTCTGCTCTCCCTGCTGATCGTTGGTGCGTCTGCCGCCCAGACCGCAACCGATCCCTTCGCCCCGCTCTCCAACCCTGCCGCCTGGACGCCCGACCGCGTCTGCCGCGTCACCGCCGAAGCCGGCGAACTGGTCTGGGACTTCGAAGCCGACAAGACCGTCTCCGGCGCCATCGCCATCCGCGCTGAGGGTCTCAGTTTGCCCAAACCGGAAATCCTCTCGTTCCAGGTCCTGACCCCGGACGTCGGCTACCTCCTGGTCACCTTCATCTATCTCAAGGCGATGAAGCTGCACTGGATACTGCTGGTCTCCTTTCTGGCGGCCTACGCCATCACTTTCGCTTTTCGGGATCTCTTCCGGATCCCGATGCCGTAAAGGAGGCACGGATATATGGAGATACTACATCTTCTCGCTGACGAGGCTGTTCAGGTTGGAAGTTCCCTGCTGGGGGCGCTCAACCCGACCATTCTCGCTCTGATCTTCGGCGGCAGCCTCTTGGGACTTCTCGTAGGCGCAATCCCCGGCCTCACCGCAACAATGGCGCTCGCCCTGCTTATCAACCTCTCCTACGGCATGCCGCTGGAGAACGCCGTTGCGTTTCTTCTCGCAGTATATATCGGCGCCGTCTCCGGAGGACTCAACGCCGCGATCATGATCAACATTCCGGGAACCCCCTCCGCCGCCGCCACCTGTCTCGACGGCTTCCCGCTGGCGAAGGAGGGAAAGGGAGGGCTCGCCATCGGCACCGGCCTGATCGCCTCCTTCGTCGGCACCATCTTCAGCATCCTGCGCAAGGACCGCCGCTCATCGCGCATCGAGGATTCGCTGCTCGCCGCCGCAAAGGTGGATCTCGATCTCCTGCGATGCCGACTGCTGGGTCGAGAGTACGCCGGCGACTAGCCGCTGCAGAGCCGGATTGCGAACCACCTCCTGCAGGCTGCGCCCTTGAACGTCCTCGAAACGGGCGTGGAGCAATTGGGCGCCCGCATGATTCAGACTGATCAGCCGCTCCCGCAGGTCGACCGCGAAAACGCCCTCGACCATGCTGGAGAGAATCGCCTCGCGTTCGTTGCGCTGCTCGACCAGCGCGTGGAATCGCCGGTTCAGTTCGGCGGCCATGACGTTCATGGTTTCCGCCAGTGCGGCGATCTCCTGGGAAGCGGGCAACGGCAATTGGTGGGTCAAGTCGCCCGAGGCAAAGAGTTCGGCGCCGCGTTTGATCTCTTCCAGCGGGCGGCTGATCCGCCGCGCGACGAACCAACTCACACCGCCCGCCAACGACGCCACCAGAACCGCAACCACCAGTTGAGACAGCTCCAAGTAGCGCAGCACGTGGTACGCGGCCAGCGAGACGAGTGTCACTGCCAGGTACGACGGGTAGAGCTGCCAGAGGAGCCGTTTCTTGCTCATCGCGATTCCTTGAAACGATAGCCGACGCCGCGGACCGTCTCGATGTAGCGGCCGGCATCGCCCAGTTTCTTTCGCAGCCCGACAATCTGCACATCGACCGAACGATCCGTGACCAGAGAGTCCCCTTCATGGATGGCGTCGGCGATCTGATAGCGGGTAAACACCCAACCGGGCCGGGACGCCAGGTAGTGCAAGACGCGGAACTCCGTCGGCGTCAGTTGCACCGGCTCGCTGCCCGACAAAACCTCGTGACGACCGGGATGAATTACCAGTTCGTGCATCCGCAACGGTGACTCTTCATCAACCGGCTCGCTCGCCTTCCGCCGTAACACCGCGCGAATTCGGGCAATCAGGACGCGCGGGCTGAACGGCTTGGTCATGTAGTCGTCAGCCCCAAGCTCCAAACCGGTGACGATGTCGGCCTCTTCCCCTTTCGCCGTCAGCATGAGAATCGGGATGACCTGAGTCCGCGGATCGGTCTTCAGTTTGCGGCACACCTCTAACCCATCGATCCCTGGGAGCATCAAATCGAGCACCACCAGGTCGGGATGGTCCTTCCGCGTGGCTTGCAGAGCCGCTTCGCCCGTCTCGACACACTGCACCTGGTACCCATCCTTGGCCAGGTTGTACCGCACCAGTTCCTGGATTTCGCATTCATCCTCGACGACAAGGATCCTTTCACGGGCCATCACCTTCCCTCGCGCGCTAAACATAACCACCCACGATAAGACCAAGCAGCCCGGCTGCTCGCATTCAGTTTCAGTCG
>ENA-UOUL01002313-UOUL01002313.1-bioreactor-metagenome-genome-assembly--contig:-NODE-2313-length-22616-cov-8.031146_pt1 | contig 22616 bp, 27 predicted proteins | sample MGYA00249838_ERZ747220 | MGnify/ENA primary metagenome ERZ747220 (study PRJEB28778, sample SAMN05720191) | bioreactor metagenome | isolation source: Anaerobic biogas reactor | place: USA:Washington...
ACGCCTATCCGCGCCACCCACGACACGCGGTCGATGCGGTCTTCTTTCTGGGCGGCGCCGGGCAGCACGTCCTTGCCGCCCAGGTCGAGCAGCCCCAGCTCGGCGAGTTGCTCGCGCTTGACCGGAGTGGGAGCGCCCGTGAGCGGGCAGCCGGCGCTGCGGTTCTTGGGGAAGGCGATCACTTCGCGGATGGAGGGCGTCTGGAGGATCATCGACACGGTGCGGTCCATGCCCAGCGCCAAGCCGCCGTGGGGCGGGGCCCCGAAGTCGAAGGCCCGCAAGAAGAAGCCGAACCGCTCTTTCACGTCGTCGTCGGTGAGGCCCAGCGCGGTGAAGATCTTGCGTTGCAGCTCGCGGTCGTTGATGCGGATGCTGCCGCCGCCCAGCTCCTCGCCGTTCATCACCAGGTCGTAGGCCCGGGAGCGCAGCGTCAGCAGTTCCTCGACGTTCGTGGGATCGAAGTCGGTGCGGTCGGGCGCCGTGAACGGATGGTGGCTGGAAGTGACGCCACCCTCATCGGTGGCTTCGAACAGCGGGAAGTCCGTCACCCACACCGGGCAGAACGTGTCGGCGGGGATCAGGTCCAGACGCTCGGCCAGGTGTAGCCTCAGTTGGCCGAGCGCCGAGGTGACGACCGCGTACGAGGGGTCGGCGATCATGATGAGCACGTCGCCATCGGAGACCTCGAAGCGGCGGCGCAGCTCGTCGAGCTCGGCCTCGCTGAAGAACTGCACGATGTTGGACTCGAGCCTGCCGTTCTCGGCCCGCATCCAGGTCATGCCCTTGGCGCCGAACGACGGAGCGATCTCCTTGGCGTACTCGTTCTGGAGCACGTTCTTGCTGAGCTTGTCCGACTGCCCCTTCAGGTTGAGGCCCTTGATGCAGCCACCGCGCTGCAATATCTGCCGGAAGATGGAGTAGTTCGTCTCGGAGAACACGTCGGTCGCGTCGACAAAACGCAGGCCGAAACGCAGATCGGGGCGGTCGGAGCCCGTGGTGTCCATGGCTTCGGCGTAGGTCATGCGGGGGAAGGGCCGGGGGAGTGCCACGCCGCCCACCTCGAACATCCGGACCGTGAGCTCCTCCACCAAATCGTAGAGGAACTCCTCGTCGATGAACGACGCCTCGATATCCAGCTGGGTGAACTCCGGCTGGCGGTTGGGACGCAGGTCTTCGTCGCGGAAGCAACGGGCCATCTGGAAGTAGCGCTCCATCCCCCCGATCATGAGCAGCTGCTTGAAAAGCTGCGGCGACTGCGGCAGGGCATAGAAGCTCTGGGGATGCACGCGGCTGGGTACCAAGTAGTCCCGCGCCCCTTCGGGGGTGCTGGCTGTCAGCACCGGGGTCTCGATTTCCACGAAACCCTGGGAGTCGAGGTACTCGCGCACCGTCAGGAAGATGCGGTGCCGCAGTGTGAGGTTGTCGCGCATGGTCGGGCGGCGGATGTCCAGGTAACGGTACTGCAGCCGCAGGTCCTCGGAGACGTGGTCGGTCTCGGCCGACGGCGCTCCCGCCACCATGGCCTTCTCGGAGACGGAGAAGGGCAGGGCGTCCGACTCGGAGAGCACCTCCAGCTCGGTCACCACCACTTCGATGGCCCCCGTCTCGATGCCGGGGTTCTCCGTCCCGGTTAGGCGCTGCTTCACCTCGCCCCGCACCGCCACGCAGTACTCGGAGCGCAGAGCGGCTCCTTTCTCGCAGATCTGGGCGGGAGTCACCTCGGGACTGAAGACCACCTGCACGATGCCGCTGCGGTCGCGGAGATGGATGAAAAGCAGGCCGCCGTGATCGCGGTAGGCATCCACCCAGCCGGCCAGCAGCACCTCGCGTCCGACATCGTCCGGGGTCAATCGGCCACAGAAGACACGTTCGGAACACTGCATGTGCGAACCCTTTCCACTGCAACTGGTGTTCTTCCGCCGCCTCGCGGGCTGAGCCCTGGTGGCGGAGGGCTGCGCGGACCTGCGCGCATTTATGAGGATAACCCAGTAGGCCCCGTGGTGTACTCTTGTCGCCCAGGCGCTTCTATCGCGGGGCGCGTGACCAGGAGGTCGTCAAGACTTGGTGGATGGCAGAGGACGCGCCACCCGGACCGTAGGGCGGTCGCTGCTGTGGCCGGTGCTGCTCACGGTCGTTGTGTGCGTGCTCGTGGTCTTGGTCGCCCTGGGAGGTGGACGGTCGGAGGGCCGCGTGGGAGGTCCGGGCGCATGGGGAGGGCTGCCGAACGTGGCCGGCGATCTCTTGGTGGTGGTGGGAGCCGTCTGTCTGGCCTTTCTCGTCCTGCTCGTCTACATCCTGTGGACCGGAGCGCGCGGGTCGGCGGAAGACGAACGGCCCAAGAATCCCTTCCCAGTCTCGTGGGTCGAGAGGGTCGTCGTCAGCTCCTTTCTCTTGGTGTTCGTGGGTGGTGTGGTCACTGCCTTCGTCATGGCCGTCCGCCGCGGCAAGGGCGTTGAACCGCAGGAACTCCTGATACCCGGGTCGGGTGACTCGGGTCTGCCTTGGGAGGGCGCGGAGAACGCCGGCGACTCCTTCGTGGTGCACTGGTGGGTGCTGGCGGGTGTGGGTCTGGTAGCGCTGGCCATCGTCGTAGCCATTCTGGTCAAGCGCCGGTTCGGCCGCCGCTCGGAGCCCGCCGACCGGGCCGACCCGCGGTCCGACCGGCGCGAACGGATGAAGGCTGCCGTGGAGTACTCCCTGGAAGAGATAGCGCGCGACACCGACCCGCGCCGGGCCATCATCCGCGCGTACGTCAGGATGGAGCAGATATTCGCCCAGCACGGACTTGGGCGGCTGCCGCACGAGGCTCCGCGAGAGTATCTGGACCGAGCGCTCGTGGGCATCGAGGTCGGCAGACCGGCCGCCGAGCGGCTGACGGCGCTGTTCATCCGGGCGCGCTTCAGCGACCACGCCGTCGACGCGGAGCTGAAGAGCGACGCCGTCGCGGCTCTTACCGCGGTGCGGGACGAGCTGGGGGCGGTGGGGGCATGAACAAGAGCAAGACCTTCTGGAAGGCGGCGGAGTGGATCGTCACGGCGGGCGCCCTGCTGGCCGTTGCGATCGTCGTGGACGAGCAAACGGCCGGGCTGGGGTTGGTGTCGTATGTAGTGGTGCTCGGTGTGGCCCTGGTGGCCATGCTGCTTTCGAGACTCAAAGGCGCCCTTCAGCCCGCCCCCGATTTTGAGCGCATGGTGCCGGGGTGCAAACCGCCCGGGGGCAAGGTGGAGCAGTTCCAGACGATCGTGCGGCAACTGAGCCGGTCGTCGTCGAGCGAGTCGGGCCTGCATGCCCACCTCCGCCCCTTGGCCCAGGAGATAGCAGCCGCGCGTCTGGCCCGCAACCACGGCGTGGACCTCGAGCGCGAGCCCGAACAGGCTCGTGAAGTCATCGGCGACGGCAGGCTGTGGGAGCTGGTACGCCCCGACCGCGAGGCCCCCGAAGACCGGAGCGCGCGTGGCTGGTCGCAGACCGAATTGTCACTACTCTTGGATGAGTTGGAGGAGCTTTGATGGAGTCGCTCACGCTGCAGCAGGTCGGGTCGTTGGCGGAGAAGATGCTGACCGAGGTAGAGAGGGCCGTGGTAGGTAAAAGGCCGGCTCTCGAGTTGGTGCTTCTCGGCCTGCTGGCCGACGGCCATGTGCTCATAGAGGATGTCCCCGGTCTGGCGAAGACCCTCATCGCCCGTTCCTTCGCGCAGGTGAGCTCCCTGTCGTTCGGCCGGGTGCAGTTCACGCCTGACCTGTTGCCGTCGGACGTCACTGGGGCCTCCATCTACAACCAGCGGAGCGGAGAGTTCGAGTTCCGGCCGGGGCCGGTGTTCACCAATCTGCTCCTGGCCGATGAGATCAACCGAGCTACTCCCAAGACTCAGGCGGCCCTGTTGGAAGCCATGCAGGAGCGGCAGGTCACGATAGAAGGTGAGACCCGCCGTCTCGACCCTCCCTTCCTGGTACTGGCTACGCAGAACCCCATAGAGTACGAGGGGACATACCCGCTCCCCGAAGCGCAGCTCGACCGCTTTCTGTTGCGGGTATCGGTGGGATATCCGGAGCGCGGCCATGAGTCCGAGCTCTTGGCGCGCAGGGGGGAGCGCAGGCAGGAGCGGATAGACCTCGACCCGGTGATCGACTCCGCCACTCTCATCGCCATGCAGCGCGCGGTGGAGGAGGTCTATGTGTCCGACGGCGTGCGTGACTACATGGTCGATCTGGTCCGGGCCACCCGCGACGACCGGCGCGTGCAGTTGGGCGCCAGCCCCCGTGGCTCGCTGGCGCTGTTCACGCTCGGCAGGGCCCAAGCCGCGCTTCTGGGCCGTGACTTCGTGACGCCCGATGACGTGAAGAGCGTAGCGGCGCCGGCGCTCGCCCACCGTCTCACCATCCGCCCCGAGCTGTGGGTGCAACGCGTGAGCACCGAATCGGTGGTGAGGGAGATCCTCCAGAGCGTCCCCACTCCCGATCCGGAAGAAGCGGCGCCGGCGGGCCGGTGAGAAGGTCTGCGAAAGTCATCCTGTACGGCGGCTTCGCGGCCGTCTGCTTCATGCTGGCGGTCGTCCTCGGCCGCCCCGAGATCGCCGCGCTGGGCGCGCCCTTCGCCCTTGTCCTGGTGGTGGGGCTGTCGCTCAGACGGCCCGCGGCTGTGAGGGCCGAGCTCCACGTGACGCGCGAGCGCGCGCTGGAAGAAGAAGAGGTGGAGGCGGAGCTGGTCCTCGCGCCGGAGGAGGGGGCCGGCGTCGTACGTTACGCACTCTGCCTGCCGGACGGTCTGCAGGTGGCCGGCGGGCACGACGCGGCCGTCGTCCGCTTGGCAGGTGGCAGGGAGCGCACGCTCCCCCTCCGTTTGGTCTGCCGGCGCTGGGGCGCCTACCGGCTGGGGGACGTGATACTGCGGACGGAAGACCGGGCCGGGCTGCGCTCGCGGGACACGGCCGTCCGCGGCGACTCGTTCTTGAAGGTCTATCCACGCCCCGAGCGTCTGCATTCCCTCATCGCCCCCGCCGAGACGCAACTCTTCGCCGGCAACCGGGTGGGCCGCAGCGCCGGTGAGGGCATCGAGTTCGCGGGGCTGCGCCCCTACGTCCCGGGCGACCGGTTGCGCCGCGTCAATTGGCGGGCCAGCGTGGGACGAAAGACGCTGTTCGTCAACGAGGAGCATCTGGAGTTGAACTCCGACGTAGTGATCTTCGTAGACAGTTTCGCTGAGGTCCGTGGCAGTGACGACGGCACGCTCGACATGGCCATCAGGGGAGCCGCCTCTCTGGCCGAACATTACCTTGCCAACCAGGATCGAGTGGGCTTGGTGAGCTTTGGCGCCTTCGTGCGTTGGCTGTCCCCGGCCGGGGGGACCAGGCGGCTCTACAGCATAGTCGAGGCGCTGTTGCAGACCGAGGTCGCCCTGTCGTTCGTGTGGAAGGACATCGACGTGCTGCCTCGCGGCAGCCTGACACCGCATGCTCTCGTCATAGCCCTCAGCCCGCTCCTCGACGAGCGGGGTGTGAACGTGCTTCTCGATCTGCGACGGCGGGGCTTCGATCTGGTGGTCGTCGACGTGACCCCCCTTGCCTTCGCGGCCGAAGGGCGCGCGGAGGACGCCACCCTTGCTCTGCGGCTTTGGAGCTTGTGGCGCGAGGCCCTCCGCTACCGCTATGAACAGATGGGCGTGGCTGTGGTTGAGTGGGACGGCAAGGCGCCTCTCGCGGCAGTGGTGGAGGAGGTGAGAGCATTCCGACGGCAAGCGCACTACATCTACGCATAGGTGCGGCTGCCGTGGCGGTCTTGCTGGCCGGCGGCATGGCCGCGTACCCCATCGTGCGCTCGAGCCCCTCGCTGTTGCGGGCGACGATACCTCTGGCCGCCGTGGCGTTCGCCTTCGTGGTCGTCGCGGTGGTCTGGCGCTCCCAGGTGGTGGGTCCCGCGCTCTTCGTGTTGACGGCCGGGTATCTGGTGGTGGAGATCACCGGTCACGCCGGAGCGCTCTCGGTGATCGCCTATGCAGTGGGCTTGGTGATGCTGTGCGAACTCCTGATGACCTACCGAGCGCTCCCGATGTCGGGTGTGGTCGAGTACCGGGTGGTCGCCGAGCGTGTTCTGAGTCTGGTGGCCCTGGGGGTGGGCGCCGCGGCCGTGGCCGTCTTGGTGCTGTTCGCCGGTGGTTGGTGGTCTGCCGGCGCTCTTGAGGCCGGGCTCATCGGCATGGCGGCCGTGGTCTGTCTGTTCGCGCTGCCGTGGGCGCTCGTCCGGCACAGACGCTGATCTTCCCCCGGCGTACACGTTGGCCTTCGCCGGTCGCGGCTGGCGGCCCGAGAGGCCGATCGGAGCGGCAAAGGAGGGTTTATGGCATCCCCAGATAAAGTCTAGGGGGCGGAAAGCCGATACTCGATGCGGAAATCCATGGAGGGAGTGCGGGGGCCCGAGATGACTATGACACGGCGTATCACGATCACGATGGGCATCATGCTGGGACTATTGGTGGTGATGGCCGGCATCGGCATCGGTGCCTTGGCCTGGGTGCGGGCCTGGCAGAACGACTATTCACGCGCAATCGAAGGGACCGAAGCGGCCGGCGACCCGGTGCTCCAAGATCTCCTGAACACGCTGAGCAGCCGGGCCTGGATCCTGCTGATCGTGATGATCGTGGTCGCGGTGGTCGCGCTGCTCTTCGGCACAGGCGCCACCATGCGTCTTGCCGGCATGATGAAGCGAGGCCTGCGGGAGGCGATCTCCAGCCTTGGAACGGCCGCCTCGCAATTGATGGCTGTCTCATCGCAGGTGGCCGCGGCCGCGGCCGAGACGGCGGCCGCCACGAACGAGACCTCGGCTACGGTGGAGGAGGTCAAGCAGACGGCCATGCTGGCTCAAGAGAAGGCGGGCGAGGCCCTGGAGGCGTCGCAAGAGGTGGTGGAGACCTCCAAGTTCGGCGAAGCATCGGCGAAGAAGAACTACGAGCACTTCGCTCAGATCCTGTCTGAGATGGACGTCATCACCGACGCGATCGACCGGTTGAACGAGCAGGCCCTCTCGGTCGGGGACGTCATCGCGACGGTCAACGACTTGGCCGAGCAGTCCAATCTGCTCTCGGTGAACGCATCCATAGAGGCCGCCAAGGCCGGAGAGGCCGGCAAGGGCTTCACCGTGGTGGCCCAGGAAGTCAAGAGCCTGGCCGAGCAATCCAAGCAGGGGGTCGCGCAGGTCCGCGCGGTCCTGAGTGAGATCCAGAAGGGGAGCGACTTGGTGGTACGCGCGGCCGAACAGGCCCGGGAGACTGTGGAGTCTGGCAGCAACGAGGCCAGCTTGGCGGTAGAGAACGTGGGCTCCAGGGTGTCGGTGGCCACCAGAGCGGCCGAGGCTACTTCGGACATCACGGCGGCCAGCCGTCAGCAACTGGCGGGCATAGAGCAGATCAGCCAGGCCATCACGAGCATCAACCAGGCCGGCACCCAGTCTGCGCAGGGCACGCGACAGGTGGAACAGGCGGCAAGGCAGCTGCAGGACATCGCTCTCGAACTGAAAGGCCTCGTCGACACCTCCAGCGCGTCAAGCACGTCCGGCACGTAGAGAACGGCGTCGCACCTGCTACACTCCTCAAAAGGACCGGCGTAGGGTCCAAATGAAGCCGGCGTGGAGGAGGAAGCATGGTAGGAGCGCTGATCTTGGGTCTGGTCGCGGGCGCGGTCGCGCGATACCTGTTGCCGCGGGACGCGATGGGGGGCATGAAGGGCCCCATTTCGTGGATCCTCACCATCATCCTGGGTCTTGTCGGGGCCTATCTCGGTTGGTTGCTCTTCACCAAGGGTCTCGGCATAGGTGACGACGACATATTCGACCTGGGCGGTATCCTGGGCGCGATTGTAGGGGCCGTGATCGTGTTGGGCCTCGGTTCGCTTGCGTTGAGGGTAGTGCGCAAGAAGTGAGTGTCACCGGCCGGTCGCCGGTGGCTTGGGGGATCATGCGCGCCGGCCTTTTTTTGAGGAGGAACATCCCATGGCCGTGATCACCATTTTCAGACAGGTGGGAGCCCGAGGCCGTTACGTTGCCGCGAACCTGGCCAGGACTCTTGACTACAACTTCTCGGACTACCAGAACGTGGAGAGGATCCTTCTGCGGTACGGGTACTCCCAGGTCAGAGACGTCTACGAGACTGTGCCGGACTTCTGGGACCGTTTCACCAAGAAGGGCCCCGAGAGAGACAAGATCAACTCGTTGTTGCGGTTGGTGACGCGTGCCGAAGCCCAGCACGGGAACGTTGTCATGCTCGGGAGGGGTTGTTTCGCGGCTCTACAGGGCCTCTCCGACGTGCTCAACGTGCGGATCAAGGCCTCGGTCGCCGTTAGGATCGAGCGGGTCATGGAGGAACAGCAGATGACCAGGAGCGCGGCCGCTGCGTTCGTCGACGAGAAGGACAGACTCGTGGCCGAGTTCGTCAAGACCTCATACGGCGTGTCGCCCGACGACCCCACGGTGTTCGACTTGGTCATCGACACCGCCAAGATAGACCCGGACGCGGCCGTCCAGTGGCTGGCCGAAGCGGCAGGTTCTTTGATGTGCGATCCGGAGAAAGCTCCGTGCGCGGGCGGATTGCAGGTTGACCCAGTCATTGCCGACGCGGTGCGGCAGGAGTTCGAGCGGATGAGAGGTATACGCGAGCAGCGAAGGGGGCGCTAGCAGCCCACCGGACGCAGGGGCTCATAGGAGCGGTCGTGCCACAGTTTCGCAAACGCTACTATCGCCGGTGTGCCGACCTCAGACGTGATCTGGGATCGCTTAGGCGGGAGCGCAAAGAGATCAAAGCTATCCGTGAGGGCACCGTGATCGACCGGGCCTTTCAAGAGCGCCTCATGCTTGCTGTCACCGAGGTGAACGGATGCCGCTACTGTGCGTACGCTCACGCGCGCATGGCGCTGTCGGCCGGACTGGACCAGGCCGACATCGATGCGCTCTCGAAAGGCAGTTTCGAGGGTGCTCCCCCTGAAGAAGTCCCGGCGTTGCTTTACGCGCAGCATTGGGCCGAGACCGACGCCCAGCCCGACCCAGAAGCGCGACAACGCGTCGTGGACACCTACGGACAGTCGAAGACGGAGGCCATCGAGCTGACGCTCCGCATGATCCGCCTGGGCAACCTGCTTGGGAACACCTCGGACTATGTGCTGCACCGTCTGTCTTTCGGCCGTTGGGGCGGAGGAGCCTGAAGGCGTGGCCGCACGAGGGTCCATGGCAGGCGCCGCCCTTGCCGCCGCTGTTCTGGTGATGGGCGTGGCGGTGACTATCGGGGCCTGTGGTCCCGGCGCCGGCGGTGACGCCGGACCGGCGGCGACTGAGTCGACACCGACGACTTCGGCCGCCGCGACTGAGTCGACATCGACCGCGGCGGAGCCGGGAATCTCGGCTCAGCCGGCGGCATCATCGCCAACGGTGGACGCTCCCACGCAGAGCTCCGTCTCCACTACCACGACCAGTGCCCCGCGGCAAAACGTGACCGTCACCGTCGTCTACGACAACACTGCCGCGCAGGCCGGGACCACAGCCGATTGGGGCTTCTCGTGCCTGGTGGAAGGTCTCGAGGAAACCATCCTGTTCGACACCGGTGCAAAGGGGGATGTGCTGCTCGCCAACATGGAAGCGCTGGGGGCGCGTGTAGGCGATATCGATGTCGTGGTGTTGTCGCACGAGCACAAGGACCACACGGGAGGGCTGGCCGCTGTCCTAGCCGCCACGTCGGGCGTGCGCGTCTACTACCCGGCGCAGTTCTCTCAAACCATCGTTCGCATGGTGGAAGGAACGGGCGCCACGGCCATCCCGGTCGACGGTCCGGCTCTCATCGGCCCGGGGCTTGTGGTCACCGAGCCGATGGGCAGCCCGGCTGAATCGGCTCTGGTGGTCACTACCGCGGAGGGTGCGGTCGTCATCACGGGGTGTGCTCATCCAGGTGTGGTGGAGATGGCGGCCGCCGCGCGCGAGCGGGCCGGAGGCCAGGTGTTCGCGGTCATGGGAGGGTTCCACCTGGGGTCGGCGTCAGCAGACCACGTGGAGCGGACCATCGAGGGGCTGAAGGCGCTCGGCGTGCAACGGTGCGGACCTGCTCACTGTACGGGCGAGACGGCGACGGTCCGGATACGGGAAGCGTTCGGCGACGGGTCCATCCCGACGGGAGTCGGCGCCTCCGTGACCTTTCCGCGGGCGATCTCGGCCGATCTCTAGTACCAGAAAGTCATGCCCGCCGCGCCGGGCGTGACGGATGCTCCCAGGTCGTCGCAAAGGCGGCGGACGGCCGCTTCTCCTGTGCAGTGACACGGCACGAGCGTCTGGGGCGCCAACTCCCTGAGTGCGGCGACGGTGGCCTGCAGGCGCTCCTCACCGGCGGTGAGCAGGTGGAAGCCGCCGATGACCGCGCGGATGCGTGTGCTTCTGGTGAGATCGAGGATGTAGTAGAGGGTGTTGATGAGCCCCGCGTGGGCGCATCCCATGCACACCACCAGTCCCTCATGGGTCTGGCTCCAGAGGGCCTGATCGTCCTCGATGAGATCGGGGCGGGCGCCTTGAGGGTCGAGAAAAAAGGGCCCGCCGGTGTCTTCGTACGCAGTGACCCGGGGGATGGGACCGGTCAGGCCTATCGACTCGGTGAGCATGACGGGCTCCGGAACCCAGTGGAGGCGTTCTGAGGGGAAGCGCTCGAGTGCTTCAGCGGACGCGTGTGGTATCCCTATGGACCGGGTCTTGCCATCTCGGATGGCGTACCGCGGTTGCACAGCCCCGGGGTGGCAGTAGATCTCTATCTTCGGGGCATGTGCGACAACGTAGGGGAGGCCGCCGGTGTGGTCGTAGTGGCCGTGACTGAGCACCATGAGGTCGGCCGTGCCGATATCGATGCCGAGCTTCGGGACGTTGCTTTCCAGCGCCGGTCCCTGTCCGGTGTCGAAGAGGATCCTCTTGCCGCCGCTCTCTATCCACATGGAGAAGCCGTGCTCCGAGCCCAGCGTTCCCTGCACGTTGTTGTCGACTACGATGGTGATGCGGGTGTCCATAGGTGTTCTCTTCTCTGTCGTCTTTGTCCCGTGCCGTCAGGCCAGCCGTTCCTCGGCGGCCTTGGACAGTTCGAGCAAGGCATTGCCCCTTGCAGCGAGGACCTGGGCCCACGAGCGAAGCAGTTCACGGCCTGAAGGCTGCACGGTGTAGGTGCGCCTTTGCGGACCTGCGACCCCGGACTCCCAGGTGGAGCTGACCATGCCGTTCTCTTCGAGCAGGCGCAGGATGCGGTACACACTTCCCGGGTCGACGTAGACCTGGTCGCCCACCAGCTGCTGCACACGTTCGATGAGCGCGTAGCCGTGCCCGCTCTCCTCTATGAGAGCTATAAGGAGAGCGCTCTCGATCAGGGCGCGCTTCTGGTCGCCCAGACCTCCCCAGTCCGCGGCGCTCTGTCCCCGGCGGCGCCTGCGGTTGCCGCCCGGAGCATCTGCGTTCATGTTTCATCCTCCCGTCTCGCAGCCGAACGACGAGGCCATCGAGTGAGCATGTGCGTGCCGATGGGCTCGCCCACCTGCTGGGCGATCACGTGGCACTTCACCTTGAAGAGGAAGAAGATGTTGCCGGGTTCGTCGTTCAGCGACTCGTAGTTGCCCTGCCCTTTGGCGATCACCAGGTCGGCCTGCGCAAAGCGCCGCCGGAAATCCTCGCTGCAATCGGCCAGGATGGTCCCCGGCGCGTCCGATCCGTTGGGCACCACATCCGCGATGGCTTCCAACCCTACGGCGCGGGCATCCTCCAGAGTGGCGTCGTTCAGTACGGGAGCTCCGCGCACCGCCACGGTCACCCTTTGGCCGCCGAGTTGCTCGACGAGCAGGACGTCGAGCGCTATCTCACCCGCGTTATCGGCTATGTAGAGGATATCTCTCGCCCTATCGACCGCTCGCCGGAACGCGTCCGGCTCACCGCACACGGGGTGATCCAGAGCCAGGTCGATGGCTCCGCGGAGGTCGGATTCTGAGATATGAGCCTCGATGCCCATGTCGATGGCGTTGCCGGCAACAGCCAGGCGAACGGCCGTCCGGAGCGGGTCGTGTGACTGAGTGATCATGGTCCTCAGCTCAGGCAGGAGATCGAGCGCCATCTGATTGTGGCGATCTTTGGCCGCGCGGTAGGGGTCGCCGTCGCCGATGGCCGCTCTGAGGCGTCTGTGGATGTGCTGCGCAAAACTGGGCGGCGATTGACTCAGATCCGCCTGGCTCATCCAAAGCAGCATCTCGCGCACGACAGTCTCATGCAACGCCGGATCGTCAGAGACGGCCCGGCCCGCCTCGAGGGCCTGCCTGATGAAGCAGGAGATGCAGTCCAACGAAGACCTCAAACTCTCGTGGCTCCTTCTGACTGGTGGGCTTCCGACTGGTGCACGACAACGATCGCGGCCACACAGGAGAATACGCCTGTGTGGCCGCGATCGGAGTCTATTCGACTATGTCTACTTCTCCGCGCCGCTGGTCTCGAGATCGGCGATGCGCTTCATGACCAGGTCCAACTGGGCCTGGAGCGCGTCCGCCTGGGTCTTGAGCGTTTGCTTCTGAAACTCAGGGTCGGGTTGCGCGTACGGGCCCACGGGCGCGATGGGCGCCATGGGCGCCGCGTACCCGCCGGCGCGGGCCCAGCCGGGCAGACCGGTGGCGTAGTACATGTTGCGCCGGCCGCGGCCGCCACCCATGCCGTACCCACGGCCGCCGCCCGCGGCGTAGCCTCTCCCGTATCCACGGCCACCGCCGAACCCCGGGGTGGCGTAGCCGGGCGCCTCATAGCCGGCGCAGTATCCTGCCGCCCGGCCTGTCATCGGTCCCATACCGCTGGGTCCCGTTCCGTCTCCTCTTGGCATCTTGCGAACCTCCACTCTATCCGCGTTATTCCCTGGTCATGATCGTGCCGCACTTGGGGCACGGTGTCTTGTTGCACGGTTGTCCTGCGACATGGGTCTCGCGGTAGCCGCACTTGGGGCATACGCACGATCCCGCCGGGCCGGCTGCTCTGCCGCCGCCCGCTCTTCCTCCGCCGCCTCCTCCACGAGGAGGTCCGGTCCTATCGCCTCCAGGCATGATGCGCCTCTCTTTCGATAGATGGACCACACATCGGTCCCACATTCGACTCACATCATATCACACCATAGATGCAAGTTGCATCTATGGTAAAAGCAGAATTAGAGAGACGCCGGCGGACTCCATCTGCCCGAGGGCGGCCGTGCTACATTCCCGGCGTAGGGGCGAACAGGCGAGCCGCGGTCCGCGGCGTCCGGCAGCGAGCGAAGGGGGCTTTTCATGAGACTGGTGATCCCCGGCCGGGGAACCTACGCCATCGGGCACCTCGTGCTCGATATGAACGGGACCCTCGGCCTGGACGGGGAACTCATCGAAGGGGTGGCCGAGCGGCTGGGCCGGCTGGGCGGCGACCCGCGACCGGTGATGATCACCGCCGACACCCACGGTGGCGCGGCTCGCGCCAAAGACGCGCTGGGGCTCGAGAGCGTCGTCATCGCCAAGGGCGAGGAGGCCGAGCAGAAGCTCCAGTTCTTGCGCGAGCTGGGGCCGGAGAACGCCATCGCGATCGGCAATGGGGCGAACGACACCTTGATGCTCAAAGAGAGCGCCGTGGGGATCTGCGTTGTGGGCCCGGAGGGCGCGTCGACGTCGGCGTTGTTCGCAGCCGACATCGTGGTCACCGGCATCTGTGACGCGTTGGACCTGGTGCTACACCCTCAACGATTGGTGGCGACCCTGCGGCGATAGCCCCCGGGCGGCCTGCTAGCTCTGCAGGCGCGAGACGAGCAGGCGGGCCTGGTCTTCCATCCGTATCAGGTCGGCCTCGTTGGGGAGGCCTTTGATGTTGCCCATCCTGCCCTTGGTGCTCATATCCTCGTTTCCGTGGAACTCGCTGAGGACATACCACTCGTCGACCACCGTGAAGCCGAGATGCTCGAAGAACTGCCCTGCGTATTTGCCCGCGGGTATGGCCTCCTTGATACCGGTGTGCGGTCCGGAGTAGGTGCAGAAGATGAGGGCGTTCTTGCCCGGCACCGGCGGGGCGCCGGGGAGAATGCGGCCCGCTTGGCGGTAGTGGGCGAACTTGTCTCTTAGATAGTCGTCCATGGGCTTGGGGGGGCGCCAGTTGTAGGAAGGAAAACCGACACAGACCAGGTCGTAGTCGAAGAAGTCCAAGTCGCCGGCGTCGGGGACCCGTTCCACAGTGACCGACATGCCTCCGGTCTGGAGACCGGCCTGGATGCTGGCGGCTACCTTCTCGGTATTGCCGGTGTGCGACCAGTAGAGTATAAGGGCGGTTTTCAAGGTCTTTCCTCCCGGTGGGTCGATCGCGGTGCGACGGTCTTCATCAGATGGCGCAGGGGCAGTACCGCTCGAGCCCCAACAACTCGGCGGCGCCCGCTATGGTGACTCCGTAGAAGACGATAGGCTTCCCCGCCATGACCGATTCGACGGTGTCATTGGCAAGCACCGTGCCGGTCACAAAGACCAAGTCGCACCAATCGATGACGTCCTTGGTGTTCTCGCCACTCTCGATGAGCACTCCCAGGTTGGTCTTGCCGATCTGGTCCTCGTCCAGGTCGGTGACCCGTATGGGGAACGTGTCCTTGAGAGCGCTGATGAGAGCGGGTTGGCGGCCGATGATGGCGATGCGCGGGTTGCCGAAGCGCTCGCTGAGATACTCGACCACCTGCTCTGCGCACTTCTTCGGGCCGTCGTCCCGGCAGTGGACGGTCTTCTCGGTCACGCCGAGGTGCGCTAGAACGGCGTTGGCCGTCGCCACCACGAGCGCCCGGTCGAAATCGGTGTTCAGCTCCCGGGCCAGGGCTTCCTCGATGGTCCCGCTGAACTCGCTCGGCATGGAGGTGAAGGCCTGACCGCGGCTGCCGCGGTAGCGGGCCTCCATCATGAACTCCTTGCCCTTTTGTATGGGGAAGTCGGTCCGCTCGGGTTTGCCTATGGCCTCTTCGGGAGTCAAGGGGCGGGCAGAGACGACCTCCACTGGGTCGTCGGACAACCCCTGCTCGCGGACGAGTTCCAGCGTGCGACGCCTGAAGCGTTCGAGCACACCCATGGCATCGGCAGTATCCACTACGTTACCTCCGGAAAGATGCTCACTGTGGCCGGACGACGGGCGTCGTCCTGGCTGAGAGACGTTACCTCATCGCATCTAAGGTTACACGGTCTACCGGGGGACGAACTGCAGAGACGCCGAATTGATGCAGTACCTCAGGCCGGTGGGCTCCGGACCATCGGTGAACACATGCCCGAGGTGCCCACCGCAACGCGCGCATGTCACTTCCACGCGCTGCATGCCGTAGGAGCTGTCCGCGTGCTCCTCGACGGCCTCGGGCGTGATCGGCTGCCAGAAGCTGGGCCATCCCGAGCCGGAGTGGAACTTCGTAGTCGAGTCGAACAGGGGGAGCTCGCAGGCGTAGCAAGCGTAGACGCCGTCCTCCCAATGATCGTCGTACTCGCCGGTGAAGGGCCGCTCGGTGCCTTTTTCGCGCAGCACCTCGTACCGCTCGGGAGGCAGGATCTCTCTCCATTCCTCGTCGGTGCGGATGATCTTATCGACTGTGCCCACGTTGCCCACCTCCTGTGCGCTTGGTGTGGCGGCCTCCTCGCCGCATCCGACGAAGAGTAAACCTCCACCTAAGATAAAGATTATGGCCAGCGCCAGAGCGGCCAGGGTAGGGGGCCGGCTCGTTGTAACGGGTCTTGAGCCCGTGGCGAAGAGTGGTTTGCGCAGCAGTGCTCTCATCATGCGCCTCCCTCGTCTCCATGCCTTTCTGCGGGGCACGGACGTTCGGCCGCCGAGAGGGTAGCATAGGCGGAGACAAAGCGGATGTGGAGGGCGACGATGATCATCAAGCGGCGTGAGGATGTGGCCCCCGTGGCGTCCGGTTATGCGGGTGTCACGAAGCAGGTCATCTTGGGGGTGGCGGACGGCTCGGAGGAGATCGTTCTGCGCTACTTCAGCGTGGCGGAGGGTAGCGCTACCCCATATCACACCCATGATTTCCCGCATCTGGTGAAGATCGAGGCCGGCACGGGGATGGCGGTGGATGCCGATGGACGGGAGAACCCCGTTGCGGCGGGTGACTACGTTTTCGTCGTGCCCAACGATATGCACAACTTCAAGAACACGGGCAACGGACCACTGGAGTTCATTTGCATCGTGCCCGGTCGCGGCGAACCGCCGGCTGCCGGCTGAACGATGCTCCCGGCAGGTAGGCTCGCCGTCCGGCTGGTCCGGAACGGGCTGCGCTACCAGTATCTCCGGCTGAGGGGAAAGCCGGGCAGGCCCCAGGCCATCAGTCTGGAGGTCACGCGCCGCTGCGTCTGTCACTGCGTGATGTGCAACATCTGGAAGGTGCCGCGCCAAGACCCCGAACTCTCTCTGGATGAGTGGGTGGACCTCCTCTCCGACCCGCTTCTTGCCGACGTCAGAGAGCTCGACATCACGGGAGGGGAGCCCTTCCTGCGTGACGACCTGGTCTCGCTCATGATTGCCGTGTGCCGCCTCAAGGAGTCGCGCCTCAAACGGCTCCGCTCGGTGGCCATAACCACGAACGGGGTGCTCACCCACCGCGTTGCGCCTGGAGTGGAGGAGATGCTCGCAGTCATGAGCGGTTATGGCCTCGAGCTGGTGATCGTCTGCGCGCTCGATGCGGCGGGACCCCTTCACGACGAGATCCGCCGGTACCCCGGGGCGTGGGACGCGGTGCGGCGGACCATCGACGAGCTGGTGGGGCTGAGGGGCGAATGGCCCAACCTGGTGGTGGGAGTGAAGACGACGGTGCTGCCCCTGAACGTGGACGCGCTGGAGGATATCGCCGGCTACGCGAGGGAGCGCGATCTCTTCACCATCATCTCGCCCGCCATAGTGACGCCGGGCCGCTATCTCAACGTCGACCGCGCGCCCGACCTGGAGCTGAGTCCGGCGGAGCGGCTCCGCCTGGCCGCCTTCTACGAGGGCGGCCACTCCGAGTGGACGTACCACGCCCGCACCGTGGCCGGGTATCTGCGCACCGGCCGCGTGAAGAGGCCGTGCACCTGTGGCTTCAACTATTTCTTCGTTCGCAGCAACGGCGAGGTCTATCTCTGCCCGCTGTTGGATGAGTCGGCCGGCAACTTGAGAAGCAAGTCTCTGGGAGATCTGCTCGGGTCCGACCGGGCCCGCCGCATCCGCCGGCAGGTCGGCCGGGCTCCGCAGTGCGCCCATTGCACCGAGCCGGGCCTGGAGCGCTACTCGCTCCCCTACCAGGGCTTCGCCTATCTGGGAGAGCTCGCACGCGTCGGTCCCCGCCGCTTCCTCGAGTTGCACCGGCACCTGGGGCTGGATAAGTATCTCTAGCCGCCCGCCGCCGTCAACAGGCGGGCGACCCCTCGCGCCCCGTCCAGCTTCAGGGCGGGGTAGCGCACCTCGCGGCCGATGTTGGAGACTATCTGGCGCACGAGCTCGCGCGTGGATGTACGGCGCAGGTCGAGCTTCACACCCGCTCCCAGCCTCTCCTGCCGGGCTGCCACGTGCCCCATCTGCTCGCAGTGGCCGCGCAGAGGGAAGAAGAGGAACGGTCTCTGAAGGGCCGTCAGCTCCAGGGTTGTCGCACCGCCACCCTGGACGATGGCCAGGTCGCATGCGGCGAAGTGTTGGTACAGCCTGGGAACGTATCCCCGGGCTTCAACCCCGGGCGGCAGGCCGTCCGAGGCCGGCGAGAGCCGCGGGCCGCCCACCAACACCATGCGGAGGTCCGGGATCTCGCGGCGCGCCTGAGGGAAGGCCTTGAGGCACCGGTCCATAAGCATGGATCCCGCGGCCGTGCCGCCACCCGAGACCACCACCAGCGGGCCGGTATCGTAGCCCAGCTCCGCCCGCAGCCGGGCGCGATCAGACAGGGCCTCAGGGTCGAACGGGAGCACGTGGCCCACCACCTCCGCGTGCCGGGCCGCCCAATGCCGGCGGCGGGGCCCGAAGAGACCGAAACGACGGAGCGGAAGATCCTCGATCTCGCCCAAGAAGACTGCCTGGTAGCGTCCTGCGGGGTCCCGCGCCCAGGCCCGGTTGATGGCCTCCGCCCCGATCCACTCCACCGGGTGGGCCGTCATGCTATCGAGGCCCAAGAAGTCATACAGGACGAAGCACGGGCAGCGCAGCGCCGGCGCCCCGCCGGTGAGGGCCATAGCGATGTCGTAGGCCTCATCGCCGATGACCGCGTCGTAACCGCCATCGGCCGCGGCCGCCAGCACGAGCCGGCCGTCGGCGCCCCACTGCCTGCGCACGGCCACGGCCCACCGGGTGATGTTGAACGTCCCCGATCTCATCCATGCCTCGGCGGCGGCGGTGGCGTCGCTGAGGTGAGCGGCCTGTGGATGTAGAGACTCGCCTGCGCCGGCCAGGTACTCGCGGGCGGGCGAGGAGGCCATCCAGTCTATCCGCGCCCCCGGGCTCGCTTCTCTGATGGCGTCTGCAATGGCCACGTCGCGGGTGACGTGGCCGAGCCCGATAGAGCTGCTGTAGAAGAGCACGCGCAGTGGTGGCATCAGTCTCCTTGCACAGCGGCGTTGTGGTATACTGCCGCCAAGCACTCGTTAGAATACGCTTTAGGCCCAGCGCCGAGCCTCGTTGTCTCTTCGCTCAGTCTCCTGTCTTCTTCTCTCGTTTGTCGCAATGTAACTCCGTTCATGGAGGCTGTAGTGAATTCAGCAAAATTGTACGTAGGCAACCTCAGCTACGATACGTCCGAGGCGTCCATCAGGACCGCTTTCGAGGCGCACGGCGAAGTTGCGTCGGTGAATCTCATCACCGACCGTTCTTCCGGTCGCCCCAAAGGCTTCGGTTTCGTAGAAATGGGATCGGCCGAGGAAGCTCAGGCTGCCAAGGGCGCCCTTGATGGCACCCAGCTCGACGGCCGTGCCCTCAAAGTCGACGTGGCCAAGGAGCAGGTAGCTCGCGCTCCCCGTTCCGGTGGCTACGGTGGCGGCGGCGGCTACGGTGGCGGTGGCTACGGTGGCGGCGGCAACCGCTGGTAGATCCGTCTCACACGCGCAAGCACAGAAACGCCGGCCTTCGGGCCGGCGTTTCTATTTACCGATGATCGTCGAAGTAGTCGGTCGTCAGACCCTCGAGCGCTTTCTGCTTACACCCCAGCCACAGGTCGAACAGGTCTTGTAGGTCTTCCTTGCTGGCCTGTGTCCAGTACTTGATCTGCTTGATCTTGAGCTCGTCGCCCTCGAACACCATGTGATAGTGGGCGCTCGCCTGCAGGGGCGGCCATGTCTTGCCCGTGGATTCGTCGGAGAACTCCAGCTCGAACTGCACCACCACCACCTGAGACCTCAGGTCGATCGCGTAGTAGTTGGGCCGCAATGCCTCATGAAGTCCGGGATGGACGAAGGTCATCAAGAGGCCGTTCCGCGATAGCGGCACCGACACGAACGCCGGCGGGGTGTACATCCAGAACTCGAAGTCGTCGGTGAAGTACTGCTTGAGGTTGGCCACGGTCTCGATGGGACCCTGGTTCTTGTTGCATCCCTCGAAGTAGCTGTCGAACCATGCAACAACGTTCTCGTAAGTGAATTCCACTTCGTCCACCACCTGTTTGGAGTGTTTGCGGTCGTAAGACCGATGGTACAGACGGGCTTCGGTGCGAGTCAAACCTTCCCGGCTTCATCGGGTCCGGCCAGCAGGTCTTCGAAGCGCTTGGCGATCTGCTCCTGCTCGGCGTCGTGAGCCGCGAGCACCTTGGAGGCCGTCTCGTCCAAGGCCGGTCTCTTTCTCTCGGCGTGCTCCATGAGACGGTCGATAGTTATGGGAGCCTGGTCCTTGGCCGCTTCTTTGAGTATGACCAGCAGCTCCTGGTTCAGAGTCCGCTGGTTGGCGACCGCCCGGCTGCGAAGCCCGCTCACGACATCCTCGGGCACGTTCTTGATAGAGAGGTTCACAGGCATCCGGATGGCTCCTCTCTGCCTCGCTTGCTCGTCTTCGTTCTCCGATTCTAGCTCGGCCGGGTGGGGTCCGCCCAGCACCCGTACGGGTCTCGTCGGTGTGGGGACGGGGGAGCGGCTCCCGGACGAGGTGGTCATCACCATCTACGAACTGACCTAGAGCGGGTGGGATCTAGAGCGCGCGGCGCACGACTTGCGGCCCGGCGCGTGGTAGGGTTATATAGACAATTCCACATGGTGATAGTCCTCTGCAGGAGGTATTGACATGGCGACTCGGTCTTCCAATCTCCTCAGCACCGTCCTCGACCCTCGCGGCCAACCCACCAACATAGTCGAGCCTACGCCGCTCGCATCCCGTCTGGACACGCTGGAGGGCAAGACCATCCAGCTCATCGACGTGGGGTTCGGCGGGGGCTGGGAGTTCCTGGAAGAGATGGTCGCCTGGTTCCAGCGCAACATGCCCAGCGTGAAGACCGTCCTCAAACACAAGAGCGGCATCATGTTCATGGACGAGCCGGAGATGTGGGAGGACGCCAAGGCCAACGCGCACGCGGTGATATTCGGTGTAGGTGGCTGAGACGGCTGTGCGGCGAGTGTCGCCGCTCACTGCCGGGAACTCGAAGCCAAGTACGGCCTTCCCACCGCCCCCATCTCGAGCGCCCGCTTCGCGGATTTCTTGGAGATGGATGCGCTCAATCACGGCATGAAGTTGCGTTTCAGCTACGCGCCCTACCCTCTGGTGGGGCGGCCGCGTGAAGTGCTGCGCCAATACCTCGAGGGCAACGATCCCTATTCCGGCAAGCCCTTCATGCCGCAGATCATCGCGGCGTTGACGGAACCGCTCACCGACGCGGAGAAGAACCCCACGGCCCAGCGCGGCGCTCCGCGGCCCCGTCTGCTCAAGCCCGACAGCGAAGAGGGCATGTATCAGCTCTTCTTGGAGAATGGCTGGACCGACGGCGCCCCCATCGTGCTCCCCACCGAGGAGCGCGTAGCGCACATGCTCACGGGCACCGCCGCCGACCCGAACGAGGTGGTCGGCCAGATGACCGTGACCATCCACCAGGAGAAGCTGGAATACACGGTGGAGAAGGTCGCGGTGAATGCGGTCATGGCGGGCGCCGGGCCCGAGCACCTGCCGGTGATCCTCGCGCTTGCGGCGAGCGGAGAGCCGTCCATGCCCAGCTCTACCACCTCATTCGCCAGGATGGCGGTGGTGAACGGGCCCATCCGCGACGAGATCGAGATGAACTACGGACTGGGCGCCCTCAGCCCCTTCAACCATGCCAACACGGTCATCGGGCGGGCCTGGACCCTGATGAGCCTCAACTTCGGCGACGCCCGGCCGGGAGAGACCTTCATGGGTTCCACCGGGAGCAACCTCAACTACAACAACATGACCTTCGCCGAGAACGAGGAACGCAGCGCCTGGGAGCCGTTCCACGTCCGCAAGGGCTTCAAGAAGGAAGAGAGCACCGTCAGTATCTTCCAGGGCTGGAGCGCAATCAATAGCATGGGGGCGGCCGGCTGCGTAAGGCCTGCGCAGGAAGAGATGCTCATCATCATGCAGGCCCTCCCATGTGTGCGGGGGGCTCTTACGCTCGTCATGGACCCGCTGGTGGCCAACCACCTCAAGGAGCAGGGGTTCGATCATCCCGACAAGCTGGCGAAGTACCTATCGGAGAACTTCAAGATGCCTGCCGGGCAGTTCTGGGGTTCCGATGTGGTCTATTCGCTGGTGGAGCCCAGTGCCCGCGCCGGAGTGGAGCCTTTCGCCTCCTGGTTGAAGCTGCCCAAAGACGAACTCATCGCTCCCTATGGCATGCCGGAAGCCATCAACGTGGTGGTGGTGGGAGGCGAGACGCAGGCCCTCTGGTTCACCACCGACATGTGGCACGCCCAGACCCTGTCGATCGACAAGTGGCGGCCGGCGTCCGGAGTGTACCAACAGGACGAGCGGACCATCCGCCGCCGGGAGGCGCGCCGCAAGCGGCACGCGGCGACACTCACCCGCAGCGGGTACGGAGAGTAGACATCGTGGAACTGCGAGACGTCATCGCCCAACGATACGCGGCCAAGCACTTCGACGGCCGCCCCATCCCCGAGGACAAGGTCCGTGAACTGCTCGAGCTGTGCCGTTGGGCGCCGTCCGGCTGCAACATGCAGCCCTGGCGCATCAAGGTGGTGAGCGACCCGGTGTTCAAACGGGAGTTGTCGGCGGCCACCTACGGCGAGCCCCAGATCGAGTCGTGTTCGCACCTGCTGGTGTTCTGCGCCGATGCCGATCCCACCGGGCTCTCCAAGCGGCTGGTGGCGCGCATGGACCAGGAAGGGGTCCCCGAGCCGAGTCGCAGCATCGTGGGAGGCATCACGGCGGAGATGTGCCACATCCCGGGCGAAGCCTGGATGGGCTACGCGACTGCCAACACCTACCTACCCGCCTTTCTGGCGCAGATGGTGGCCAAGGACCTGGGCTTCGACGCCTGTCTCATGACCCACTTCCAACCGGAGGACTACAGCCGCATCCTTGGGCTCCCTGAGAGCCTGATCCCCGTGATCCTCGTGCCGCTCGGCTACGCGGACGACCAGCCCCTGCCCAAATGGCGCTACAGCGTGGAGGAGTTACTGATCGACTGATGGCGCCGACCGACTGATG
>ENA-UOUL01002314-UOUL01002314.1-bioreactor-metagenome-genome-assembly--contig:-NODE-2314-length-22612-cov-66.784335_pt1 | contig 22612 bp, 14 predicted proteins | sample MGYA00249838_ERZ747220 | MGnify/ENA primary metagenome ERZ747220 (study PRJEB28778, sample SAMN05720191) | bioreactor metagenome | isolation source: Anaerobic biogas reactor | place: USA:Washington...
AAAGTGCAAAGGGCTTGGAATTCAAAGTTGTATTCATATGTAATGTTGACAATTTCCCGTTTACATTGGTTGATGATCTTCAAAGAGAAGTCTCGCTTATGTATATAGCACTAACGAGAGCTGTGGATTATCTCTATCTGACTTATAGCGGAAACTCCTTGTTTACTGAATATCTGGATGGTTTGACCTAATAATATTAGCCCTAGATTTTTTAGGAAATAAACCAATGGGACATCATATTATGCGTGGGAGGAGTAAGTGATGTCAAAGCAAAAACTTAATGCGTTTCTGATTAAAGAGGGTTATAACGAATTTGATCAAATCATGCAGATGGACTCTGTTGAACACATCTATGATTTGAGAGATGATTTCCCAACTGAGGGTAAAATATATGTTGGCAGAAACAGATCATCCTCACCGGGTTGGTTAGCATTATTAGAGCAAGGATCATCGAATACACTAAGTACGCTAACCAATAGCTCTACCAGAGCAGTATTGCTCATAAAAAGGAACAACAGAATATTTGCCTTCCCATTTGGCTTTGGCAGATTTATGACGAAGGACGGTGTTTTTGTTAGAGATTTTGGAATCAAAGTAGTTTTAAACAGTGTTAATCCTTCTAAGCTGCGTAGTGTTGATACTGCTACTTTTGATGAATTAACAATTCACTCAAGAACGCAAACTAGCCGAACTGCATCTGTTAACGCATTCGGGATAGATATAATCAGAGACTTATTAAGAGCTGTCTCAGGTGAACCAATTGATGATTATTACGGAAAGGTTATAGGCGGTAGAGAGTCGGTTCAATTTGTGTGCGATTTGATATTTGACGATTTAGTTCAAATTTGTGATTCCTTATATGAAAAATATACTGACACATCATATAAAGATAGTTTTGAATGGTTTGATAATCTTCAAATGATTAATGATCCACCCTTACTTCAGAATCTTAATAATAAACTTGTGGCTGCTATCAATGAAAGGGATGACAACAAGTTCCACATGGCTCCACCGGAAATAATAGACTGGTCTGACATAGCAGGATTTTCTTTTACAGAGGGCGGAACTCTGTATGATGACCTATTAGTAAATGACCTTTTTAATCATATACAGCAAGCCCCGGTCACAATTGAGAATCTTAAGAGAAGACACGTTTTTGTGAAAAACAGCGACACTGAAGTCATTAATAAATGGAAATTATTCGACACTTTTATATTTGAAACACAACACAATGGTGATTCTTACATTTTAACAATTGGTTCCTGGTTCAAAATAGATAGATCTTTTGCAGATCAGGTGAGACTGTATATTGAGTCAATACCGAATGATGACACTGATCTTCCTTCATGCAGACTAAGAGAAAAGGAAGGTCAATATAATACCCGTGTAGGTGAGGAAAGCGAAAATATTATCACATTGGATCGTAGAAATGTATATGTTGAAGGTAATGCAATTGAGATTTGCGACTTACTAACTAGAGATGGTAAGTTTATTCATGTAAAGCCCTGGAATAGTTCTTCGACTTTGAGTCATCTATTTGCACAGGGACGTGTCTCAGCGGCGAGTATGTTACAAGAGGAGTCTTTTCAGCGTGAAGCTCTAGACATGATAAAATCGATAGATGAAGACTATGCTGGTTTTGCGAATGGCCATGATGTTAGGCCGAACGATTTACATGTTGTGTTCGCTATTATAGATTCTGACAATCGATCTCTAGAAGACAGATTACCTTTTTTCTCAAAATTGAATATGATGCATACGGTAAAATACCTGAGAAGTATGAATGTCAAAGTTTCTAAGATTAAAATTGTTCGTCAAACTATGTGAGTCTTTGGTTCAAATCTATTGTGTATGGAGCTGCCGCTGGAACAAAACAGGGTGTGAACAATGCTCCGCCTTCCACCAGCGCAACAAGATGTTGAGCTACTTTGAGAATATATTTGTTGGTTATGATCATAAGGGAAGGCTAAAGAAAGCCTTTTGCAGGGACAACTAAAGCTATTATCCTTTTCAGGAGGTGCACTTAACATGAAACAAGCCAATTCCAAACGTGACCGGGACCATTTCCGCGGCTGCCTGCTGGGCGGGGCGCTCGGGGATGCCCTGGGTTATGCGGTGGAGTTTATGCGCCTGGAGGACATCAAGCAGAGGTACGGCCCGCCGGGGATAAACCTCCTGCCGGAACCGACCTTGATATCAGATGATACCCAGATGACCATGTTTACCGCGGAAGGACTGCTGCGGGCCAATCTCCGGTACAATGAGCGGGGGATCTGTCATTCTCCCAGTGTGGTCCACGAAGCCTATCTGCGCTGGCTCCACACTCAGGGGGAAGTGAATGAGGCCTTCGCGCATGTGTTTGACCGGAAGAGTGACGATGGCTGGCTGATCAAATTGGACAAGCTCCACCACCGCCGGGCGCCGGGCCTGACCTGTCTGTCGGCTCTGCTCTCCCCCCGCTTCGGTACTATGGCCGAGCCTCTGAACAACAGCAAGGGATGCGGCGGAGTGATGCGGGTGGCGCCGGTGGGCCTGGTGGTGGACGACCCATTCCAGCTGGGCTGTGAGATAGCCGCCCTCACCCATGGGCATCCTACCGGTTACCTGCCGGCCGGGGTGCTAGCCGCCATAATAAGTGAGATCATCTCCGGGGCCGAGCTGGAGCCGGCCATCGAAAAAGCCCTCCAGCAATTGCGGACCTACGAGGGGCACCAAGCGACTTTGAAGTGTGTGGAGTTGGCCTTGGACTTGAATGCGGACGTGGCCAGCTGTTATGCGCACGAGAAGAACATCCGCCGCATAGGCGAGGGGTGGGTGGCCGAAGAGGCTCTGGCGATCGCCCTCTATTCTGCGCTAATAGCCGAAGGGGACTTCCTGGAGGGTATCTGCGTGGCGGTCAATCACGACGGCGACAGCGACAGCACCGGGGCCATTACCGGCAATATCCTGGGAGCCTATCTGGGTGCCTCCGCCCTCCCGGCCAAGTGGATCGAAAAGCTGGAGCTGAACCGGGAGATAACCGAGCTGGCCGATGACCTGCTGCAGGGTTATAGCGAAGACGCTGGCTGGCGGGAGAAGTACCCCGGGTGGTAAGACGGACCGTTGGAGGTTGTGTTAGAATAATAAGACCGGACTCCAACCAGGGGTAAGCAGAGAGGTTTATAACCCATGCCGATAACGATTAATGCCAAACGCCTACATATATGTGTGCTTTTATGCTGCTTGTTGCTTCTGGAGTGCACTAATTTCGGTATTTTCTCGTCAGCTCAGAGTAGCTTTGCTGGGGTAAATCAGTCCAGTACAGCCTTCTCCGGCGCACTAGACAGCTATGCCTCAATGAGCGATAGTGTCTATGCTGGGGTAGATTGGCTGGCCAGCTTTAAGGATTTCACCAAGCTTGCCATGGCTTCGGAGGGAAACACACGCGGACTGGGCTTGAAAGGCAATTATCCCGCCAGCGTGGTGTTATCTGTTGCTGCTCTGGCCGGGTTAATCAGCTATCTATGGCTATCCCGGCAGATATATGATCAATTCGATTCCATCCAAATAACCACCTTCCTCCACAAAAGAGACGGCATGAAATGAAATAATCAGGCTTAACTGAGGTCAAATAGGGCTGGAAAATGTCCTATATGGTTCAGTGCGCCCTGAAACAGGATTTATCCGTGACATTTCATCCGTTTCACCATGTCGTCCCCGGGGCGAACGGGTCGCATGGTCTATAATTGGAGGGTTGATTTTGAATTCCAAATATACATTTTTTGTGGTTGCCTTACTGACGGCAGGGCTGCTTTTTATGGCGGTGTTCGGCCTGCAGGTAGGGGGCGCCGAGATCAAAGGTTCGAACCAAATGCGCTTTGGCATCGATATCCGCGGCGGAGTCGATGCGACATTTGAACCCAGGGATTTGGGGAGGGCGCCAACGGCGGACGAACTGGAGGCGGCGCGGGCTATTATCGAAACCCGCATGGATGCTGCCAATATCACCGATCGTGACGTCACCATTGACAAGACCAACGGCAAAATACTGGTCAGGTTTCCCTGGAAATCCAACGAGGCTGATTTCGATCCCCAGAAGGCCGTTTCCGAGTTAGGTGAAACTGCCCATCTTACCTTCAGGGATCCAGAAGGAAACGTTATCATCGAGGGATCTGACGTGACCAGGAGTTATGCGATGATAAGCCAGACTGACCAAAAGCCGGTGGTCGATCTGGAGCTGTCAGCGGAAGGCGGTAAGAAGTTTTCCGAAGCTACCGGCCGGCTGGTCGGCCAAATCATCGACATCTATATGGATGATAACCTGATTTCTTCGGCCGTCGTCGGTATGCAGATCACCGGCGGTAAAGCCAGCATCACCGAAATGAAGAGCATGGAGGCAGCCACTCTGCTGGCCAACCGGATCAATTCCGGCACCCTGCCGTTTTCCCTGGTGGTCCAAAACTGCAATATCATCAGCCCAACCCTGGGCAGCAACGCGCTGGGGGTGATGGTGCTGGCGGGCCAGGTGGCATTTGCCCTGGTGTGCCTGTTTATGCTCGCCTATTATCGTCTGCCCGGTCTGGTAGCGTGTATAGCCCTGCTCTTGCAGGTCAGCGGCCAGTTGCTGGCCCTGTCCGTGCCGCAGTTCACCCTGACTTTGCCGGGGATTGCCGGCCTGATCCTGTCCATCGGGATGGGCGTGGACGCCAATGTGATCATATCGGAGCGAATAAAGGAAGAGATCAATGCGGGTAAAAGCCTGCTGGCAGCGATTGACGCCGGCTTTCATAAGGCCTTTGCCTCGGTTTTTGACGGTAATATCACGGTCATTATCGTCGCCCTCATTTTGATCAAGTTTGGTTCGGGGGCCTTACTGTCCTTCGGCTACACGCTGGTGACCGGTGTGGTTATGAATTTTATCGCCGGAGTTACCGCATCCCGGCTGATGATACGGTCGCTCAGCATGGTTGAATCGTTGCGCCGGCCGCAACTTTTTGGAGCAAGGAGGATAGCAGAATCATGATTGCCTTTTACAAGCATAGGTACAAATACTTCATCATTTCAATTTGTCTCCTTTTAGCCGGAGGTATCGCCGCCTGGGTGAACGGCATTCAGCTGGATATCCAGTTCAGGGGCGGAACCATTTTTAAATACACCTATACCGGAACAATCGATGAGGAAGAAGCCCAGGATGTGGTTGAACTGGCGGTGGGAAGAACGACCAACGGGCAGCTGCAGTCCAATCTGGGCACGCAGGAGAAGATGCTGATTCTGAGCCTGGCCGACAATGAGGCGCTCACCTCCCAGGAGCAGGAAGCGGTAACGGCGGCACTCCATCAGGCATTTCCCGACGCTCATCTGGCCTTGTCGGAATCACTGACGGTGGAACCGTTTTTAGGGGCGCGCTTTTTTAAGAACGGCATGATTGCCATCGGCCTTTCATTCTTGCTGGTGCTGGGGTATGTAGGCGTTCGGTTTAGGAATATGGGAGGAGTCTCAGCTGGCACCATGGCCATTATTGCGCTGATCCACGATGCGCTCATCGTCACCGCTGCTTTTATTGTCTTCAAGATACCGCTGAATGATTCGTTTATTGCGGCCATACTTACGATTATTGGCTTCTCCATCAATGATACCATCGTCATCTATGATCGTATCAGGGAAAACACCCTCCTATATGGAAGGAAGATCACTACCGAAGAACTGGTTGACAAAAGCATCAACCAGTCCATGATGCGCTCCATAAATACCAATCTGGCTGTTTTCATCAGCATCACTATCGTATATATCTTTGCTCAGATTTATGGTATTGAGTCCATAAGAGCATTTGCGCTGCCGATGATGTTCGGGACAGTGTCCGGCTGCTACTCCACTATCTGCATTGCCGGACCGCTCTGGGCCATGTGGCAGAACCGCAAAAAACAAAACAAGCCCGTGGTACAATGTTGATAGCATTAAATATTTCGAGGTGGGCATATGTTGACTTTACCCGAGCAGTTACTGCTGTTGGCGCTCCATGACCAAAAGGGCACCATTTTGTCCAGTGCCTCAATATCTATCGAGTATGGACTGGCCGGGGCGGTCTTAACGGAGCTGGCCCTGCGCCAAAGGGCTGAGATTCGCGACAAGAAGTTGGTGCTGATAGACACGTCCTCGACCGGGGATGAGGTTTTGGATGAAGCCATCACCCATATCAAGAGTTCGGCCAAATTGCGGAAAGCAGATTACTGGGTCCATAAGTTGACCGGGAAGAAGATGAAAATAAAGCAGGCGATGCTGGAACGCCTGGTGAAAAAGGGAATATTGAAGATCGATGAACACAGGATTCTCTGGTTGTTCGATTCTCCCCACTACCCCACCAGGGATTTTAGCGAGGAAAAGGCGATTAGGGAACAATTGCGGCGGTTGGTACTGCGCGGAGACGAGGCCGATACCCGGACGGTAGTACTGATGGGGCTGGTTAACGCCTGCGGTTTGACCGGTGAGATATTTACCAAGCCGGAGAGAAAGGAAGCCAAAAAGAGAATCAAAGAGATCATGCAGAATGATCAGATTGCCAAGGCGGTAGCGGAAACGGTAGCCGGAGTGCAGGCTTCGGTGGTGGCGGTAGTATTTGCTGGTTCGGCCGCGGGAGGAGCCAACTAGAGACCCACCCGTTATCATTACCGGATCTAACATTGTGCTTCCGGGTCCCAACCTGTCGTTTATAAAGGTCTTTCCTTATACAGCCCTTCATGCCTGATGTGACAATGCAAAACCCCCTCATGGCTGAGGGGGTTTCGCTATATAAATAGGGGGGAGGGAAAGAAGTATCGGGTAAGGACCAGGTTTATTTACGCTTGCCCTTGGTCGAAGGGGGCAACACAGTTACTTCACAACTGGCTGAATAGCTGCCGTCCTCAGTGGATACCGTGATAATTGCGACCCCGGCTGACAATGGGGCAACAATCCCATCCTCCACAGTAGCCACATCCGGATCAGACGAAGACCAGACCAGTTCCAGCTCGGAGTCGTCAGGTGCATCGAAGTCGACCTTGAGTTTGCCATTCTTGCCCAGGGCTGTCAGGCTCAAAACTTCTTTGTTCAGTGAGATGACGGGTTCACCGTCCTCGGCGGCGAGCATACGTGCCATGGGTCCTTCGTCCGTTACCATTACGGTTCTCATCGCCATCGCCGTGTTCCCTGAACTATCAGTGACGGAGTAGTGAACCATATACATACCCGCTACCGCAGTGTCGACTTGGTTATCTACAACGATGTTATGGCTGACATTGCCGTCGAAATTATCCACTGCGGCAGCGCCAGCATCAATATAGGTGGAATTCAGGGCAACTGTTTCCGGATTATTACCCAGCACGGTGATTACCGGTGCACGGGTATCTGAACCGGGGGGCGCCACCAGGTATGGTCTCATCATTTCATTGTCCTCATGTTCCAGGATATGACAGTGCCAGACGTAGCGGCCGGCCATGTCAAATTTGGCTTTGATGCGAGTAACCTGATCCGGGTAAGCCAGAACTGTGTCCTTAAACCCGGCTTCCCAGGATTGAGCCGGAGTAATTTCACCCAGGTCGCCGGTCTCCATGTCCCAGGCCTGCCTCTCTATGACCTCGAAGGTTACCAGGTGCAGGTGGATAGGATGGGCGTCCATGGTCGCGTTGTAGATCTCCCAGATTTCAGTATCGCCCGGGCTGACTACCTCAGTTACGGGATCCATCCAGGCCAGTGCCACCGGCATCCCCATACCATCGAGTATGCCCAGCTTGGCTGCCTTGGGGGCTATACCCGGTGTGGCGGGTGATTCCGATTCTTCCTCGTTGAGCGATACCTGGCGGATATTGTCTTCCGATCCCAGGGGAGTGACTGTCGGCATGGTCAAATCGCTGGCAGGAGTGCTGGGGTCAGTGCCAGCCGCAGCAATAACCCGGAATTCCATCACCTTGCCAGTAGTATCTGGATCTGCCGGATCGAAGTCGATGCCCGGTATGCCACCCTGGTAGGGTCCATCAGGTCCGATATTTTCAAGAATGATCGAAGTTCCTGCGGGGATGGCCGAAAAATCAATCAGGACATCCGCCCTTTCGGCAGGTCCCAGCAATAATTCGTCGAGCATCACTTGCTGGGGCAGGTAGCCGCCGTCTGATCCGATCTGCCAGAATGGTGACCCATCGCTCAGCTTCAGGATCAAGGTCCGGGATTGGCTGCCATTTAGGAACCTGAAGCGGTACTGTCTTTGCTCGACCTGCTTATATGGCCAGGTGTTGCCGTTGGCTATTATAGTATTTCCAAAGAATTCAGGATTCCAGATGGGAGCGATATCGCTGTCTGGTACATAAGGCCCGTCAAAACCGTCAAAATGGGTACGGCTGTCCGGGTAGAAGAGTGATCCGTCTTCGTTGAAGGAGCGGTCCTGGATGGCGATGGGGATTTCATAATTCCCGCTGGGCAATTGCGATTCGAAGGCTACGTCTTCCGGGGACGTGCCGCGAACCAAATAGAACCCGGCCGGACCGGTATACACATTGGTACGGGTCATACCCAGGGCATGGTCATGGTACCAGATGGTAGCAGGCCGTTGATCGTTGGGATAGTCGTAAACCACAGCCCCATCCTGCCAATCATCTCCGCTTTGGGCAGTAGCTTTATAAATGTCAAAGAAAGTTCCGGTGGTGGCATACTCGGTCGGGATGCTATTGGCCGCCGGTAAATACCAGGCTTCCGGATAGCCGTCGCTCTCCTGGGATACGTGAGCTCCGTGGACATGAGTTACGATCGGCACCGGTCCCACATAGGGCGCAGGATTGTCACCCATCATGTCTCTATGGGCCAGACCACCAGGCGGATTGGCCCAGTGCAGGGTCTGGTCGATGGGCAGCAGGTGGGGCAGGTAATTGCCATTATCATCGATAAGGTCATTGATCCACTTCACCCGGACCGGCCTATCGGCCTTGGCTTCGATGGTCAGGGAAGGAGCGTTGAAGACTGCACCGGAATCAGTAGCCGAGCCATAGCCCCAAACGGTTGTAGCCGGCATCCCTGCGGGCAGGATCTGCTGGTCGAACTGCCGCATGGCGATTTCATAATAATCAACGCCGGGCTGGGGGCTGGGCGACTTGGGCATGGCCCACGGAACCAGTAACGGGGTCACGAATTGATCAATAGTGTTTGGGTCCAACGTATCAACAACATCGACCGTTCTCGTTACCGACCTTGAGATCGTAGCCGGGTTGGTTACGGTGTAGGTCAGGGTGTAGCTTCCCACGGTGTTGGTATCAACCGTTCCCGTGACTTCGATAGAAGAGGTCAGATTGCCATAGATGGGATCATTGGCTACAGCCCCGGGATCGGCATAGACAGTGGAGCCTACGGTTACCGAATCAGGGTCCGATCCGATCAGTTGGATCACGGGAGGCTGGGCTTCAGCCACGGTGGTGGATGCGGCGGCACTGACCCATTTGTCGGGAGCCTGGGCAGTCACCTCGATGATGTCACCCACAGCCAAAGTCAGGTCGATTACCGTCCATATTCCGCCGGCAGCGGTAACGGTTGGCTGGGCAGTACCATTTATACTGAGGGTGATGACCGAATCGGCTTCAGCGGTGCCGCTAACACTGGTTTGGGCTGAAGCTACGGGGGTATTGATAACCGGGGTTGCGGTTATGTCCTGAACTGTGACCAGGCAGGCAGCGGTAAAATTACCGTCTACGGTGGTGGCGGTGATTGTAGAAGTTCCTGGAGCCAGGGGGGTAACTATCCCTCCGGCCACGGTAGCTACAGCTATATCAGATGAAGACCAATGGACGGTTGGGTCCGAAGCATTTAATGGTGCGACAGTCGCAATCAGAGTACCGGTTGTCCCCATAGTTGCCAGGGTCATGGTGGCCTGGTCCAGGGTAACCCCGGTCACTGCTATCCATTTTACGGGCGGACTTACTGTTACGGTACAGGTGGCAGTGAAACCTCCATCAACGGTTGTGGCCGTTATTATGGTGGTACCAGGTTTTAGTGGCGTTACTACCCCCCCGGCGACCGTTGCCACCAGTATATCTGAAGACAGCCATGTAACCGAAGCGTTGGTGGCATCAGCGGGCGCTACCGTTGCGGTTAGGGTTCCCGGTGCACCTAGAGCGGTTAGGGCCATGACGGTTTGATTTAATGTAACCCCTGTTACTGGTACTAGCAACACGGTCGGATCAACCGTCACTGTGCAGGAAGCCGTGAATCCTCCATCTACAGTTGTAGCTGTGACAGAGGTGTTTCCTTCGGCAACTGCTGTCACTATCCCGGCGGCATCAACTGTGGCAACCGCCGGGTCGAGTGAAGACCAGGTTACGGTTTTATCGGTGGCATTGGTGGGCGAGACGGTTGCGGTTAAGGTCCGGGTTTGGCCTATAGCCGTCAAAGTGATGCTGGTCTGGTCCAGAGTAACACCGGTGACAGCTACCCCGGTGACGGTTACACTGCAGGTGGCGGTACCACCCTTATTTGAAGTAACGGTTATGTCAGCAGTTCCTGGGGCGATACCGCGTACGAGACCGTTTTTATCCACTGTGGCGATCGAGGGGTTACTTGATTGCCACTTGAAAGTGGAATTCGAGATCGTGCTGGTAGCAGTCAGTTGATCCTGGTCACCGGCAAAAATCGTCGTGCTGGTTTTGTTCAGAGTTACAACATCAGCAGTTGGTTTAGCAGCTGGCTTGATGTTAGCAGCCTGGATAGTGGGTTCTGGATCAATAGGCGTCGGGTCAACTGGGTCTGGAACCGGATTGGGATCCACCTGTTCGGTAGGCGGAGCAGGTTTCGTTTTGCTGGCCGCATCAGATTGGGACATACCGGGTATCGATATACCCATGATATATAGCATGAAAACGAGGATAATTACATAATTTATAGCCGGTTTCCGACTCATTAATCAACCACCTCCATTAAAATTCAAACCCCTAGTTGCTACCCCCTTTTAAATGTCGTTTTTAACCATCGCAAGTTTGATTTATTAGGTTGCAATATGGCTCAAATTATTCCATGGCAGCCCTCCCTCCATATCATTTTGTTCATTGCAATAGGCTATTAAAGCACGTCCTCCTTAGGCATAAGCCAAAAGGGTTTAGGAGGATCATAGGCCTGATTATTAATCACCTGGTGGCCGCACATCAAGCGCGGGTGGCTTATGGCTATTTCCCTGAAGAGCTGGGGATTCATCTTTTCCGGGTTGTAGCCGCACATAATAGTGCAGTTGAAATAGGGTACTATATGCTTATTCAGAAGATTTTCACAATCTAATAGTGCCCAGTCATCGTGCCCGGCCCAGCCCATATCGAGGACAAATCTGGTGGATTCATAGCCTTCCCTGGAAACGTCCAGCAACTGGCGCGTGAGGAAACCCATCATTTGCATAGGATCCAAACGGGTTCCATTCAGATAAGCATCCATAACATCAATAAAAACCAATTGATCGGGTTTAATATTGGGGCTGGCCAAATTGTTCTCAACGAACCTGTGGACGCTCTTGGGCCTATTCGGATTGAGCAGACAGATACATTTTTCATTCTTATTCAACCCGGCGGACAAAAACCTTATCGTGATATCTTCCATTCCATCGATATCATCGTAGGGACAAATTATATGCTGGCTGGAATTACGATTAGAAATTGCTCATTACCTCCTTTGCGGCTAGATACTTCTTATTCAATATCGGGTGGTAATAAACGAAATATGTATGTTACTGGAAAAGATATACTTATCTTTATAATTCGTCGCAACAAACATGCAAATTTTAAGCCAGGGGCCATTTTATGGTTGGAAGACCTGCCGTTTAAATTCTTCTGTAAGGCAAATAACCAGTTTCTGGGGTCCAACAGTTTCCTATCAAAACAAACATTTTTTGCAGTCGCCACCAGGGCACCTAAAAATAAGAGCAGGGATATTAAAAAATACCCCTGCTCAATAAGAATTCATGAGTAATATTTCAACAATTGTTGAATTTTAAACAGTTTTTCTCTCTACTATACTTAAGGTTCGATCTGTTTGAGGCGATAGATCAGAGAGTTTCGGGAGATTTGCAAATAGTCAGCGGTTTTGGATTTGTTGCCCTTATTGAGTTCCAAAGCCCGCTTGACTATAGTATTATAAACATCTTCAATAGGTAATTTGTCGGCCGGCAGTACCATGTTACTCAAGTCAAGGGCGACCGGACTTTTAACATTTTCGCTCTGACCATTACCGTTGCTGTTACGCAGAAAATCAAGATGCTGGGGTTTTACTTCCCAACTGTCCCACAGCAAAACCACTCTCTGCATGGCATTTCTGATTTCCCGCACGTTTCCCGGCCATTCGTAGGTCTCCAGAATTTTACGGGCTGCTTCGTTAATAACCCGAAACTGACTTCCTTTTTCTTCGGCAAATTCAGTCAGGAACGAATAAGCCAGGGGCAGGATATCTTGCACCCGCTCCCGCAACGGAGGCAAATGAATTCTGCCCACGTTCAGGCGATAATAAAGATCCTGGCGAAACTCGCCCCTGGCCACCATCTGTTCAATGTTGTGATTGGTCGCACATATAATGCGGACGTCGGTACGAATGACTTTTTGCCCGCCCACCCGGAAGAATTCGTTCTCTTGGAGGACTCGCAGCAACTTGGCCTGCAGGTCAAGAGGAAGTTCGGTTATTTCGTCCAGGAATAACGTTCCCCCTTTGGCCATGTCCAATTTACCTTTTTGACCTTTGGCCAGTCCTCCCGTAAAAGCCCCGGCTTCGTAACCGAATAATTCGCTTTCAAATATGGAGGGGGCGATTGCCGCGCAGTTTAAGGCTATGAACGGGGTAGTTGCGTTTCCATTGCCGTAGTGTATATACTTGGCAATCACCTCTTTGCCGGTCCCGGTCTCACCCTCGATCAAAACCGGCAATTTACGGTCGGCATGCATTCTCTCCGCTAGTGCAAATATGTTCTTCATCACATCTGAATTGACGATTATCTTTTCCAGACCTACCGCTCTTGAATAAGCCTCCTTATAACGAATCAGCTCCTGGCGGGTTTCTTCCGTCGCCATTTGCAGTTTCTTTTCAAACTTTGAACTCATACTGACTGCAATTTTGCTTATGAAGTCTCGGCGCTCCTCCCATTCCAACTCTTTTTGGGCTCGTCTTTGGTCGGTGATATCAATCGTGGCGGTCATATTACACGACTGCTTTTGAACTTGGATTAGTTGCGACCAACAAAGGCAAGTGCGCAATTCCCCGGCCTTATTGCGCAGGTCTACTTCATAATTCTCCAAACGTCCTTCTTTTAAAAGACGGTCTTTGAAATCAGCCCTTACATGATGGGGAAATAGATTCAGCTCAATACTGGTACGGCCGATAAGTTCCTCCGGGGTATAACCGATTTCCGTATATACCGCTTCATTCGCATCAATAAATCTGCCTTCCTCAATGGTAGCCAAAGTCATCATAATCGGCATTCCATGAAAGGCTTTGGAGAATTTCTCCTCCGATTGGCGGATAGCTTCTTCCGCCTCCTTGCGTTCGGTAATATCCCGGGAGTAGACACATATTCCATCCTTGAAGGGGTAGACGCTATTCTCCGTCCATATTGGATAACGGTCTGAATATGATTCGAAATAACGCGGTTTCTTTTCCGCCAAGACTTGTTGGTATATGGCCGCAGCCTTCCGGTCGTAATTAGGGTTTACCTCAGCGACCGTTTTACCGATAATTCTATGCCGAAAACCCAAGAGCTTCTCGGTTGCCTTATTTATATAGGTATAGCGCAGCTCATTATCCAAAGCAAAAAAGTAATCGGAGATGCTTTCCAGGATATCATTCTTCTCCTGTTCTGACTCATAGAGCTGTTTTTCGGTCTTGGTATGTTCTTCAATTCCCGCTCGCAGCTGCTCTTCTTTCAGCTTGAGGTCGGTAATATCTATGCCCATCTCCATGATTAGGGTGGATCCATCAACATCAGTAAACGGGAAATCATAAATATGGTAAATGTGCCCATCCGGGCCAGTCCATTCCCACTCCTTGGGGGACATTGTTTTCAGCACCGCAAAGGTTTCGCAATTCTCACAGGGCTCGCTGTACTCAAACAAATATTCGTAGCAGCGCCTGCCATGAGATTCACCGAAACGCTCCCTGAAGAATCGGTTGGCAAAAGGCACGTGATAATCGGGAGTCAAAAGTATCAGATAAGCCGGCAACATTTCCATAATGTCATTGAACCGCTTGCGTTCAGCGGCCAGCAACTCTTCGGCCTTCTGAGCTGTTCCCCGGTCTGATCGTTTAAGCTGCTCGTCGACATTGCCATACCGGCTGATAATATCTTCTTCACCGCGCTGTTCACCGCTCAATACTTCGCCTCCCCCGGAATTATATCCAATACTCGGCCGCGAGTAACGGGAGCTTCTTTAATTGTCCATTTTTTCTCTTTGCGAGTGTTGTTTGACAAGAGGGAATTAAACAAATTATTTATAACCAATATATCAACAATTTACCAGGCAATCTACAAAATATTGAGCCCAATACGGTGTGAAGTGAGATGGCATATGCCTTATCCCCTTATGAGCCCTGATTCCTTGTGATTCTACCTGTTGGTTGCTGCGATTACCGCAAGATTTTGATATTTAAATAGACAATCCACGAATCTGAAACCGGCTAGTTTTAGATCATTGCACATATCCCAGACAGTACCTGGCTTATCTCTCATGAGCTCATAGTTTTCCAGCTGTTTGGCCTTTAAATCTTCAAAGGTATATTGTTGCCCGAGTTTTTCTCTTAATTGATCCATCATCCAGCAAATATAATTATCAAATTCCCATTCATGGATCAAGGGAGAATCACCTCTAAACAGATCCCCGTTACAGAAAACGCCGGATTCCTTCAATACACTATTTATATCTTTGTAAAGTTTGACTCTGTTTTCAAAATCCACGTGGTGAATAGCAAAGCATGAAACGACCGCATCAAATCTTCCTTCAATGCATTGACCAAGCCCTTCATTCAGATCATGATGCAATATTTGAATGTTCGGGTTGTCTTTGAACCGCTCATTACAAATACTGACCATCTCTTCCGAGTAATCCATCATGACCACTGATGCTTGCGGAGAATACCTCAAAATCTCATCGGTTACTATTCCCATTCCGCAGCCAATATCCAGAATCCTTGGTTGCTCTGGTTCCATACTGGTTGCTATTCGAGCAATAACCGATAAAATCTCCTTACGCCCTGGAGCAACTACATCCACCATTTGAAGATACTTTTCTGCCGCCCCTTGTGTTCTCCAGCCTTCACCGTGCATTTCCTTTTCCACAATGAGTCTTCCTCCCCCAGATTCCACCTTAAGGGGTTTATTCGATAGCTCTTGTATGTTTCCTTTTTTACTTGGGGAGAGTCCGGACAGGCCCCAAGTTATTTGCATTTCTGATCTGAGGCTGTGCTAAGATAATCGATAGTAATTGGCAAAAAACATTTTGGCAAGGTGGGCTCAGCATGACCAAGGATCGGAATAAGATCATCGATACGATAGTTGCCAACATTACCGATGTGGATAAGCCGGCTATCGAAACATTCACCGGTGAGGTATTGACCTACGGGGCACTGGTGAAGTTCGTTGAACTGACCCAGGCAACCCTGGAACAATTCAACATTAAGCCCCACCAGAGAATCGGTTTCATTTCTGATAACCCTCTAACTTTTCCGGTCTTGCTGGGGATCATAGAAACCGCAACTTTCGCTGCCCTGAATTCAACCTGGAATACTGAAAAGTACCTGGAGTATTTCGATCTTTTGAGTATCGATTACGTGATGACGGATATCGGCAGCGGGGCCGCGATTGATGCTGCCAGGAGCCGGGGAATTGGAGTGATCCAGTTTCAGGTGCTGCCCCCCGCAACGGTCAGTTTTAAACTTGCGGCTGAGTCCCGTCTGCCTGCCGACCAACCCTTCAAAAACGATTCTACCGCTGCTATCTACACAACCTCGGGCACGACCAGCACCCCTAAAGTGGTGCCAAGAATTTATGAAGATCTTTGGTTCAACTTCGGGAATACTTGTATGGATTTAAAACCTGATTCTGTTCAGCTGCTGCCGTTCAGATTCGATATTCCATTTGCCATTGTCCATATCTTATCCTCGTTAATGACCAATGGGACGGTCGTCTTTACTGATGGGTTTTCGCCGGCGCGCATCATCTCCACTCTGCAAAAATACCGTGTAACTCACTTTGTCTTTCAACCGGCGGGAATGATTGCCCTGATCGACTACATGGAGAAGAACCAAATTCAGTACAGCCGCCAGCATGCCATGGATATTATCGTGGGTGGGGCAGTGCTGCCGGAGCCTCTGAAGAAGGACGTTGAGCGGCACTTAAGGGCCAGGGTGATCAATGGCTATGGAATGAATGAAGTGGGATACATTGCTGCCACTTCGAATGCCCCGCAAGGACTAAAGGAAGGCTCGGTAGGATGCCCTTTACGTATTGCGGCACGTATTCAGGAGGGGGAGATACAGGTTAGGGGTTCCAGTGTTTTCCGCGGCTATGAAAACAATCCCGAGGCCAATGCCGATAGCTTTGTTGATGGCTGGTTCCGGACCGGTGACGCCGGGTATATAGATGAAGACGGCTATGTTTTTATTACCGGTCGGATCAAGGAGTTGATCAACCGGGGAGGCGAGAAGGTTTCTCCGGCTGAAGTGGAGCAGGCTATTATGTCGCTGGGCAATATCAGGGAGGTCTGTGTTTTTCCCTATCCCAACAGTAAGGGTTACGAGAATGTGGGCGCAGCCATCGTCAGCAATAACGGGGCGATAGGGCTGAGGGAATTGAGGGGAGCGTTGAAGGACAAGATCAAACCCTTTAAACTGCCTACGATTCTGTATCGAGTTGACAAAATCCCTACCAGCGCGGTAAATAAGGTACAGCGGAATTTTCTTTATAAACAGCTGCAGGAATTAGGCTATGAAGCGGAATCGCTGGGGATGTCCGACGCTGCTGAAGAAAGCAGACCTGACTCGACCCAGTTGGCTATCCAGGAGATCTGGAAGGATATCCTGGATCACGAATATATCGGCCTGGACGACAATTTCTTCGATATCGGCGGGGATTCCCTGAGCGCTGCTGAGGTACTGGCTGCCATCGAGACCAGTTTCGGGTGTGTGCTGCCGGTCAACGATTTCTTTGCCCGATCCACCATCCGGGAAATTGCTGAGCTGGTGGATGAGACCCCGAAAATAAATCCCTATAAACACCTGGTTCCAATCAGAACTGGAGGATCCCGGCAGCCTATCTTTTTCATGCATGAGCTTTCCGGGGATGTAGTTACCTATCATCATGTAGTCAACCATATGGATAAAAAGCGCCCGGTCTATGGGTTGAATCTCAATTTGTCCAGGGAAGACTGGGGACCCAATACGACCATGAGGGAGATGGCCCTGGCCTACGCCGGGGAGATCCAGATGGTTAGGGATACGGGTCCCTATTACCTGGTGGGCTTAAGCTTCGGTGGCCAGATGGCTTTTGAAGTGGGTTCAGTTTTAACGGAGCGGGGATTCCCGGTGGTGGTATTCATGCTGGATACCTATTCGCGGATCGAGAGCCGGAACCTTTCGTTCCACAGTTCGGCGCGGAAGACCATCTCCAGCCTGAAGAAGATGGCACTGCCGCAGTGGCCCCAAATGATCCGCAAAAAGGCGGGGACTCTGTACAGGGAATATATTGCGCCGGAGCTGTCAGGCCGTGGAGAACACCAGGATACGGATAGGTTCGCAAGGAAATGGGAGCAGGCCGGGTCTTTAAAGGAACGGCAAGAAGTGGTGATGGCATCAGCGCTGAGTACCCACCACCCCGCTTGGTTGCCAGGCAAGGTCTGCTACTTCCGGGCACTCCAGCAAAGGCTCAAGCGAAATGATTCCTATTTGTTTTGGAAGTCGTTGTCCAGGGATTTTGTGTTATTCGAAAAGGACTTCTCACATGCCGGCTTTGTCTACCCCGAGCATGCTGCCGACACCGCCGCTGAAATCATGGCGGTAATAGAGGCGGATGAGGTGACAGGGAATAGGTTATCCGCTCCGCACCAGGCGATCCCACCCGATAAAAAGGCCTTTGCGTAATGCATAAAATGCATACTAAGCAAAAGCCTACCCGCCAGATTCGTCAGTGAATCCCAGGGGGCTCTGGTGGATTATGATGATTCTGATCAACGGGTCATTATTCTGTCTTCACCCCGGATGGGGACGGTTAACTACACAGTCAACATGAGTAATTTCGCCTTTTCACCGGCAACCATAATCATCAATAAGGGTGATTCTGTGACCTGGGTCAACCAGGATAGCTCACCGCACAATATCGTCGGCAGCTTCTTCAGAAGTTCGTTGCTTGCGCAAAGGCAGTCATACACGGTAACCTTCGATGAGGATCGGACCTACAACTATAGCTGTGGTATTCATCCGCAGATGCAGGGAGTAGTGATAGTGCAGGGTGGAGGATCTGACGATCGTAGCGGCAGATCTGATGATGATGACAGCCGCCACTCGGGCGGGTCTGATGACGATTAGGATAGTATAGATGCCGCGTGCTTTGATTTAGGCAACTAAATATGGTGTGAGGACGAAGGCTCTCTAAGGGGATTTCCAGTAGAGAGCCTTTTCACTTTGTTTCTTTATTATTACGAATTACTCCTTTTTTCATCCCCATAAGGCTTTTCACAGCATTTTGCAGGATTATGAAAAATATTGCTGAATATTGAAGACATAGTATGACAATTGAAACCGAACCGTAACGGTGCTATTGAGGAGATAGGCTCGTTAATGGTGCGAGTAAGGCAAAAAGTGTCTGTGCTCATCAGTCTTCTGGAACTTCGGTACCAGAGGAAAAAATCGCGATTACGAATATCAATGAAATTCACCATCTATTGAAAATAGCATGTGAGAAATCTAAACGCGACGACGGATACGTAACCGTTAGCTCGGCGGGGTCATTCCTAAAAAGAACTAAACCGGCTTATGATTCCCGTACCTGTGGTTATTCTAGACTCACTGATTTACTGACAGCATATCCGAAAAAGTATGAATTAAAAACATACCCTGGAAAAGGAAATAGTACTGTAATAGCGTATAAATGCCGGGTAAATAGCCGATGAATAGCGTTTAAGTTTGTAAGACTGAAAGGTTACTCAATATGAGAGAAATGGACAATTTGCAAATCGAAATTCAACAGTACGACGATAGTAAGTATCATTCAGAGTATGACCTCGATAGGATAATCTATGACTTGGATAGCAATATAGATTTGCTGTCAAGCCAAGCGGATAAACTGGACTATCTGGTTTCTATCGGTAGCGGGGTACTGTGCGGGTTGCTCGATATTCTTTGGGTGGGTGACTTCAGTTTGGAACGTGGTCGTAATATTGCGAGCGATGAAATAAATAGCTTTGTTACAAAAACGGCGAAGTTGCTGGGTTGTAAAAACGATGATTTAGGGTCAGCCGTCGAATTTCTCGAAGAGAAATTCCCAATACCGAGCGACGGCAATACGCCCGAATTTGGTGGCGGCTTGCAGCACCATCTGCGGGATTTTGCCCATCACCCAACGATTGTTGGGCTGATCTTTTCGCTCCTGACACAATTTACTAACAAGTCATACGGTACAGATGTCAACGGCGTTTTTATGATTGTAGACGTTCCGGAAGTGAGCAAAGCCTTCATCGGAAATGACGTGCCATCAAAAATACTGTTTGGAACGATTTCTTGGTTCTTTCACCTGGTGAGCGATATGGCAGGTTCAAGAAGCACTGTACTTAAGAGCGGTGGAACCGGAATACCCGGACCCCTGCTGGCGTTAGCAAAAGAACTGTCAGTGCTCCCGATCTTTAAGAATATAAATCTGAGGGACAATTCCCTATCCGTGTTGTTGTCAAAACTCTTTAATGGGACCCTGCTAGCAAAGCGCGATGAATCGGGCGCTATTATCAAAGACACCGTGCTGAAGTTTGATCTGCGTGGCGAGCTTGGTGTTGGAATTGAAATCGGGCGACAGTCTATTCCAATTGTCGCAAATGAGTGTATTGTCAGGAGTTTCTATTTCATACGTCGCCTTGCTCTCGAAATACAACAAAACGATATTCGCTCGCTCGCAGACTTAAAGCAAATTGAGTGGGGCAAAGTTGAGCCGATGAACAATCCCACCATAAAAAGAATGCTTACGATTGCAACAGGTGTATTTACCACGGTTGATGTCGGCGAAGCAATTATCACTCAAGAATACTGGGTGTCTATCAATTACGTTGGCGTCGGACGGTTCGCTGTTGCGATTGGCGAGGATGTTACTTGGTGTTTGAAAGCCAGAAGTGTCAAGAGAATAAAGCAAATGTATGAGGATATTCAACGGTTTGCATACACGCAGTCCGATGAAAACATTTATAAAAGGATAGGTGCTGATATGAATATTGATAAACTTGGCTTAACCGTTAGCCAAACAGAGATTCTGTACAATCTCGAATACTACAAAACACTGAATGACATACGAGCCACAAAATTACTTATTAACAACGAAGGCGTAAAGCAAATGAAACAGGACTGGCTTGATGAGTGGAAAGACTACATCTCAAAAGGCTTTGCAAGTTTCTTGCAACTTGAGGGTGCTGAAATTAACTGGTATTCAGAGCAGGAGTTAATTCAGAAAATTGAGGAAAACCAGCCACAGAACACATGGTTTCGTCTGGTTTTGCTTGAAGCGATGCTTTTTGAGCCATATTATCCTCTGGGACTTGAAAAAGATAAAAAAGGCAATGACATACCGAGCAAGAAATATAAAGATCTGCAAAACATCATTAATGGATACAAGAAAGGCAACGGCGACGACTACATTGATTCATTTTTCTCCGGAAGTTATTATTCGAAAGGCTACATCAAGAGGCTTCGAAAGAGCTATGACAAGATTCTGCGCGAACTAAATGAAGTTCTCAAAACTGTCATTACTTCGTTGTCTATCACAGCAATAATAGCGATTGTCACTATTGCGACAGCAGGCGCATTTGCTCCAGCAATTGCCGTTGCGTTGGTAGGTTCGAATTTTGCCGGACTCAGCGGAGCTGCCTTAACAAGTGCTTGTCTTGCCTATCTTGGCGGCGGTGCAATTGCTATAGGTGGTGCCGGAATGGTTGGTGGCACGATAGCTATTGTTGGCGGAGGAGCGGTTCTGGGATTAGGCGTCGGTGCTGGTGTCGGCGGCGCTGTCAGTGCTGTTGGCTTGCTTGGAAAGCAAAACACCATTATGCAATCTGCCAAGCTCCTTGTTTCAGTCAGAGAAATATTCCTCAATGATGAACACGATACCGTTTATTCAAATAGCGTGTATGAGCAGTATGTTCAGAACATTATGGATATCGAAAAAGGTATCGTCGAATTAAGACTTCAAGCAGACGTGGCAAACGGTATAGAAAAGAAGGAACTCCAAGGTAAGATAAAGAAAGCCGAAGAGTCCGTTGAGGCTATGAAAATCGCAAGAAAGAATTTGAGAAAATTTATGAGTTCTTTCGAAGAGGGATTAGCCCAAGATTAGGGGGAGGGCCATACTAATGAACGCCCCCCCGCTTCCATGGGACGGACAAGGCTATGCAAGTCCTTGAGAATCGGAAGGCTTGAGCGGGTGTTACCACAACCCCGGGATGAGCCGGTATTTGGTAAGGGCTGCATACTGCTGGTAACCAGGGAGTTTTTTGAGCAGTGTCTGGTCTTCAAGTCTGGTACGGACTGCAAACAGTGCCACGGTCAAAAGGGTGGGTACCAGCGCCCAGAGCGAACCCAGGGCGATCGGAGTAGCCAGGTTGAAGACGATCATTCCTACATAACCGGGGTGACGCACATAACGGTACGGCCCTTCGCTGCATACCGTCTGGCCGCGTTCGAACTGGAGCCGCACCGCGGTGGAGAAAAAGTGATTTACGGTCATAGCCCAAAGGACCAGGAAATTGCCCAACAGGTAAAATACCAGACCTCCCCAGTGCCATCCAGCAGAAAGCAGCGGCGACCATCCCCACCTCACATCCAGCCCCGCGATAAGGAAAGAGAGCACCCAGGGAACGGTAAGTAAACGGCTCAGAATGGGATCCCATTTTTCCACATTTTCCTGCTTGCGGCCGCGTTCGGCTATCAGATCGGTCGGCATGAAGATGGCGTTGATGATGACTGACAACACAGTAGCGGCGAGGTAGAGCCAGGCATAGTACCACCTGATGGTCCCCGCGGCAACGAACAGTATCAGGGCGGTGATGATGATAAATGCCACCACCCCCGATATCCTGCGCATGACGTCGCGCTTGAATCCCGGGTTACTGTCATTCAGGTTTCTGAGGTCGGCCATTTTGTCACTCCCTTCCTGGTCATAACCGATCACTCCTCTCGATTTCCCCGGAATACATCTTTATTTGAATATATGCGTATTGTTTTTGGATTACAATGACCAGCTATGACCTTTCTCTAATGCAAAATACAACATTTGCTATACTGGAAATAAAGGTGATGAGGTAACTTGGCTCAACCAGGCGACGATGATAAGCAGGTAGTGAGTAATATTTTCCGATAGAACCATTGATGTATTGAATTAGAACCACCTCGTTCTTCTGCGAGAACCACCTTGGTC
>ENA-UOUL01002316-UOUL01002316.1-bioreactor-metagenome-genome-assembly--contig:-NODE-2316-length-22609-cov-3.819146_pt1 | contig 22609 bp, 16 predicted proteins | sample MGYA00249838_ERZ747220 | MGnify/ENA primary metagenome ERZ747220 (study PRJEB28778, sample SAMN05720191) | bioreactor metagenome | isolation source: Anaerobic biogas reactor | place: USA:Washington...
ATGGGCTTTTCCAATATATCCAGGTAAAACACCAGGAAAAACAGGATAAACAGGCTGTAGGGGCCGATTTTTTCAAACTGTTTCTGCATCTCATAGGGGAGGAAATATTCCAGCACATGGTGCCCGTCCAGCGGGGGCAGGGGAATCAGGTTGAACAACAGCAGGATGGCATTGATCATCAGCAGGTACAGTAGGGCCAGCATGAAGAGGTTCACGGTGTCCGAGGCCGGAATAAAGGCCATGGCGCGCAGCGCGGCCACGGAAAACAGCAGCACCAGGAAATTGGAGCCCGGCCCGGCCAGGGCGATAAACACGGGACCGCGCCGCCGGTCTGTCAGGTTGCGTGGATTGAAGGGCACAGGCTTCGCCCACCCGAATAAGAAGGGGAAGCGGGTAATCATGGCGAAAAGCGGTAAAACTACCGTGCCTATAGGATCCGTGTGCTTGATGGGATTTAACGTCATGCGCCCCATGAGCCGCGCCGTAGGGTCGCCCCAGTAGTTGGCCATGGCGGCATGGGCGGCCTCATGAATGCTCAGCGAAAAAAGCAGGCATATATATTGTAAAATGATAACGCTGATTTGGTTCGACACGAAAACTCCTCTCGCCGATAAAAGACACCCGCCTGCTTGGTTATAAATTGCTTATTTACCAAGAGCGGACATACTGCTTGCGTTAGGGTGGAACCGGGCGCACACCCGCACCCCGCATTCTACACCACCGGCCAAGAAAGGGTCAAAGCGTTGTGGCAGAAATCGCCATCGCCATCGCCATCGCCATCGCCATCGCCATCGCTATCGGTATCGGTATCGGTATCGGTATCGGTATCGCCATCGCTATCGCTATCGTTATCGCCGTCGCTATCGGTATCTCCATCGATATCCCTGTCAACAGGCAGCCGGATTCCGCACGGATCGGTCCCGGCTGAATTTTTAGTTGACACGGACCGTATTCATAGTGGACAATAGTAGGGATGTTTATGCTAGGCTGGAAACTCGGCTTTTTAAGTTAGAGATAAACTCTTTACAAAGTTGCCTATATTTTCGCCGTATGGCATGCCCATCCATGGTGGCGTCGTTTTGACTGCCAGTCATGAATGGGAGCCTGATGCGCAGAACCGAACGCAAGTGGCTAAAGGATAGTCTCGCATGCGTACGACATATGATTCTTTCGGCAAGCAACTGCTTGAAAAGAAACTGATCACCCAGAAACAGCTGGATGATGCCTTGGAGCGTCAGCGCACCTCCATGAGCAACCGCAAGCTGGGTGAGATTCTGGTACGCCTCGGGTTTATCAGCAAGACACAGATTTCCGAACTTGTCGCCGAACAGATGGGTATCCAGCTGGTCAACCTGTCGGACAAGGAAATCCCGCCCCGGATCCGCGCGCTGGTGGACGGTTCCATTGCCACCCTGTACCGGGTGGTGCCCGTGGAGGAACGTGGCGACACACTGATCGTGGCCACAGCCGACCCGACGAACATCAACACGCTGGACAATCTCGGCCGGCTGCTGGACCGTCCGGTCGAGCCGGTCATGTCCACCCCCGAAGCGATCAGTGAGGCCCTGGGCCGGTATTACGGCCACCAGCGGGAAACCGTGGAGTCCATGCTTTCCTCGGCCAGCAGCGCCAGCAGCGTCAGTTCGCTGAGCAGTATGTCGAACATGAGCGCCAGCAGTTCCCTGGCTTCTTTCGGCTCTCTTTCCGCTGAAGACATCAGCCTGGACGGCATGAGCATGGACAGTAAAGAGGCCGCCGACGCCGCCGCCTCGCTGCCCGGCATTTCGGAATTCGAAGACGACAGTCCGGTGGTGCGCTATGTGCAGCAGCTGATCATCGAGGCGTACCGCATGCGCGCCAGCGATATTCACATCGAGCCGGCCAAGACGTCGGTGAAAGTGCGCTACCGCATTGACGGCGTCATGCAGGAAATGCCGCTGCCGCCGAAACGGGCCCAAAAGTCCATTCTCTCCCGCCTGAAAATCATGTCCGGCATGGACATCTCCGAACGGCGCGTTCCGCAGGACGGCCGTATCAAGATGACCATCGGCACCAAGATGATCGACCTGCGCGTGAGCGCGCTGCCCGCCGTCTATGGGGAAAGCCTGGTCATGCGTATCCTGGATAAGAGCGGGCTTCTGCTCGGGCTCGGCCAGCTGGGCTTCAACACGGAACATCTCCGCCAGTGGGAACGCCTCATTCACCATGCCACCGGCGTGGTGCTGGTCACCGGGCCCACCGGTTCGGGCAAAACCACCACGCTCTACGGATCCCTGCACACGCTCAACACCCCGGAAACCAAGATCATCACGGTGGAAGACCCCGTGGAATACCAGTTGACCGGCATCAACCAGGTGCAAATACAGCATGACATCGGCTGGGACTTTGCCCGGGCGCTGCGCGCCATGTTCCGACAGGACCCCGACATCGTCATGGTCGGCGAAATCCGCGACCAGGAAACCGCGGAAATCGCCATCAAAGCGGCGCTTACCGGCCACCTGGTCTTTTCGACCCTGCACACCAACGACACCGCCAGTTCGTTCACGCGACTGGTGGATATGGGCATAAAGCCCTTCCTGGTCGCTTCTGGCGTGCGCGCCATCCTGGCGCAGCGGCTTGTCCGCACCATCTGCAACAACTGCCGCGAAACCTACGTGCCCGCCGATGTTGAAAAGGAGCGTCTGGAATTGCCCGTGAACTGGGAGGAGATCTCCCTGGTGCACGGCGCCGGGTGCCCGAACTGCAATGAAACCGGATACCAGGGCCGTCTCGGCGCCTATGAACTGCTGATGACCAACGACAATCTGCGCACCATGATCATGCAGAATGAGAGCGCCACCGCCCTGCGCAGGCAGGCGCGCCTGGACGGCATGATCACCATGCGCCAGGATGCCTGGGAAAAAGCGCTCCGGGGCATCACCACCATTGAAGAAGTCAACCGCCGCACCCGCGTTGATGAACCGCTCATCAGGCCTGCGGAAACTCCAAGAATCATACCCCGACCCGCCGAGGAAACCCCGGCGGCCGCCGGGGCCGAAAGGTAATCACTTATGGCGTATGAAATTGTCAGCCTGTTGCGCATGCTGGTAGACCGGGACGGTTCCGACTTGCACATCACCGTGGACAGCCCGCCCATCGGCCGCGTCCACGGCCACCTCCAGCTTTTCGGCGACAACCCGCTCACCGCCGAAGACACGGAGCGGCTCATGAAAAGCATCGCGTCCGTGGACAACCAGCAGGAACTGCAGGAAGTCGGCGGCGCGGACTTCGGCTTCGCCTTCGAAGACGTGGCCCGGTTCCGCGTGTCCATTTTCAAGCAGCGCGGGTATGTCGGCATCGTACTGCGCTTGATTCCGAGAAAAATCCTCACCTTCGAGGAAATCGGTCTGCCCAACACGCTCAAGGAGGTCATCACTCAGCCCCGCGGCCTCATCCTCGTGACCGGGCCCACGGGCTCGGGCAAATCCACGTCGCTGGCGACCATGATCGACTACATCAACCAGAATTATGACCATCATATCGTGACCATTGAAGACCCCATCGAATATTACCACACCCACAAAAAGAGCCTTATCATGCAACGCGAAGTGGGTGTGGACGTGCCTACCTTCTCCGAGGCGCTGCGCCGCGTGCTGCGCCAGGACCCCGACGTAATCCTCGTCGGTGAAATGCGCGACCTCGAGACCATCGAGGCCGCCGTGACCGCGGCTGAAACCGGCCATCTTGTGTTCGGAACGCTTCACACCACCGGCGCGGTGCGCACCATCGACCGCATCGTCGACGCGTTTCCCAGCAACCAGCAGGAGCAGATCCGCACCCAGCTGGCGGGCAACCTGAAGTCGGTAATCTCGCAGACGCTTGTCCCGCGCAAAAGCGGGTTCGGCCGCGTGGCCGCCTTCGAAGTCATGATTACAACGCCCGCCATCCAGAACCTCATCCGTGAAAACAAATCCTACCGTATCACCTCGTCCATACAGACAGGGCACAAGTACGGCATGAACCTGCTCGACGAACACCTGCTTGCCCTGTACCGCAAGGGCATCTGCAAATATGAAGACCTGCTTGCCCGGGCGCAAATGCCCGATGAGTTTGAGAACCAGGCGCGCGCCTTCGGTCTGGAAGGCGGCCCCGCCCCGGGTGGCGGCCCCGGACAGGGCGGCCAGGTCAAGCGCGCGGGATAACACAACCACCAGGAACAAACGGAAAGCACCATGCCTACCGCCGTAAAAACAAAAGGCAAAGTCGGGGAAATCCTGATCGAGATGGGTGTCATCACGCCCTTGCAGCTCGATGAGGGCCTGCAGCGCCAGCGCCTCACCGGCGACATGCTCGGCCGCACTCTCGTAAGCATGGGCTATGCCTCGGAACAGGACATTATCGAGGCGCTCAGCCTGCAGCAGGGCATGGAGCGCGTCGACATCACCAAAATCAACATCGCCCCCGAGGCGCTCAAACTGGTTTCAAGCGACGTCGCCCGATTCTACAATACCATCCCGATACGCATTGAAAACGGCGTCCTGATCGTGGCCATGGCCGACCCGCTCAATATCCAGACCCTTGACGATCTCCGCCAGATCACCGGCATGGATGTGCGCGGCGCCGTCAGCAACCCCGCCGACGTAAACGCCGCCTGGCAGAAAAACTACACCTTTGAAACCGGTTCGGTGTCCCATCTCCTCGAAGAACTCAAGGAGCGCGTCGGCACCGAAGAACTGAGCCTGGAAGAACTGGGCCAGCAGGAAATCATTTCCAACGTTGACAACCTCGTCGAGCTGGCCCAGCAGCCGGAGGTCATCAAAATCGTCAACCTTATCTTCCTGACCGCATTGCAGAAGCGCGCCTCGGATATTCATTTCGAAGTCTACGAGGAGGATTTCCGCATCCGCATCCGCGTGGACGGCGTCCTCCATGAAATCGTGCACCCGCCCAAGGCCTCCTGCATCGCGCTGATTTCACGCATCAAAATTATCTCCAACATGGACATCGGCGAGCGGCGGCTGCCCCAGGACGCCCGTATCGAACTCAAAATCGGCGACAGCCTCATTGACGTACGCGTCGCCACGCTGCCCACCCTCTATGGCGAATGCGTGGTGATGCGTATCCTCGACCGCACCGCGGTGCGCATCGAACTCGAGCATCTCGGCCTGGGCCCGCACACCCACAAGAAGGTGATCAACGTCATTAACAAGCCGAACGGGATCATGCTGGTTACCGGCCCCACCGGCAGCGGTAAAACCACCACGCTGTACGCCTGTTTGAATGTGCTCAACACGCCCGAAGTAAAAATCATCACCACCGAAGACCCCGTGGAACTGCAGATTGAACGGCTCATTCAGTGCCAGGTGCACGAGGAGGTGGGTCTCACCTTCGCCGCCTGCCTGCGCTCCATACTGCGCCAGGACCCGGACATCGTGATGGTGGGTGAAATCCGCGACCTGGAGACCGCCCAGATCGCCATCGAAGCCTCGCTGACCGGCCATCTCGTGCTCAGCACCCTCCACACCAACAGCGCGCCCGAAACCATCACGCGCCTGCTCGATATGGACGTGGAGCCCTTCCTGATCACCGCGTCGCTCGAGGCCGTGCTCGCGCAGCGGCTTGTGCGCGTGCTGTGCAAGGTGTGCCGGGAACGCTATGTGCCCGAACAGGAGGAACTCGACGAATTGAGCGTGCCCCCGGCCTACCGCAAGGATCCCAAGTTCGCCCTGTACCGGCCCAAGGGATGCGCCGCCTGTGATTATGTCGGGTACATGGGCCGTATCGGCTTGTATGAAATCATGCTTGTGGACGAGTCCATCCGGGAAATGATTCTGGAACGCGCCATGGCCCACGAACTGCGCCGGCATGCCCGGAAAAAGCAGGGCATGGTCGTCCTGCGCGAGGAAGGCCTTATCAAGTGCGTTCAGGGAGTCACCAGCCCCGCCGAAGTCATCGCCAAAACGGACAAATATGAAGACTAGGAGCAGCGCTCATGCCTAAATACGCCTACAGAGCCCTGAACCGCGAAGGGAAACAGCAGTTCGGCATCATGGTGGCCGACACCCAGGCGCTCGCCCTCAATGACGTGCGCAGCCTTGGCCTCTTCCCCACCCATATCAAGGAAGCCACCCGCGCTGACGAGCGCCGCGCACTGCGCCAGGGCAAGGGCGGCCTCAACGAGTTTTATTTCGGCGGCGTCAAGACCAAGGAAATCGTGGTCATGACCCGGCAGCTGTCCACGCTAATCGACGCCGGCCTGCCCCTGTTGCGGTGCATCAACGTGCTGATCGCCCAGCTCAAGGCCTCCAAAATGCGGGACATCCTGCGCGAAGTCTCCGCTGACATCCAGGGCGGCTCCACCTTCGCCGAAGCCCTCTCAAAACACCCCAAACAGTTTGACCGCCTTTATGTAAACATGGTGCGCGCCGGCGAGGTGGGCGGTATGCTCGAAGTCGTGCTGCAGCGCCTGGCCATCTTTATGGAACGGCGGCAGGCCCTGAAGCGGCGTGTCAGAAGCGCCATGATTTATCCCAGCGCGGTCGTCTTTATCGCCATGGGCATCGTGGCTTTCCTGCTTGCCAAGGTCGTGCCCGTGTTCGCGGAAATCTTCGAGGAATTCGGGGCCGAACTTCCTGCGCCCACCCAGTTCCTGGTCAACGCGGGTGACTTCGTCCTCTATAAGTGGTGGCTCGTCATCTCGGTCGTCTGCTGGATTGCCATCATCATCAAACTTATGACCAAGTCGAAACAGGTCAAACATGTATTCGACCGGGCGATTTTGCGGATACCGCTCGTGGGTGACCTGATTGTGAAGGTCTCCGTGGCCCGCTTCGCGCGCACCCTCGGCACCCTGATCACCTCGGGCGTGCCCATTTTGCAGGCCCTGAAGATTACCCGCGAAACCATTTCAAACGAGGTGGTCCAGAACACCGTGGACAAGGTCTATGACAGCGTGCAGGACGGCGGCACTATCGCAGCGCCCCTCGATGAAAGCAAGGTGTTTCCCGCCATGGTGGTCAACATGATCGACGTGGGCGAGGAAACCGGCGCCCTCGATTCCATGCTCATGAAAGTGGCCGATATTTATGACGCCGAAGTCGAAGCCGCTGTAGATAATATGCTTTCCCTGATGGAACCCATGATTATCATTGTATTGGGCGGTATTATTGGCTTTATTGTTATTTCTCTGTATTTGCCCATCTTCTCGCTGGGTGATGCCATCTCGGGAACCTAACAGCGACACAGTTGAATCCATAAATCTGCTTCAAGGCAATACGTGATGCCCCAAAAGGGAACGACCAGGTCCCCGAAACACCAGGCGCCCCCTCCCTTTCCGGGATTCGGGTTCACACTTTTGCCCTGAAATACGGTAAACTTATGGTGCAGGTATTGCAACGTAGTGGAAAAAGTGCCTGCTCGTATTAAATGCAGTCTAAATGCAGGCATGATGTGTATGTATGCTCGAAACGGGCGACTGACATAACGTTAAGGAGCAAGTTTTACTTGTATAACCAGCCAGCCTCTCTGCGTGACAGGGGGCCCAAAGGAGGACGTGTAATGAAGAGTAAAAGAGGTTTTACCCTCGTGGAACTGTTGGTGGTCATGGCAATCATTGCCATTCTCGCCTCCATTGTTGTGCCCAACGTAGTGCGATACATCTCGCGGGCGCGGCTGACCCGGGCCATTTCCGAGGTCAACGGCATGCAGTTGTCCCTGACCGCGATCCTGACCGACGCGGGACGCGGCAATATGAGCCAGCTGTTCACAAAAAATGCGGCACAATATCTTTTTGACGGGATTCCCGAAGATTACACAACCTGGGTCGGATGGCCTGCGCCGGCAGACCTTTCAGAATACAACCCCAATAATTATACGCCCCAACTCTTTGAAGCGGCGGCGGATGTTTACGCACGCGTCGCGTACGATTTGCTGCGCCTGGGGCGCGATTGCCTGCGCAGCAGTTCCGAGTCGATTGCCCAGAAGTTTATTGTCAAGGACACCCTGGCCAAGCTGGGCACGAACTATATGGACATCGGCCTGGATTCCTGGGGTCAGGTGTACCGCATGTGGCCCGGTCCCTGGCGCTTCTCCATTCTGGGGCCGACGGGAATGCCCCTGCCGGCCGGCCAGCGGTGGCCCATCCCCTTCCGTATTTTCAGCATAGACCAGGGCACGGGCGCGGGCGGCTCCTCCTTCGCCGTGAAAAAAGACAACTATTTGCTGAGGGATGAGACGAAGAGCATAGACTATATCAGCACGGATTACGCAGGTGTGATTGAAGACTATGAGACTTGGCCGACCCAGGTGGGTCTGCCCGCCGACGCCAACAAGCCCGTGTATATCTGGTCCTATGGCGACAATAACGCCAATAGCCAGATGCTTTACCGGGGAGTCTACGAGAGCGATCCCCTGAGCTGGTATAACACCAACTCCGGGCAGGACGTCGCAGGCGGCGATGACATCAACAACTGGGACGCCGGCACCAGCTGGCAGCGTTTCTATCAATAAGCCTGATCACGGCATGGCGGGCGCTCAGGCGTCCGCCATGCCTGTACGGGTATCCTGGGGGACGCCCGGCAGGAGGGTATCGGATGTACTTTACGGCGCGCTGATTCCGGGAACCGGTCAATCAGCGCCTTTTGCGCAACAGACAGGATGGTGCGGTAAGTGAGACATGCGGCATTTCCATACAGGGCGGCCGGGGCCCGGCGCGGCGGCTGGACCCTGTTTGAGTTGCTGGTGGTTATCGCGATTATCGGCATCTTGACGGGAATCTCCATTTCCGTCACGCGCATGTTCTCCCGCGACGACATGCGCGGCGCGGCCCGGACCATCTATACCATGCTGCGCGCCGCCCGGGTCTACGCGACTACCTACAACGTGGAAACGGCGGTAGTCTACGGCCTGGACAACCCGATACTGCGGACTAACGAAGGTACGGAAACGTTCAGCCCCCTGCAGGATACCATCCTCACCAACGGCTTGGAACCTTTGGCCATGCGCACCATCCGCTCCGCCGCCGTCATGTACCGCCTTCCGGATGCCTTCAACGCTGAGCCGGATTTACCTGCCGACGTCGAAGCGGGATTGGTCCTGCCGAACCGGTATGTGTCTACCGTGGTCATGGACAGCGCACAGGCCGTCCGTTGGCGTGATGTCGGCACCTTTGTGCCCACGCCCGGCGCGGGCGATGTGGTGCCCCTGCCCGTCGGTTATAGCCTGTTGCTGCTCCTTCCCCGGCCCGAGTACAGCGGGGACGCGACCAGCGCGGCGGGCGCCCTGACCGAGGAACCGCCTCTGTATAACGTGGACTTCGGCATGGTCGACTATCCGGAGGATAAGCGGAACTTTCTCCTTGAATACAACCGTCAAATGGAAAACTGGGTAAAGCCGAAAGATCAGTGGGAGCCGAGCCTGGAAAAGATCGGGATGCGCCCGGTATACATTTATCCCTTTACCATGCAGCAGTTGCCCGGAACGTCCGAGTGGGATATTGACCGCCCATTGATCCGCCCTCATATCGCCCACGTGTTCAACCCGGACGGCAGCCTGAAAACCCGGCTGAATGACCGGGAGCGTTTCCGCATCATGGTGGGCCCCGACCCGGAAACCTTCCCGGAGGACCGGGTGGTGGATATGGGCGACGGCACCTTTCGGCCCATGGGCATCTTCATTGAAATCAACAAGTCCACGGGGGCGGTGAGGCTCGGATCATGAGGACCACTGGCACATATGACCACCGCCGCGGCGGTTTCACGCTCCTGGAGGCCCTCGTGGCCCTCGTCATTCTCGCCACGGGCATCGTGGCCATTCTGCTGGTGTTCCCGGCCGCCCTCGAACGGCAGCGCACCAACACACTGCGCACCATGACCGCCACCACCTCCCAGACCCAGTTGAACCGGTTGAAGGCGGGCGATACTGACGGCGGCAGCTTGCAGAAGTGGCTGGATGAAAACAAACTAAAACTCCTGAATGAAGCAAACCCTGAAGTGAACTACATCCAATCCTGGGTGGTTTCCTGCCACCCCATGGGCGAATATAACCGCGGCCTGTACCGCGTCACCCTCGGCCTCCGCCTCTGGGACAACCGCGTGGAGTACTATACGACCTATGTCACCGACCGCTGAGCATACATACGGTTCGCGGCGCGGCGTGACGCTGATCGAACTGCTGGTGGCCATGGCGATCTTCATCGCCGTCATCAGCAGCGTCATCGTGATGTTCAACAGCGTCACGAACACGGTGCGGCGCAGTTACCGCACCATGGACGCCTACGAACAGGCGCGGTCCTCCCTTTTGGCCGTGGAACGGGATGTCAAGGTCAGTTTCGCCGCGCCCGCAGCGGGCGCCGACCTCCAGTTCTACGGCGAGCCCTATGGCTTTGTGTTGATCGGTGTCTCCCCCGAACAGGAACTGGGCCGGCTGAGCTACGCGGTGCACCGGGACACCTCGCGCATGACCGCCGAAGGACGCGGGGAAATCATCACCGTGTTCCGGAACTGGTCCTACCTGCAGGATAACATCGCCAACTTGGCCGACTACTATGACCTTACCGACGAGTATATCGAAGTAGAGGTGGAGGTCGTGTACGGGCTACTTGTGCGGGTATACGAGAATACGGTGACGGACATGAGCCGCTTCGAATGGATTGAAAATGTGCTGCAGCGGCCCGAGAGCGAGCGGACCTCCTTCATGCCCCAGCCCCGGATCCTGAACCTGCTGTTGGAATCCTCGTGGGACTGGACCGCCAAGCCGGTGGAATTCCCCTGGCTGTCCAAGTACCTGTGGCAGGTGCTGGACCCCGCCGCCGGCTTTACCGCGTCAGTGCCCTGGTATGCCCGCAGTGTTATGGAAAAATCCGAGGCCTGTCATTACTGGATACAACTGTTGCAGGGCCCGGGTATCCGGCCGGCCAGACACTGGGACCTTACCAATCTGTGGTGGTCAAATGCGCCTGACCAATACTGGTTCGACGTGAACCTGCCCTCAGGCCCCCCGTTTAATCCGAATAACCCCAATGAAACCCGCAAATTCCTGTCCGACTATGTGGTAGCCCGGGATTTCGTGCTGGAGACCTACCTGCTCGATCCGGCTACGGGCCAACGAATTGTGACCGTTGACGGACGTACCGTGCCCGTGGTCGGGCCGAATCCATACATGTATGATGACGGCACCTCGTCCCCCAACTATGACCCCATCTTCCAGTATGCCGTCGAACAGGCGGACAACCGCAAGACCAAGTTCAACACCCTGTTCAACCTGGACCACGGCGTTGAAGTAATGGATACAAACGATGTTGTGGTCGATAGTTTCAACGCCTTTCAGCGGCTGACGGAGGAGATTACGGGCAACCCGGTCACTCCCAATGTCGAAAGAACCGATCTTGCCGTATCCAAAATGACGGAGCCTCGGCAGTTCTATGACCTGGGCAGTCCGCTCCAGACCCGTATGCCCGCGTCTTTCGATATCACCTTCTGGGTTTTGAACGATACCGGCGTGACCGGTGCCCCGACGGATCTTTTCCGTTTCTCCCAGACCATCCAACTGCCTGCGGGTTTCCTGCGCCGCAGCCAGTCCGTCCGATGATTCCTTCCACATCATCCACAAAGAATCCCGACCGAAGATCACTACATCCGGCAGGGATGGAAATCCCCCCAAACCGGTTTCAGAACGGGTGAAAGCGGACGCTTTTCTTCTTCAGGCATGCAGCAATAGGGGCGCTTACAGTATAATCACCCTGGCCTTTACAGCAAGCACCCATGCAATTAAAAACAGCGGTCGGTTTGGGAAGTTCTTTTTAATCAAAGGACCTGAAGGACATAAAGGACCAAAGGGACTGTAGAACACATTCCTGAAAAATTCGTCCTTTAAGTCCCTTACGTCCTTTCGCGGCTTGTTTGCGGCTCGTTCCCAAGTTCTACTTGGGAACGCACTCTCCCGCGAAGTTCTACTTCGCAACCAGGATTGAGCGCCGGGACACATCGACCGGATCAAGGCGATAAGAGAAATAGAATTTCAAGAGAGATTACGTTCCCAAATAGAATTCTTGTCATTACCCACATCTTTTTGGCAATGAATAGTATCGGTGAAAAGCGAATGTTTGCATTCAATATCCCAACGGGATTTAAGAACAAAGCCCAGCATTGCGGTACTCCGCTACCCTGGGTTAGAAATCGCCCCAATTCCCGTTTACCCCAACGGGGTTACGTCAATTGGGGTACTGTATTGGAAAACCGACGTAACTCCGTTGGAGTAGAAAAGAGAGAAGGAAAAACATCGCTTACCCAGGGTAGCGGGGTACCGCAACCCTGGGCTATGATATGGAATCCCGTTGGGATTCTGAATACATCCGTCGATATCTCAATACCATATCCTGAAGGGAAAGATGTGGGTAATGCCAAGAATAGAATTTGGGAACGAGCGTGGAAAGACATAAAGGACCAAAGAGACGGCAAAACACGTTCCTGGACGCTGTGTCCTTTAAGCCCCTTAAGTCCTTTTGGTTTTTTCTTTTAGCAGGTTTTCCAAGATTCGGCCGATATTCCAAGTTAACATGCAGTTACAAGGTTCACACATGAACAACAGTAATGACATAACCGGCGCGGCCGATACCCGCCTGGAGAAGGACAGCCTGGGCGAGATGGCCGTCGCCCGGGACGCGCTGTACGGCATACATGCCCTGCGCGCGCGCCAGAATTTTCCGCTCGCCAACCGCCCGGTCCATCCGGAGCTGATTGCGGCGTACGGCGTGGTCAAAGGCGCCTGCGCCCGGACGAACCATGAACTGGGCGCGTGGCGGGAGCATCCCCAAAAAGCGGAGGCCATATTCCGCGCGTGTGATGAAACCGCGTCGGGCCTGTTGAACGACCAGGTTATCGTGGACGCGCTCCAGGGCGGGGCGGGCACCAGCACCAACATGAATATCAATGAAGTTATCGCCAACCGCGCGCTGCAGCTGCTCGGCGCCGCGCCGGGCCAATACGATCTCGTTTCGCCCCTGGACGACATCAACCTGCACCAGTCCACAAACGACACCTATCCCACGGCCATGAAACTCGCGGCCATCCGGCTACTGCGGCGCCTGGAAGAGCAGTTGGTCGGCCTGCAGGAGGCGTTCCAGGCCAAGGAACAGGCCTTCGCCCACGTGGTGAAAATCGGCCGGACGGAACTGCAGGACGCCGTGCTCACCACGCTCGGCCGAACCATGAGCGCCTTTGCGGAAGCCTTTGCCCGGGACCGCTGGCGCGTGTATAAGTGCGAGGAACGCCTGCGCGTGGTCAATCTCGGCGGCACGGCCATCGGCACGGGGCTCGGCGCACCCCGCAAGTATATTTTCCGCGTGACCGACGCCCTGCGCGAAATGAGCGGCATCGGCTTTGCCCGGGCGGAAAACCTGGTGGATGTAACGCAAAACGCGGATGTGTTTGTCGAGGTTTCGGGAATTTTAAAGGCCTGCGCCGTGTCTTTATTGAAGGTAAGCTCCGACCTGCGCCTGCTCTCCTCCGGCCCCGACGCCGGGTTTGGGGAAATCATCCTGCCTGCGATGCAGGCCGGTTCTTCGATCATGCCCGGGAAAGTCAATCCGGTAATACCCGAGGCGGTCAGTCAGGCGGCCATGTTGGTCATGGCCCACGACCAGGTCATTGCCCATGCCTGTTCGCGGGGGGAGATGGAACTGAACGCCTTCCTGCCGCTGACGGCGGATTGCCTGCTCCAGTCGGCCGACTTGCTGGCCCGCGCGTGTGCCCTGCTGCGTGCGCGCTGCGTGGAGGGAATTGAGGCGGATACGGCGCGTTGCGGAAGACATGTGAATACAGCCATCGCGTCGGCCACCGCCTTGCTGCCCGCGCTGGGCTACGCAGGCGCCCGGGACGCGGCGCGGGACGCCGCCGCGCGCGGAATATCCCTGCGCGACCATGTGATTCAGGCGGGCCTGATGCGCGCGGAAGATTTCGACGCGCTGGTGGCGCCCGAAGCCGTATGCCGGCTGGGCATGCCGGACGGTGGAATAAAAGGAAAGGAAAACGGCTGATGCGCGGCACTCCCAAGGCCATGCGCCTGCACATAGGTTTGTTCGGACGGCGCAATGTGGGCAAATCCAGCCTGCTCAACGCGATTACGCGCCAGCAGGTTTCCATTGTGTCCGATTTCGCGGGCACCACCACGGACCCGGTGGAAAAACCCATGGAATTGCTGCCCCTCGGGCCGGTGCTGTTCATCGACACCGCGGGCTTGGATGACGTGGGCGCGCTGGGGCGTTTGCGCACGGACCGGACCCGGGCGGTGTTCGACCGGGTCGACCTCGGCGTGATCGTCTGTGAGGCCGGGCAATGGCAACCCTTTGAAGAAGAAATTCTCGCGGAACTGCAGCGGCGGGACGTACCCGTCGTGGCGGTGTTCAACAAGAGCGACCTGGCGGAACCGGCGCTGGAACTCGTGGAAACGCTGACGCAGAAACAGGTGCGCGTGGTGTCCACGGCCGCCGCCGAAGGGCGGGGCATACTCGAGTTCAGGCAGGCCCTCCTCGACAGCGCCCCCGCTGATTTCGTGGAAAATCCCGCCATTCTGGGCGACCTCGTGGGGCCCGGTGAGATGGCGGTGCTCGTGGTGCCCATCGACAAGGAGGCGCCCAAAGGCAGGCTGATTCTCCCGCAGGTGCAGAGCATCCGCGACCTGCTCGACAGCGACGCCTACTGCATGGTCACCAAGGAGCGGGAACTGCGCGACGCGCTGAACCAGTTGAAACGGCCGCCGAAACTGGTGGTCACCGATTCCCAGGCCTTTCTGAAAGTCGCGGCCGATACGCCCCGCGACATTCCGCTCACCAGTTTCTCCATTCTATTTGCGCGCTACCGGGGCGACCTCGTCACGCAGGTGGCGGGCGCGCTGGCCATCGACGCGCTGAAACCGGGCGACCGCGTGCTGATCGCCGAATCGTGCAGCCATCACCCCATCGCGGACGACATCGGCCGGGTCAAGATACCCCGCTGGCTGACCCAGTACGTGGGCGGTAAACTTGAATTCGACACCGTGCAGGGACACGATTTCGCGATGGACCTGAGCCCCTATAAACTGGTCATCCACTGCGGCGCCTGCGTTACCAACCGGCGCGCCATGCTGAGCCGCCTGCTCAAGTGCCGGCAGGCCGGGGTGCCGGTCACCAATTACGGCCTCGCCATCGCGTTCAGCCTGGGCATTTTCGAACGCGCCCTCGAACCTTTCCCCGCCGCGCTGGAACTCGTCCGCGCTAAAACCGGGGAACATAAGCAACTTCTTTAGTGTTCCGAAAATAACCCTAACGCGGGCGCTGCCCTCAACCCAAATAGGAGGCAAGACTTCATCTTGTATATCGGTGTTATAGGACGTATGGGACCTATATGACTTATGGGACTTAAAAATCCGACAATCCTGTCTTGCGTGTCCTATCGGTTCTACGCAACAATGTAACGGCCTTATAAATCTTCTTGTTTCTTATCTCCTTTATGAACCGATACTATAATAAAGGATAGTCCTTCTTTGCGGGACCGTCCCTGATTTTATGACAAGGAAAACCTTTTGCTATGGACGAGGCCTTTTTGAATATGGATGTACGGGAGATGGAACGCTGGCTGCGCGAGGAGGATGAGTCGCGGTTGGAAGCGTTGTGGCGCGCCGCGGATGATACGCGCCGGGAAAACGTGGGCGACGAGGTGCACCTGCGCGGCCTGGTGGAGATTTCCAGCTTTTGTATCCGCCGCTGCGCCTATTGCGGGCTGCGCGCCGAGCACCGGAACCTTCAGCGATACCGTATGTCCAGTGATGAAATTCTGGCTTGCGCCCGCGAGGCGCGTGCATACGGTTACGGCACCACCGTCCTGCAGTCCGGGGAGGATTATGGAATTACCCGGGAGTGGCTGGCCGACGTAGTGCGGGAGATCAAGGCGCAAACAGCTTTGGCCGTCACCCTGAGCCTGGGGGAACGCCCGGATGAGGATCTCACCGCATGGCGCGAGGCCGGGGCTGACCGGTACCTGCTGCGTTTTGAGACTTCTGACAGGGAGTTATACGACCGGATTCATCCCCCGACGGACCGGCAGGGGCTGAGCGACCGCATCGCCATGCTTAAGCGCCTCAAACAACTCGGTTACGAGGCGGGTAGCGGCGTCATGGTGGGCATCCCCGGCCAAAGCTATACCTGTCTCGCGCAGGATATCGCCCTGTTCCGGGAACTCGACCTGGACATGATCGGCGTGGGGCCCTTCATCGCCCACCCGGACACGCCTCTCGGTAGGTCGGAACTGCCCTCCGCCCCACAAGGGGAACAGACGCCGAACACCGAGCTCATGACCTACAAGGTGCTGGCGCTCACGCGCCTGTCTTGTCCCGAAGCCAACATTCCCAGCACCACCGCCCTCGCCACCCTGAACCTGGCCCAAGGCAGGGAACTCGGCCTGCAACGGGGCGCCAATATCGTAATGCCCAATCTTACCCCCGTGCAGTACCGCGCGCTTTATGAAATCTACCCGGCGAAAGCCTGCATCCAGGAATCCGCCGGAGACTGTCACGCCTGCATGAAAGCACGCATACGAAAGATAGGCCGCGTCCCCGGAACCGGTCCTGGCGGCAGAAAGCATCTAAACGCTTCCGCCGCCCATTAAGGTTCCGAAGAGCGGCCGTTTATCTTCTCAGTATACAGCGTCCCCGGCTCAATAGAAGGGGAACAGGTACCATACCCAGTCGCCGAACACAGCCGACAGCATGGACAAGAAAATTACCAGCCATACATAAAGAAAGATTTCTTCCATTGTAACCACTCCTTTCCGTTGCTGACACCACGTTCCATGCCGCCCGTTACAATCCGTCAACAGGACGACATCCATTACTGTACTACATATAACAATTCTCAAGCGAAAAAGTGACCGGAAACCGCCGTTTCTTCAGTCACTGCATATATGGACGAACGGAAGAGAATCTTATTCATTATTTTTGTGGCGGAGAGGACCCTCAAATTTCAGTGCCTGCCTCCAACCCTTATGTCCCGGGAGTACAAAAAAAGATGTTACTAATTGACATCCTTGTGGTTAAACGCTTCGCGCCGCATGCAGGACCTTTTCGGACACTGGATTTCTACCGGGATTTCTTTTAGGCCGTTTATGAGCCATTAGATTCCAATTCGTTATATTTACCCGCCCTGTGAAAATAAAGTACACTTAAAGGCCGGGAACAAGGAAAGGCCGCATGGCTCGCAAGTCGGAAGTGTATCTGACATCCCGGTGCATTTTCCGGCTGACGGGAAAACACTTGCTTTTGTAAACGCATACTGTGAACAAGGAGGTAATCCATGCCTGGAAACAGTTTTATTACGGATGAGTTTTTATTGCATACCGAATACGCGCGGGAGTTGTATCATAAGTACGTGAAACAGATGCCCATTGTGGATTTCCATTGCCACCTCCCGCCGCAACAAGTTGCGGACGACTATCAATTCGAGAACATGACCGATGTCTGGCTGAAAGGGGACCACTACAAGTGGCGGTTGATGCGCGCCAATGGCGTGCCGGAAAAATACTGCACCGGGGATGCGAGCGACTGGGAAAAGTTCAGCAAGTGGGCGGAAACCGTTCCCAGCCTGATGCGAAATCCCGCGTATCATTGGACCCACCTGGAACTGCGCAAGCCCTTCGGCATCAATGACCGGCTATTGGGTCCGGACACGGCCAAAGGCGTCTGGGACAAGTGTAACCGATTGCTTGCCAAGCCGGAATTTTCCGCCCGGGGCATCATGAAACAGATGAACGTGGCGCTGGTCTGCACCACGGACGACCCTGCGGACGATCTCGAAGCCCACCGCAGGGTGGCGGAAGACCCGTCCTTTGACATACAAATGCTGCCGACCTGGCGGCCGGACCGCGCCCTCGCCGTCGACCAGCCGGAAGTCTTCAACGCCTGGCTGGACCGGCTCGAGGCGGCGTCCGACATGGCCTGTGACTCCTATGACGCCCTGCTGGAAGCCTTGCGGGCGCGTGCCCATTTTTTCAAGTCGCGGGGATGCAAAATGGCCGATCACGGGCTGGAAACGCCTTACTCCGAAGAATACACCCTGTCGGAGGTGCGGGCGGCCTTCACCAAGGCACGTAGTGGCAAGGCCCCGTCGGCGGAAGTCGCGGCGGCCTATAAATCCGCGGTCATGTATGAGTTGTGCCTGCTGAACCACGACATGGGCTGGGCGCAGCAGCTGCATCTCGGTCCCATCCGCAACAATAATACGCGGATGTTCCATGCTCTCGGCCCGGACAGTGGTTTTGATTCGGTGGGGGACCTGCCTATGGCACGGCCACTGGCGAAGTTTCTGGACCGCCTCGACCGCGAGGACCGCTTGACGCGCACCGTGCTGTACACCATCAACCCGGCCGCGAACATGATGCTTGCCACCATGACTGGCAACTTCCAGGACGGGTCCGTGCCCGGGAAGATTCAGTTCGGCAGCGGCTGGTGGTTCAATGATCAGCTGGACGGCATGCGGCAGCATCTTGAAACCCTTTCGCAGACGGGCATCCTCAGCCGCTTTATCGGCATGCTCACCGACAGCCGGAGTTTTTTGAGCTATCCCCGGCACGATTACTTCCGACGCCTTCTATGTAACATATTCGGAGACGACATCCACCTCGGGTTACTGCCGAAGACCCCGGGCCTTATCGGGAAGATGCTCCAGGATATCTGTTACGGTAACGCGGTGCGCTATTTCGGGTTCGCCCTTCCGGAAGCCCACCGCAAATGACCTCCGCGGCGTGTAGGGAACCGGATTCGGAACCGGTGGAAACCGGTGTGCTCCTGCTGTACACAGGTTCACCCGACAGTCCGAGTCCGAAGCACGTCGCCCGCTATCTGCGCACGTTTCTCATGGACCCCCATATGCTCACCATGCCGTATCTGCCGCGGGCCCTGCTGGTCAGGGGCATCATCGTGCCCGTGCGGGCGCGCAAGTCGGCAGTACGCTATCAGCGCATCTGGACGCCGGAAGGCTCGCCGTTGGCGGTGTACACAGACCGATTCATGGAAAGTCTCCGGGGACAGCTGCCTGGATATGCCGTGGCCGCAGGCGCGGCCTATGGCAGCCGCGCGGTGGAACAAGCCGTTTCTTCCCTGGTAACGCCGGCTTTGAGGCGGCTGGTGGTGTTCCCCCTCTTTCCCCAGTATGCCGAAGCGACACACGCGACGCTTCGCGAACAGGTGGATGTCGCACTGCACGTCCACGGCGGCAGCGGATTGGAGGTGCTTGAAGTGCGGCCTTTTTATGAAAGTTCGCACTACATCGATGCCATGCGGCAGATGGCGGCGCCACGGCTTGAACAATTCGGGGCGGACCATGTCGTCTTCAGTTATCACGGCCTGCCGCTGCGCCAGGCGCACGCAACCCGCGGCCCCGGCCTGCCCGATTATGAAGGACAGTGCGTCCGGACCACCGCGCTCCTCGCCGAGACGCTGCAACTCATGCCCGGCCGCTTCACACAGGCGTACCAGTCCCGCTTCGGCCGGGGATGGCTCGGCCCATCCACGGAAACGGTGCTGGAGGAACTGGCCCGGTCGGGAATGAAACGTGTTGCTCTGCTTGCCCCGTCATTCGTGACAGACTGCTTAGAAACGCTGGAAGAACTGGACCTCGGCGCCCGGGACGTCTTTTTGGCCGCGGGGGGCCGGGAACTGCTGCGTGTTCCCGCGCTGAACGACCACCCCGCCTGGATCCGGGCGGCGGCGGCGCTGGTGCAGGAAACGATATCGCGGGCATAAAAACAGCGCGGCTCAATCCTCGCCCGTGATTTCCTCCCGGGTCCGCGCGCGCAGCAGGCGCACCTCGTGAATGTGGAAATCGGACACTGATTCGATGGAAATTTCGCGACTGAAGCGCTCCGCAATCACATCCAGCAGTTCCCGGTCCTCGCCGCGCAGGCGCCGTGCCACGTCGGGGTGGGCCTGCAGGATGATATGCTTTTCCTTGGTCGCGCAGAAAAGGGACTGCAGCCGCCGGAGACAGTCAAAGGTCACCGTCGTGACCGAACGCACCATGCCGCTGCCTTCGCAATAGGGACAGGGCTGGGACAAGGCCTTTACCAGGTTGTGCCGGACGCGTTTGCGGGTCATTTCGATCATGCCCAGTTCGCTCACTTCGGAAAGGGTGATGCGGGCACGATCATTCTTCAACGCCTCCCGGAAATGTTTTATCAGCGCGCGCCGGTTCTGTGAATATTCCATGTCAATGAAATCAAGCACGATAATGCCGCCCATGTCGCGCAGGCGCAGCTGCCGCGCGATTTCATCCGCGGCCTCAAGGTTCGTTTGAAGCACCGTGTCCTCAAGCTGTTTCTTGCCGGTAAATTTGCCCGTATTGACGTCTATGGCGATCAGCGCCTCGGTGTGGTCAATGGCGATATACCCGCCGCTCTTGAGATAGACCTTGCGGCGCAGCGCCTTTTCAATTTCCTCCTCGATGCCCATCTTGTCGAACATGGGCCGCTTCTCCCGGTAAAGCCGCACCCGCTTCACCAGGTGCGGTGAAAACTGTTCGAGAAATTCCTTGACCTTGTTGTTTTCCGACTCGCTGTCGATCACAAGACGGTCGAAGTCCGCGCTGAACAAGTCGCGCACCGTGCGCAGGATGGGTCCAAGGTCTTCCCGCAGCAGCGCGGTGCCCTTGGCCCGTTCGTAGGATTCTTTAACCTTGTTCCAGGCGCGCAGCAGGAAATCCAGGTCCGCTTTGAGTTCCTCGCGGCTGCGGCCTTCGCAGGCCGTGCGCGAAATGATGCCCATGCCCTTCGGGCGCAACTCGCGCAAGGTCTTGCGCAGCCGGTCCCGTTCCTTGTCCGACTCAATCTTGCGTGAGACGCCCAGCGTGCTTACCGTGGGCAGCAGCACCAGGTAGCGGCCGGGGAAGGTGATGAAATTGGTCAGGCGGGGTCCCTTCGCGCCCATGCGGTCCTTGACCACCTGCACCATGACGAACTGGTTTTTCTTGAACATGGTTTCGATGGCCTGCTGACGCGCCCGTGTCTTTCGTGATTTCGCGCGCGGCACGCCGTCTTCCAGCACAATGTCGCCGGTGCCTTCCGCGCCGGCGATATCGGACACATAAAGGAATCCGTTCTTCTCCAGGCCGATATCGACAAACGCCGCCTGAATGCCGGGAATGACCGCATCCACGCGGCCCCGGTAAATATTGCCCACAATGCTCCGGTCTTCTTCCCGTTCAATGATCAATTCGGCCAGGCGCCTGTTTTCGAGCAAGGCGATACGGTTTTCCAGGGGGTTTACATTAATCGCAAGTGTTTTCATAAAATCTCCAGCAACGCCCAAATACGTTGGCATTCTTCGCAAAGTAATGCGGGTATTGTACTTCATTGTTCGGGGCATGCACCACTACGAACCGCGCCCCCGCCATACGCCTCCCTCGCGGGCCATTCCAGAATTGACGCGTAATGTCCGGCTATGCGATGATTCAAGGGCGCGGTCTCACGGCTGAACCGCCCCGGTTTACAGAAAATCACCTTACAGGAGATTCGCGACTATGAAACGCTCCATTTTTTCAGGTTTCGCCTTTCTTAGCATGCTTGCGGCAACATGCATTTCTTTTGCCGGGGCGGAACCGGTGCAGTACCGCGAAGACGCACTCACGCTGCCGACCTATCCCTGGTATGAGGACCCCCACCCGGCATTGCGCGCCTATGAAAATGCCATCTATTATCCCTACACGCGGCAGGAACATATCAGCAAGACCAGCGCGCCGCGTACCTACCGAACACTGGTCCTGGAAAACGAGTATCTGCGCGTGACCTGCATTCCGGAACTGGGCGGGCGCATCCATTCCGTATATGTAAAGGCGACCGGCAAAGAAATGTTTCACCGCAACGATGTGATCAAACCGGCCCTCATCGCCATGCGCGGCGCATGGATCAGCGGCGGCATCGAGTGGAACGCCGGTCCCCACGGCCATACGGTAACGGTGGTATCGCCCGTGGATGCGCTGATACGGGACAATGGCGACGGTTCCGCGACGCTGGTGGTCGGCAATACGGAAAAGATGTTCCGCACGCGCTGGACCGTGGAACTGACACTGCACCCGGGCCGGGCCCTTCTGGATGAAACGATCCGCATGTACAACCCCACGGACACCGTGGCCCCCTATTACTTCTGGAACTGCACGGCTTTCCCAAACCTCGAGGGCACCCGCTTCATCTATCCCATGACGCTGGGCACGGATCATAACGGGACTTCTTTTTACCGCTGGCCGATCCATGAGGGCAAGGATCTGAGCTACCTGAAGAATTACGAGACCATGTCTTCCATTTTCGGCTATCAATGCGATTTCGATTTCTTCGGCGCCTACGATGTGAATCTGGACCAGGGTATCGTTTCCTATGCCAACCACCATGAACTGCCCGGCAAAAAGGCCTGGACCTGGGGTAAGGACGACTTTGGTGTCGTCAGCCAGATGTCCTTGTCCGACGCGGGCCCGGTCCATGCCCAGTACATCGAAGTGCAGAGTGGTCCGTTGCTGACCCAGTCCGACTACGGTATGCTCAAGCCGGGGCGTGAAATCCGCTGGCGCGAATACTGGTATCCGGTCCACGGGTTGGGCGACGGCTTTGAATATGCCACC
>ENA-UOUL01002319-UOUL01002319.1-bioreactor-metagenome-genome-assembly--contig:-NODE-2319-length-22595-cov-4.054179_pt1 | contig 22595 bp, 21 predicted proteins | sample MGYA00249838_ERZ747220 | MGnify/ENA primary metagenome ERZ747220 (study PRJEB28778, sample SAMN05720191) | bioreactor metagenome | isolation source: Anaerobic biogas reactor | place: USA:Washington...
TGAATAAGTCCAATCAACCAGGGAGACGAATTCCCCGGCCTGGTACTTCCAAATCGAGAAGTAACCGTCTTCGCTGACCTCCAGCACGGTGAAGTTATCGTTATCCTGGATGCCGCAGACAAAGCCGAAATCAGCATCACCAACGCCCTGGATCACGCGCGCATCCACAACCATAACCATCTCATCAAGGCTATATTCAACCTCTGACCAGATCACATAATCTGGTGCCATAACCTCGATGGTCAATTCACCGGCTTCATAGGCGGCGCTGCCTTTGCTGGTGTTGCTGGTATACCAGCCGCTATTGGGGTTGGAAAAATCATCTTCAAAGATCACTTCGCCTTCCAGTTCGTATTCCTCCCCGCGCGAAGCCCCTGGTTCAATGGCCACCTCCCCAAGCTTAGCTGCCTCAATCAAGCCCAGCGCTAGTTTGACAGGGCGCAGGGCATTGATAAACCCGCCGGTGGGCACGCAGTTATCGTTGACATCAATGACCCCATCCCGGTTGGTATCTGCCAGGGGGCGGCAGTCCACAAAGGCTGCTTCAATATCGCCGGATCCCACTTGGGTGGGCACGCCAATCAGCTCACCGCGCTCATTAACAGCCAGCCCACCCGAGTTACCACCGGCAATGGTAGCACTGGTCTTGACGAAGGCACGGTTGCCATAGGCTTCTTCGAAGGTAAAGCCACTCACCTCACCACGTGTTAGGGTGATGGTATCGCCACCGATGCCCGGGTAACCGAGGATGACGATTGGGTCGCCTAATGTCAAGGTGTCGGAGTTGCCCAGCGGAACCGCCGGCAGGTTAAGATCAGCTTGGCTGACTGGGGTGCCGTTGATATTCGCGCGGATCTTGATCACGGCTAGGTCTAACTTGGCATCCAGCTGGATGACGCTGGCAAGGAATGTTTCCACTGGTTTGCTGTCTTGCGCCACAGTTAGGGAAACGACCAGGTCTTTGACGGTGTAGAAGCGGTCTGAATTGACTACATGTGCGTTGGTTAGGATCAGGCCGTCGGGTGAGATGATGGTGCCAGAACCCGTCCAGCCGACTATCTCTTCCCCATCCACCTCCACCAAGGCGCTGATCTGCACCACGGCCTGGTAGGGAATAGGTCCCAATGGGATAGGGGTACGGGCGGTGGAAGGTTCGGGTTCAAAGCCTTCAATGGTTTGTTTGGCGACTTGCAAGTCAAAGACAAAATTAACATCGCCTTTTTCAGTTACCACGGTGCCATCACTAGAAAAATCGCCCTCCTGCCCGGCCTTGAAAACAAAGGTGAGGGTTTCACTTCCCATAGGGGCAATGGTGCGGGGGTAGGCAAAACTGGTTTGATAACCATCGGAGACACCCGCTTCCAGCTCTGGGAGGGTTTTCATCAGCGTAGCGCTGGCCAAGAGTCGCTCAGGCAGGCGTACTTCTGAGACAACCTCGTTGTAATCGCTCTGGTTTGAAAGGGTTAGTTTCAGCTCAAAGGTATCGCCAACCTGTGGGGGAGCGGTTGGAAGAACGGCGTTGACGGTCAGGGCGCTGGTTTCACCTTTAGGAGAGCCACAAGCAAGAACAGCCAGGACCAGAACGGAGAAGATGATGAATAGGCGAAATGGTGACTTGTGAAATGCCATAAATAACCTCAAAGGTTTACGATTAAAAGGTGATTAAGCGTATCATAAATTTGATGCTTAATCAAAAGATCGCGTTAGTTCATCTAAAATGTTACTGAAATAGTATCGTTAGCTCAAAAGATAATGTTACTGGAGCTAGCGATGTCCGAAAAAGATGAAATGACAATCAATGAAAGACGGAAGTACTTACACAAAATGTGGAAGTTGTATCGAGGAGCCACAAAGAAAGAAAAAAGTAAGATGCTTGATGATATGGAGCATGTAACCGGGATGAACAGGAAATCCATTATTCGCATATTAAATGGTCGCTTATCACGAAAGAAAAGAACCAATGAACGGGGCCCAACCTATGGAGGAGATGTAATTGCTGCAGCCAGAATAATATCACGTGTATTAGATCATCCATGCGCTGAGCGGCTTCAACCAAACCTTGTCTTTATGGCAAAGCATCTCAGTAACCATCATCAATTAGTTGTGGGTGAGGATACTTTAGAAGGCTTAGAGAGGATCAGTATCTCCACATTGAAAAGGGCCCTGGCAAACACCAATAAGACAGCAGATAAAATCGGACAGAAAAGATACCCTACAAGAAAAAGAAACTCATTTAGAGAAACATACCCCATGCGCAGGATACCTTATGATATCCCCCAACCTGGTCACTTTGAGGTTGATTTGGTTCTGCATTGCGACGAGGACAGTTCCGGAGGGTATATTCATACCATTCAAATGACAGATGTGGCGACAGGTTGGTGCGGAATACAAGCTGTTTTTGGTCGTAGTTATCGCGTGATGAAAGATGGCTTTGAGTGGATCCTGATGAATTTGCCGATCCCAGTCATAGAAATACACCCCGATAACGGAGGTGAGTTCTTCAACCAACATTTACTCAGGTTTTGGAAAGATGCTCTCCCCGATCTATATATATCCCGATCTCGTCCTTTTCATAAAAACGATAATCGCTTTGTCGAGGAGAATAATGCCAGCTTGATTAGGGCTTATATCGGTTATGGTCGCCTGGACACCTTACAGCAGTTGATGATTTTACGCGAAATTTATAATGACCTCATGTGTTATCACAATTTCTTCCAACCTGTTATGAAAACAATCCAGAAAAATTATCTTGATGAGATGCATTACCGACGAGTATTTGACCACGCGCGACCACCCTTGGATCGTCTGGCAGAAACCAATGCTGTCACAAAACACAACCTTGAGTTGCTCATGTATATGCGCGACCAGGTTGACATTCTAGCGCTACGTGAAAGACTTGAGAAGAATATTTATAATCTTTGGCATGTCAAATCTACAGAAAATGCTAACCCGGTCAATATCTTTGATACTTTAAGAATGGAGGAGGACTATCATTCGGTAACATTATCTTTTGAACCAACCAAACCTGTTCAGTAACATTTTCTTTTGACTTGACAGGATACCCGCCTCTTCAGACCAATTGTGGGTGGCTGGCTCGGCGGGCAATATAAATCTTATAATGATTAGCCTAGAGCGAATCGAAGTATTTCGATTCTTCGATCGCGTCCTTGCCCATTTCTTCCATGTCAACCGGTTTCACTGCTTCGGCAGCACTCTCAGCCTCCCTGGCCTCAGCCGCGGCCAGCTGTGCCGGCGTCGCGCGCACGGTCATCACGAAGCGCTTGCACGATTCGCAGCGTTCCAGCCGGCCCACCACCAGGTTCATGCCCATCAGCGAACGCGGGAAAGGATGCCCGCACCTTGGGCAGATCGTGCCACCCAGGATGCCGTAATTGCGCGGCTGGCCTGGCTGGGGCGCTTGCTTGGGTTTGCCGATGAACTGCACCAAGGCGCTAAAGCCCATGGCCGCAATCATAACCACGCCCACCGGCACGAGGATATTCTTGATCCCACTGCTTTCCTCTGCCTGGGTCACGAAGTTATAGCGCAAAGTATTGCTGTTAAAGGTCTCGCTGTTTTTAGTTGTAATCACGGCTGAAATATCGTGCGGGCCGTAGCCGTAATCATCGGTATGGAATTCAAATTTGAAGGGTGCCTCATTAAGCACAGCGATTTCTTGCCCGTCGATCAGGTAGGTGACCTGCTGTACGTCAAGGCCCTCGCCCACCAGGCGCAGGCTCATCCGTCCGCGGATATTGCTGCCAGCGCCGTAACCAAACTCACGCCGCAGCGAAATGCGGTAATCCGGCTCATCTTGCGCAGCGGCAGGGCTGAGGTTACTCAAAAGCAGGCCAAATGCCAGGGTAATTGCACAAAATAATAATGCTCGTTTTTTCATCATTCATCACTTCCAACGGGTTAATATGGTTTCACGTTCAAAGATGCTGGCGCCAAGGAAGACCATCCCCACGTCAACCGCCGCCAGGACCACAATCGCAATAATCATAAAGGTCACGTTGATGATGATCAGCCCGGCCAGCTGCGCAAACAACACGGCCATAATCGGGATGATCACCACCGTTGAGACCTGCTCTGCCACGCGCGGGTCGTTCACACGCGAGGAGACGTACAAAGCAAAGTTGACCGCCACGATCGACATCAGCGGCCCCACCACCAAAATCGCCAACAGCCAGGTTGGGCCGGCAATATAAGCCCGCACGCCGGCGCTGACGCCAATCAAGGGCAGTGCTAGCAGGAACAACCCAAACGCAGCCCAGGTGGTCACAATAGCCGGGATCGCCGCAGCCAGGCTCTTGCCTGCCAGAAGTTCCACGGTAGTAATTGGTGTAGCCAACAAAGGCTCCAGGCTGCGCGTCGTTTTCTCGCCCACAATGCTGTAAGCTGCAATCGTAATTGGGATGATCACCGGCATCATCATGAACAGCAGCATAAACTGGTTCATCAAGTAAATTTGCATGCATTCACCGCCGCTCAAGCCGCTGCAGCTTGCCAGGAAGGCCTCCGGCACGTCCGCGGTGGAGCCGTTCATATCGCCCACTGCCTCGCCCATCACGCTCAGCATCACCAGCGGCAGGATGGTAAAAATCAAGGGCATGAAGCTGATGGTGAAGATCACCATGCGGTTTTTGAATACTTCTGCCCATTCCTTATCAATAATCGTACGAATATGTCTCATGCCTGCCTCCCTTGCCCGTTTTGGTGCAGCATCTCCAAGTAGACCTGTTCCAGCGAATGCCGCAGCTCGCCAATGAAGCGGATCGCTGCCCCGGCCTCTACCAGTTGCCGCACAATTTCGGGGTTGTCTTGCTCTGGGTTGGCAAGGCTGATGACGAGTTTGTTCTCAAGCGCCTCAACTGCTTGCACAAAGGGCAGGCCGCGCAGCATGTCTGCCCATTCGGGCTGCAGCACTGCCAAATGCACCACGATCTTGCGCCCGAATAACTGCTGCCTGAGGGCGGCGGGCGTATCCACCGCGATCACCTTTTGCTTGAAGATGGCAATCCGGTCGCATAAGCGGTCAGCCTCGTCCAGGTTGTGGGTGCACATGAAGATCGTGCGCCCCAGTGCCCTCAGGCTCTCAATAAACTCACGCACCATCTTGGCCGCCTCTGGGTCCAGGCCAGAGGTGGGCTCATCCAAAAAGAGCACCTTTGGGTCATGCAGCAGCGCCCGCGCAATAGCCAATTTCTGGCGCATACCCTTCGAAAACGACCCGACCGGGTCTGCCCGGCGCTCCCACAGTCCTAGCATCTGCAAATACTTACGCACCTGCCCAGGCACATCCGTAACGTCGTACAGGTTCGCAAAGATGGCCAGGTTCTTCTCGGCTGACAGGCGCTCGTACATGCCCGGCGTCTCGGTCAAGATGCCAATCGAGCGCCGGATGGCGCTGTTCTCTTTACCCAATACCAGGTTGTTGATCGTTGCGCTGCCGCTGGTGGGCTCAATCAGGCCGGCCAGCATGCGCACGGTGGTGGTCTTGCCGGCCCCGTTCGGGCCCAAAAAACCAAACACCTCCCCTTCCCGCACGGCCAGGCTCAGCCCTTCCACGGCCTTGATCTCCGTCTTTTCCTTTTTGCCAATTTTAAAGACCTTACCCAGGTCTTGTGTGATGATCATAAATATTCCTTTGATTTACTGTGATCGATTTTCTATAATTATTATAAGACTTAATTTGTCGTCAGACGTACAACAATGTATTTTATTAAAACATCAAGGCCTCCAGTGTCTGGAAGCCTTGAGTCTAGAAGTAAGAAATCTTGTTAGATCTATCTAAATATGAGTGGGAAGTAATAGGTCCAAGTGAATCTTAAGGTAATGATCACCGGGTCATGGTCAGAAGAGCGGAATTCGTGGGATTGATATAGGTCCGGGCTCTTAAATTCCAGGTTGTAATCAATCACCGAAAGCTCATCTGCATTAATATGCCAGATTGCCACGTCTGCCACATTGTCAGCCAGGCTGGTTGTGGTGAGCGCATGGTCAAGGTATCCTGCCATGCCATCAAAGACATAGGTATAGCGGTCAGTTTCATCCAGTTTATCTTCGATCTGGTTTACCAGTCCTCCTGTAGTTAGGGTAAGGATAGGATCCTCACCACCGTAGCTGTTCAGGTCACCAGTGACGATCACATTGGGTTCGATCGGTGCAAGCGTGCCCTCAATCCAATCTAGTAGCGCTTCGGACATGGCAACCCGGGTCGCGTTGTAGCAACCGATCCCGCCGCCCAAATCTTCATCACCAGTATAGTTAGGATCCCCGCAATTCTTGGATTTAAAGTGGTTCACAATCACCCAGAATTGCTCACCGCTGGCATTGTCTTCAAAAAGCTGTGCAATTGGATAGCGGTAAAGGTCAAAAGGTGCGACAGACAAACTTAATGCCTCGCCAACAGGGCTCACACTGGCTGGTTTGTAGATAATCGCCTGCTGGATCGCATCTCCACCTACACCAGTTAAGGGGTCGTGGATGAAATTATAAATTGGTGAGCCAGCAGCTGCGTTTAGCGCTTCGGTGAATGCTGCCACGGCCCCTGCGCCATCCCAAGCTTCGATTTCATTCAGACCATAAACATCCGCATCAATATCCAAAGCCGCTGAAACCAACTTGTCCTGCTGCCTGGTGAATTCAAGAGGTGAATCAGCGCCACGGGGCGTATTCTCAGATGTATATGGTGATCCTGGGGGATAAGGAGTCGTATCTATTGTAGTGAAGTAGTTGAGCACATTAAAGGATACAATCTTTAATTCACCTTCCAACTCAGGTGAAGTTGTTGGACGAGGGTTGGTGATGGTAAAAACAGGTACGCTGACTGGGTGGATGCGATAATATACATCTGGGAAAACCAGTTCTTCTGCCACATTAGAGCGAACAGCAGTGGTGCGGCCTTGGTCGATAATGCCAATTAGCCCACTTACCGTATCCCCTGCCCTCAAAACACCATCACTCGCATAGTATGAAATCGGGTTCGGGTTTTGCACCGTGCTGCCGTCATCCAAAACAATCATGCGCCCAATATTGTCGATGTAATCACCACCCGTGCCATTGGTCGGGTTCATGATCCTGCCATCAGAGCCCAAGGTCAGCTGTCCGAAGCGTCCCTGGAAGTAATTCTGCTGAATGGTCAGGGTCTGCTCAAACGAAACCAGCATGCCCTCATAGCGTTCCAGGTATACATTCGGATCCGCCTCATCAGGAATAGGCAGGCTTACTGGTACGACAACCGGGGATAACCCTGTTGCGCAGGTTTCCACATTAGAGATTGAGCTTAATTGCGTCATGGCGGCCATAGCACCATAACTGCCATTGTATTCACTAACGGTTCCCGTAACGCGAACATGGTCGCCAACGCTCTTGTTCAGGCCGTAAACAAACAACCCTTCTGAAGTTGCGTCATCCAGGTCCACATCCGCATCGAGAGATTGCAGGAAAGAACCGCCCAATCCAGCAAGGTAGGCTGAAACTACACCTTCAACAGTTTTGACCTGCGTTGCAGCTGGAGATGTGACGCCACTGCCCTGGATTTCATTAAGCTTAGTGTAAGTCTGTCCGCAGTACGTGGTAGAAAAAGTGAAACTATAGCGCGCTGCCATCAAATCTGGCGGGTCAATTTCATCAACGTCACTTACAGCATGTTCATAAATCGTCACAGTACAGCTTTCCGCAGGCAAAAAGTCCCACTCGGGGCTGATTGTGTAGGTTGTGGGACCGCCGCTCACCGTTGAGGTATGGGTGCCAGAACCGCACTCAACACCAAACCAGTCACTGGAGAGATTAACTGGCTCACTGAAAGTGACGACAATATCTGCGTCAACAGCCACACCATTTGCACCGTTTGCAGGCACCGTGCTGGCAACGCTGGGAGCGACATCCACCGGGCAATAATTGGTAATTCCAGGGGTGCTGTCAGTATATTTGAAATCAACATTGTTTACATCAGTATCAACGCCATCTGGGCAGCGAGAAATGCTTTTTAAAACTTCTGATGCATCATCAATTAATCCCACACCTGAGCCTTCAGTGTATGGAGCGCCTGTATCTCCCTCATAGCTAACTGTATCTACTAATTCAGTTCCAAGGCGCAAGCCAACTGCATCAGGGGCACCGTTTTGTATCAGATTTGTATCTGGTGAAACATCCAAGTCACAATTGGCAACATTTGCTGCATCTCCGCAGATAACATAATAATCACCGGCTGCTAGGGTCACAGACGGAAGATTGATAGTACCTGCAACTGAAGCTCCACCACCATCGCCATTAATCAACTCAACAGAATAACTACTTAAATCAATACTTATACTTCCAGTATTTTTTAATTCCACAAATTCAGCATTATCAGTGCTTGGTTGGTCGTAATCTATCTCATTAATAACTAAAGCTGGCTCACCACTAGTGACAGTAAATGAACATCCTGAGTCTATTGCCAGCGGATTGCCATCGTCACCAATCCAGTTAGTATTATCACTGATGTATTCTAATAATTGTTCTTTAGTTCCTGTGTGGTTGCTTGTGCAATTCAACTTTACATTATCCACCTCTGTAACCGCAACGGCTGTCTCGCCGTCAATTAATCCAGTTGGTAGTGCAGAATCATTCGATGTGGTTGCGTCTGCTTGCCAAACTGCGGCTCCTTCACCGTTTAGGGCATAAACGAGTGAGGGGGTGAGAGCACTGCCCAGAAAAGCTATAATTTGATCCCCACCGGTTGCTAAAGAAAAGCCGTTGCTTCCAAGATCGGTGTTATCAATGGACCATGGTGAACCCAAATCATCGAACGGGTCGTCTTCAAATACAACGGTTCCTGCAGCAATACCCCCTGTAGGTACTGTGTACTTGATGCCGCCTTCATTAGCTCTGAATGCATTAGTTGTAGAAAGCCACCCATCATCAGTAAACCGAATTTCTGTTCCTTCTGCCAGGTCGGCTAGTGCAACAAAGGCCAATCCATCTGGTGTATCAGTATTCATTAAAATAATAGCTACATCTCCTGGAGCAATAGTGCTCCTTTGGGCAACCGCCCCCTTCGGCATAAACCCAAGCGCGCTGAACAATAGGATCACCGCCAGCGCTGCGTTGATCGTTCTAAGCCTGTATTTCATGATAATTAACCTCCTGGTAAGTAGTTTGGATGAGTAATCTTGATAGAATCATTATAGCTTAAACCCCCCCCTTTTTCATTAAGTAATTCATTAAAAATTTTGAAAATTCCCTGCTTTCATGGGTCGTAGCCCTGTAGGTCACGTATGGTTGCGCAGCAACCTACGTGACAATTACCGGTTATAACAATTTCCGGTGAAAGTAAAAAGGATCAAGCTGAAAACCAATCATTAAGAATCCTCTCCCTTTAAGGATCAATTGGGTTGGTTTTAACTTTTATAAGGGGAGACATCGTGGTGGTAACCAGGGGAGGGTGAGGGTTTAATAGGTTCTTTGACTGCGTTTATGCAGTCCTATAAGATATGCTTGGCCACCTCAGTGATCTGCGTGACAAATAACCGCGAACAAAACGATCTCTGTCACGTTGAAAACGTGACCTACAAAAAACCAAACCTATCGGCCCCGTAGGTCACGTATGGTTGTCCCAGCGACTACTCCCCTCTCATCGGCCTAAAACTGCGCCGATGCTCCGCGCAAGCCCCCATCGCCGCCAGCGCAGCCAGGTGTGCCTTGGTGCCGTAACCCTTGTGCCGGCCAAAGCCATAACCCGGGTAGCGCGCGTCCATCTCCCCCATCAGCGCATCCCTTGCCGTCTTCGCCAAGACCGAGGCGCAGGCAATGCTCAATGAGCGGCAGTCCCCCTTCACCAGCGCCGTTTGCGGTGTGCTCAAGTCCTTAAGCTTGAAGTAATCAATCAGCAAATGTTCGGAGGGCTGCGCCATCCGCTCTAATGCCCGCTTAGCCGCCAGGCGAACAGCAGCGGCAATGCCTATCGTGTCAATTTCATCCGCCCCGCCAAACCCCACCTGCCAATCCAAGGCAATTTCCTTTATCTTCTCCGCCCAATAGTCGCGCAGCCCAGGCCGCATCTGCTTAGAATCGCGCACCCCCGCCAGGCAGCTTTCAAGCTCAGCCAAGCCCGCCGGCAAGATCACCAACCCCACCGCCACCGGTCCGGCCAGCGCCCCTCGGCCGGCCTCGTCAATGCCTGCAACCAGCAGAGAGCCCGTCTGCCACAAGGCGCGCTCAAAACTTAAATCAGGGTTGAGGGGGATCAGGCTCGGGTCAAACCTAACGCGGGTCATACAAGCCAAGCCGCGCATTGCGGCGGATAACGAGCAGGTCAAGTGCCATGCGCAGCGAATCCTTTACCAGGCGCACGCGGCTGTCCGGGTTGAAATACCAGTTAATCGGCACCTCGCGTATCTTATAGCCGTGCTTGCGGGCAATCAGCAGCACCTCCGCATCAAAAGACATGCCTTCCAGGGTCTGCAGCGGGAAAATCGCCTCGGCAACCTCCGCGCGGAAGCACTTGAACCCACACTGGGTATCCTGTAATCCCGGCAACGCCAGGAAACGCACCAGCGCATTAAACAGCCGCCCAACCAGGTGGCGGTACCCTGGTTCATCGTAGCGCTTAGCGCCAGGCACCTCGCGCGAACCGATCGCTATGTCAAAAGGCTCCAGTTGGGGCGGCAGGAACTTGCTCACCTCTTCAATCGGCATGGAGAGGTCCGCATCAGCAAAGAAGCGGTAAGCCCCCTTGGCCGCCAGCATGCCAGTCCGCACGGCCAAGCCCTTGCCACGCCGGCGCTCCTGGATCAGGCGCAGGGTCGGCAGGGTCTGCTCCCATACATGCACCACCTCGGCGGTTCGGTCTGTGCTGCCGTTATCGACGACAATGACTTCTGTCAAGTAGGGCTGCGCTTCCACGAAGGTTTGAATCTTTTCCAGCGAACTTGGCAAGCGCTTCTCCTCGTTGAAAGCCGGGATGATAATGGATAGCAACGGCTGTCCTTCCGTCATAACCTGCCTCTACAATTACGGATTCTGATAGATGTTTGGGCAATCATCACTGGTCTTGACCTCTTGATAAATAATAAACCGTCCCATCGGGAAATTCAACCAGCTGCTCCAGGGTGGTGAAAGTCAGCAGCTCCTCGGGTGTGAAGAAGTGTTCTTCCTGGATATGATCAAACCAGACCAAGCAAGCCTGGCCCTCCTCCGGCCAACCAGCTCGCAGTGATTCCAAAGTATCTAGCGTGGCAGTGCCTCGGTATTTGCGCGGGGATTCATATGCCAACTGGCCGCTGTGAAAAATGATGGCATGGTAATTATTACTGTAGACCTTTCGGTCAGGGAAGTTCTGCACGATGTACTGTAGCGTGGCATTTTCGCGCCAAAATCGGCTGCTAAAGCCTTCGCCCTCTGAACGCATTGTATCAAATTTGGCATTTGCCCGCGCCAGGGGGTATATCAACCAGGTTGCCACGAAAAGGCATAGTGCCACCTGTGCTAAAAGCTTCCCCTTGCGTAATCCAAATAGCTTGAAAAGTTCCTGGAAGAAAGCCAATACCAGGAGGTTCGCAGGGATAAATATTGGCGCGAGGTAGCGGTTATCAATCAGTTGTAAAAATGTTGTTCTGGCGTTGATCATCAAGAATGCCAGGTATCCTAAGATCCACAGCAGAATATGAAAATATCGCGATACTGCCGGGCGGTCTTTTTGCCATACTTCCTTATAATAAAGCGCTATGCCAAAACCGAGCAAGAAGAAGAAGGGATAAAGTACAAAGCCGTTTTCAAACGCTTCTCCAGGTATGAACCATTTCAGCATACTCAGGACCATCGATCTCGCATTTTCCAAATAACTATAACTGGAGGTAACCCTTGTCCCGGTAAAAGACCCGCTTTTGAAATAATTCTGCAGCAAGATAAAAACTAAAGGCAGGCTTGCTAATACCCCTGACACAATGATGTGAAATATTTTCCTCTTAAAGGGTGACTTAGTAAAAACTAGGATACTTAAAGCCCAGGAAAAAATGAATATCACGCCGGCATAGCGGGTGGCGCAAGCCAAGCCTAAGGCCACGGCACCGATAATGAGTTGGCGCCAACCAGGCCTGCGCAGGTAAGAATCTAAGCATATTAAGGCTAACAGCACAAGAACAATGAATAAAGGTTCAGAATAAGCACCTAGGAAAAAGGGCAAGAGCGGTATGGCAACCATAACGCTGATGATCGCCAAGACAAGGAATAGAATCGACGAGTTGAGGTAGCGCTTGTAAAATATACCAGTTAACAAGACGGTAAGCCCAATTAGGAAGGCATTAACTAAGCGCGCTGCTTCAAGCGGCTCAATGCTTGCTAACGATGTCAAAGCAGCTAACAGGGCAGGATAAAGCGGTGGGAAGACGGTCAGGTCAATCCGATTGCCCTTCGCCAACTCGCCGGCATAATAAAGATAGGTCTTTCCGTCTGGCGAAACACTGACCCCGTAATTTTGGGTTCCCCATAGCACCATGGCAGCGGCAGCAATACTTAACAAGGTTAAAGCAACCCAGAAATACAGGTTTTTATTATCCTCTTGGTTCACTGCAATGCTCAAGGCGATCTCCTAAATGACCCAACCAAAAAACTCTGACAAACATCACAAATATTAAACAAAGCTGATGCTTATTATAACCAGTAAACATAACACGCAATACCATAATTAAAAACAAGGGATATTCTTTAGCGGATTTGCTATTAAATAAAAAGGTCGGGGTGGGCGGACTTGAACCGCCGACCTCTGCGTCCCAAACGCAGCGCGCTAGCCGACTGCGCTACACCCCGGCAACTCAGAGTATAATCCGTTTTGTTGGCAAACGTCAAGGCGTGAAAGATGGCAATATTGAAAAAATCGGCAACCAGCTTTTTATTAATTTTGTTTTGTGTTATTTTGAGCGCCTGCCAACCGGCTGCCCTGTCTTCAACGCCAACCCCAACCCAGCCCCCAGCACCAACCGAGACGGCTTATCCAACCGCTACGCAAACGCTCCCCCCCACCGCGACGTCAGCGCCAACTAAAGAGCCGACGCAAATCCCCCCCAGCCCCACGCCGGCCTGCACCCTCAGCGAGGGCACGGTAACCCTAGCGTCCTTTGAAAGCGAAACCCTGCAGACCTTATTCCACCTGCGTGTCTATACCCCGCCCTGTTACGGCTACGATCCCTCCCAGCGTTACCCGGTATTATATCTTTTGCACGGCCTCGGGGCAGATGATGCGCAATGGCAGGAATTAGGCGTGACCGAAGCAGCCGATCGTATGATCAACCAAGGGGAAGCCACTCCTTTCATCATCGTTATGCCCTATGAGCCTAAATACACCGCCCAAGAGCCCCTAATTTATCCGACGATAATCACGGGTGAACTGGTGCCCTGGGTTGATGCGCAGTACCAAACCTTAGTGGGCAGCCGCTTTCGTGCTATAGGCGGCCTGTCGCGCGGGGCTGCTTGGGCATTGCGCATCGGGGCTTCCAATTGGGAGCAATTCGGCGCCATAGGCTTGCACAGCCTGCCCTCCTTGGCGGATGAGGGTCAACTCTCGTTTCAGAAACTCCTAAAGATACCGAAAGATGAATTCCCGCGCTTATTTTTAGATATTGGCGATCGCGATCGGGAGCGCCAGTTTGCCCTGGCCTTTGAAGCAGACTTGGCTGAAGCCAATATCCCCCACACTTGGTACCTATTTAAGGGTGAACATACGCGCACTTACTGGCAGGAGCATCTCCCTATTTACCTGGAATGGTATACCCAAGACTGGTAAGCCCAAATGCCCTTTCGGATTTGGGAAATGAAGTACAATTAATGAGCCGATTTGAATAAGACCTAATCGGGCACTTAGTACATCAATACGTTGCACATTAAAATCAAGTTCACCCATTAAAAAGAAAGGAAATCGTAAATGTACCAAAAAATTATCATCATTGGAAATCTAGGCCGAGATCCTGAAATGCGCTACACCGCGGATGGCAAACCGGTTACCTCGTTCAGCGTCGCCACCAGCCGCAAATACCGCGACATCAGTGAAACCACCTGGTTTAGAGTGTCTGTTTGGGGAAACCAGGCCGAAAGCTGCAATCAGTATCTACAAAAAGGCTCTAAAGTATTGGTAGAAGGCCGGCTGTCGCCAGATTTGAGCACCGGCGGCCCTAAGGTATACCAAAAGAAAGACGGCTCCTTTGGCGCAGGTTATGAAATTAACGCGGACACAGTTCGCTTCTTATCTACGCGTGCAGGGGCGGAAGCTGGCGAAGAAGACAGTGCCAGCGATGATGACAACATCCCCTTCTAGGAGCCAACGTGGCTGATATTCGTCAAATAAACGTCATCCTCCCCGAAGACCTCGAAGCAATTTTTGCAAATGTGGTGCGTTTATCACATACGCCTGGTGAGTTCATCATGGATTTTTCTTCCATATTGCCAGGTAACATGAAACCAAAAGTGAAAGCCCGCATTGTTATGTCGCCCTTAGGGGTTAAGCTATTGCAAAAGGCATTGAATGAAAATATTGCGCGCTACGAGGCGAATTTTGGTGAGATTCGCACACCTTTGGCACACACATTGGCAGATGATTTGTTCAACAACACCAGCAATCCACCAGCACCAGAAGAAAAGTAATGGATTCACTGGAAACTATCTGTGATGCAATCCGTGAGGATTTTGACCGCCGCACCAAGGTGCGTGATGAGGCGCTAGCACAAGCCCGGCAATTAACCAGGCATGCATCATTAGCCATTCGTGCTATTCACCGCGAAGAGGAAGGTGAAGCTTTTGAACAGTTGCAAGCAGCAAAGTCGATTGTCCAAAAGCTTCGCCAGGACCTTAAAGACGACGCTGACTTATATTACTCTGGATACACTCAGGATGCCATTAAAGAGTACGTCGAAGCCGAGCTGACTGTTGCTTTAATCAAAGATAGGCCACTCCCCACCCCCGAAATGCTTGGCGCAGAATACGCCACCTACCTGGGCGGGCTGGCAGAAACCTTGGGCGAATTACGCCGCCGCTGCATGGATCTCTTGCGTCCGGGGTACTCCAAAGAAGTTGAACGCTTACTGCTTTGGATGGATGATATTTTTACCCAGTTGATTACAATGGATTACCCAGACGCCATCACACAAGGCTTACGGCGCAAGACCGACCTGGCACGCGGTATCGTTGAGCGCACACGCGCGGATATCACGGTCAGCTTTAGGCAAAACGAGCTCGAAGACGCACTAGGGAAGTTATCACAACAATTGAATAACCAGGACCACTAAATGCGTACGCTGCGGGCGTCTGAGTTGGGCAGCTACCTGTACTGCCAACGCGCGTGGTGGTACCAGCAGGGCGGCGTTGAACCGCAGAACAGCAACGAGTTAGCCGCAGGTACGCAATTGCACAAATCCCATAGCCGGCAGGTGTTTCTTGCCGGCTTCCTTAATTTCCTGGCTTGGGCTTTCCTGTTAATTGGCTTAATTGCTTTAATCGTTTTGGGGGTCAATTATTGGCTTTGAATAATACTTGGTTAGCGCTGCTTTGCCTCCTTATAGCAGCATTTTTGTTCTTGTTTGCGCGCCGCAAAAAGGATCAAACCGGGCTGCCCGGCGGGCAAATCTTCTACGAAGACATGGGGCGTAAAGAGGCGGTGGCACAAGCCTTTTTTGACCCGCGCCTAAACCTGACCGGCAAACCCGATTACATTGTGCGCCAAGGTAAAGCGCTCATTCCTGTTGAAGTCAAGACTGGCCGCACGCCCCCAGAGCCTTATGACTCTCACATTTTCCAGCTTGCGGCCTATTGTTACCTGGTTGATCAGGCCACAGGCATCCGGCCACCCTATGGCTTGATTAATTACCCAAAGCAAACCTTCAAAATTGATTATTCGCTTGAACTTGAAGAAACCCTGAAATTGTTAATCCAAGAAATGCGATCAAAATGCCAGCTAAATAGTGAAATGATGCGCTCACATGAAGAACCAGCACGCTGCCGGCGCTGTGGGTTCAGGCATGTCTGTGATCAGCGCCTGGCATAAGTTGTTAATTATTTTATGCCAGTTGGTTAGCGCCTCAATGTTGACATGAAAGGTTAAGTCTAGTATCCTATTAATGCGTTCGGGCGGGACCGACGCGGCGGAACCCTGCGAACCCCGTCAGGTCCGAGAGGAAGCAGCGGTAAGGAGGTCATTCTGGGTGCCGTCGGGAAACCTGTCCGAACGCACTTTTAAACTTAAAGTTAAAAGGTAAATTGATGATCGAAAAGACACCCACGCCACCAGTTTGCTCATATGAAGGCTCAGATTACCAGCAGTCTTTTTGGGAAGACGGCGGCCGTGATTACGAAGATGCTGCCGAAGCCGTTGCCCTGCAGCGGCTGTTGCCGAATGCGGGCAGCCTCATGCTAGAGTTAGGCGCTGGCGCGGGCAGGAACACACCCCGTTTCCATATGTATGATAAGGTAGTCCTGTTAGATTACTCCCGCACCCAACTGGAACAGGCACAGCAACGCCTGGGCAATGATCCTCGTCTAATATTTGTGGCAGCGGATGTCTATCGTTTGCCTTTTGTAGACGGTCTGTTTGACGGTGCAACCATGATTCGCACCCTGCACCACATGGCAGAGCCACAACTTGCTTTGAAGAGTGTTCGCCGAATCTTGGCACACAAAGCGCTTTTTATCCTTGAGTTTGCCAATAAACGCAATTTAAAAGCCATTCTGCGCTATTTGGTCGGCAAGCAGTCGTGGAACCCCTTTTCACATGAGCCCGTCGAGTTTGTTGAACTAAATTTCGATTTCCATCCCAAGGCGATTCGCCAGTGGCTGCAAGAGGCCGAATTTAAAATCGAAAAACAGTTAAGTCTTTCTTACCTGCGCACTGAATTTTTAAAGAAGCATGCCCCGCTCAACGTATTGGTGAAAATTGATTCGCTCTTGCAGTGGACTGGTAAGGTGGCGCAGTACTCGCCCAGCATATTCAGCCGCCTGCGCATGGTGGGCTATGCCCCCGAAGTGGTTGCGGGGAGCTTTTTTCAATGCCCAATTTGTGGCCAGGCTTTGCCTGAAAGCAAACAAGATTTACTCTGCCCGACTTGCAATCACCTTTGGCCATATCAAGAGGGCATTTACGATTTTCGAGCATCAAATTAATACTAAACAATCCGACACTGTCACTTTTCTCCCAGATTCGCATCTTAAAACATGATACATAAATAATTTTAAGGAGAAATTGCATGGCAGAAATGATCATTAGTTTTCCAGGTGGCTCCCGGGTAGATGCGGAATACGGATCCTTTACTATTAAGACTGATCAACCGCCTTCCAGCAGTGCCCCCACCCCCTTTAGTTTATTTTTAGCCTCAATGGGCACTTGCGCAGGTATTTATGTGCTTGGCTTTTGCCAACAGCGCGGTTTACCAACTGATAACATTCGCATCGTTCAGCGCATGGACCGCGACCCTTTGTCAGGGCTATACAAAAATATTGAACTTGAAATCCAGGTGCCGCCAGACTTCCCAGAAAAATATCATGCCTCTTTGGTCAGGTCGGCAGAGCTATGCGCGGTCAAAAAACACCTTGAAAACCCGCCCAAATTTGATGTGCATACGACCGTGGTTTCGTAATTAAATATCAGAAAAATAAACAGCTGTAAAACGTGCTTGCAGCTGTTTTGTTTTAAAATTTAGTGCCGGTTCGATTTTTAATCAAGCATTATATCCATTTTAAGAATCCTGCGAAGACGACCAGCAGTAATACATCCACCGCAAACAAGACCCCGATAAACAAGCGCTGTTTCTTTGGAGGCCAGTCATAACAAAGGAACGAGGCCACGAAGAACGGGATGTAAACCGTAATGAAGACTGGGATTGCGCCCCACCAGCTGTAAACCCAATGGAATGCGGGCGTCATTGCCAGGAAAATCTCGATAAATGAGAATAAAGCCGCATTCATAATGGCAAAGAAGATGCGGTTATTAATACCGAGTATCTTCTGCTTTGGGTCTTGGGGAAGTAATTTGCTTAATACTAACCCTGCAACCGCAAACATAAAGGACAGCTCTATCCCAACCCCAACCAGTATAAGAAAAGAGGTTCCCGTTGGTACCGTCCAAAGCGCATGCCCGGAAAAGTGCTGGATTAGGGCGTTGAGTATTTCAAAAAACCAGTGTACGAGATATAAAGACAGGCCGGCAGCAATGCCCTTCCAGTTCTTTTTGCTGTACTCATTGGTATAGATATAAATAACCAGTGCTAACAGGGTAATGACATACCACTGAAAGTTCTCACCGCTGCGCAGGATGGCGAGCGCTTGTTGGGTTAATTCGGGTTGGTTCATTTCTGCTCCTTATGAGAATGTTTTTCTCATTGTATCAAATAGCGCGAAGCCGTAATGGCATTCCTACCAAACCCCGTCTTTGTCATCTAGTTTACAAGCTAATCCATCCAATTAACTTTCAAATAGGCATGATAGAATTTGAATAATGAGGACAATTAATAAACACAGGATAGGAATTTACCTCCTGGTCGTAATTTTAGGCCTGGCCAGCTGTAATATGCCCCTAAGCCCCCAGACGCCTGCAACCGCCACGGCATATGCTGCCAGGCAGACCCTGTCCGCATCTATCTTCAAAACCCCCATGTCGACAGGCCAGGCAAACGCGACGCCAACCAGCCCAGCAAACCCTGCATCGGAAACTTCACCCACGCCCGTTAGCCTTGAAAATGTTACCCCCACACCCCCAGTCAACTTACCGCCGAATGTATTCCCATACTTCAGCCAGTCAGGCGACACATTAAAAGCGGTGTCAGCGCACTTTGGCATAACATCAGACCAAATAACAGCCCCTTCAGGGATAGCTGTATCAGACTTATTACCCGTAGGTACATTGCTGGGCATCCCAGGCTTTGACGAGAGTGCCTATAAGTATTCTATGTTGGCACTGCCAGACAGCGAGGTGGTTTACGGCCCTAACGCGGTTGCATTTGACTTAATAGATTATGCGACCAAAGCTGGTGGATACATCAACCAATATTCAGAACTGCTTGATGGAAAAGTTTATTCTGGTGCCGAAATCATCCAAATGGTGGCTGAAGAAACCTCCACAAACCCGCGCCTCTTGTTAGCATTTGTTGAATTCCGTTCAAACTGGGTCTTAGGCAGTCCTGATGGCGCAGAAAAGGACGTTTACCCCATCGGGTTTAATGCCGCAAATGACAAGGGCTTATACAAAGAACTCATGATCACCGCCCGGTTCTTGGCTGAAGGGTACTATGGCTGGCGTTATGGAACGCTTTCGGAATTAAGTTTCATAGATTCCGGCAAGGTAAAAATCTATCCCCCCTTGAACGCCGGTACGATCGCCATTCAAAAATTGTTTTCAGCCATCTATTACGAAAAATACTGGCAGGATGCGGTATATGGGGAAGCTGGCTTTTTAAAATTTTATGAAGGGCTTTTTGGTGACCCTTGGGCGCGGGCTGTTGCGGTTGAACCGCTGTTGAATGCTGGTGACAGCCAGCCAGTCTTAACCCTCCCGTTTTTACCGGGCTTGCGCTGGGCGTTTACAGCCGGCCCGCATGCCACCTGGCAAATTGGCACGCCGCGCGGCGCCCTGGATTTTGCCCCAGTTACGGGTGAGCCGGCTTGCGCGGTATCCTCTGCCTGGGTGACCGCTTCTGCGCCGGGCTTGGTTGCGCGCAGCTACCGGGGCACCTTGGCCTTAGACTTGGATGGCGACGGCAACGAGGGGACGGGCTGGGTTTTGGTATACATGCACGTTGCAGAATCAGGTCGGGTGCAAAAAGGCGAATTCCTCGAACAAGATGATCTCATAGGCCATCCCTCCTGTGAACGCGGCAATGCTACGGGAACGCACGTTCATTTCACACGGAAATTTAATGGCGAGTGGTTAGCCACCGACGGTTACCTGCCAATGATATTGGACGGCTGGCAGGCTTTTGCAGGGGATGGTCCGTATTCAGGCACGCTCGTGCGAGGTTACCAAACCGTCGTTTCTAACGTCAACGGGATGTCCGGCTCAAGTATTTTTCGAGATGATAATTAAATAAAATAGCTCAAAGACTGCTTTGAGCTATTTGTAGATTTTGGGGATGTAATGAAGCCTGCTTTATGTGCTTTGCAAAGCCTTGGCCTTAACCCGGTTGCGCCAAAACCAGCGATAATACATCACGATTGAAATAGCATAAAGAATGATAGTGATTAAAAACGCAGGCCAGAAACCATAATTCACCTGGATATACCCGCTGATTGACGGGCTGAATGCCCACCCGAAATGGTGCGCCATGCTGTTCAAGCTGGCAACCATCGCTCGTGAATCCGGGTCAACTTGCTCCATTACAAAGGTCTGATAAACAGGGGAACTCATGTTCATCAATGCCAGCCTGATGTAATAGGCTATGGCGCTTAGGCTGAACCAGGGTGAAAAGCCGAGCATGGCCAAAAAGGGAATGCTGAGCGCCTGTGAAACAACCACCACTTGAATTTTCCCGTAGCGTTCTGCCAGGATTGGCGCCACCATCAGGCCGGCGCCCATGGCTAATGAACCCCAGGCGAATAGTAAGCCAATTGATGAATCGGATTGGTTATGCACGTTGCGGAAGAAAACGTTCATAAAAGGCATGATTAACCCAGCCCCAATGGATGTGATCAACATGGGCAGGATTAATCGACTTAAGACGCCAGGGTTTTTCCGCATGTAGGCAAAAGGTGCAAATATTGATTTCTCGTTTTGAGGCAGGTGGTTGTTTTTTATCAAAAAGATAGGGACGAGCGAAATGGCTACACCGATCACGATAAGAGAAAGCGAACTTGAATAGGCCAGGGAACTCATACTGCTAACGCCCAACCAGCCTCCAAACCAGGTTGGCATGTAGCCCCCCACCCATTCTCCGATGGATGTCGCCGTCATTCTCAACCCCGAGCTAAAGCTGAAGAGGTAGGTTCTTTCCTCTCCCTTGCTATTTTCCATCAAGAAAGGCCCCATCGCAACACCGGAAAGGGATTGGGAAATTCCCAAGAAAATGTTCATTGCGATAAACATGGGAATAGAAGGGAAGAGGATCATCATCAATACTGATATGCCTATTCCAGCGGTTCCCAGTAGCAGGGAAAGCTTGCGGCCAATTATATTAATCAAATATCCTAGGGGAAGCGCAATTATTAGCGTAGTTACGTTGCTGGCTGTAATGAGGTTGCCTAAAATGGCCTCATCGTATCCTAGGCTCAATACATAAAAATTAAATAGCAAGCGGTAAATACCCATTGCGGCGCCCAAAACGAAGATGCTCAACAGGTATTTCCGGGCATTCGGTGAAAACGCTTTTACACGCTGATAATAAATCTTTGCAGCAGATTCTGCCCCTCTTCTAAATTTTTTATATATTTGTTGCACTTATTCTATTCCCCGTTCACGAACTTTTCTAAATGATCTTGTGTGCTAATAAAGCCCTCCATTCGGGTTGCGTAGTGGCGTTCACCCTGGGGGGAAATATTGACCTGGACTAACCCGGCGCTGCGCAGCGCCAGCAAATGGTGAACTACTGTTGGCGTACGCAGGCGCAGACTGCGGGCGAGTTGTGTGGGCGTTTGTGGCGAATCCGCTAAGTACCTTAAAATCCTCAAACGTGTTGAATCAGCCAAGGCTTTAAGGCCTCTAATGAGGGTTTCAGGAACGACATCGCCAGGAACCAGGGTCATATCATCTGGTCTTGCCCCAAAAAGAATAATATAGCTGTCTTTGTCTAAGTAATCATAAAAAATGAATGGGGCTCCCCAAAAGGACGGGGCTAAAACAACATGGCTTGAATGCCTAATTTCACTCATGCGCACCCCCAGCGATAGCTCCTCCAGCATGACTGGCACGCTAAGGCTGCCAGCCCTGGCCTGGGCATGCGCCAGACCTTTTTGTAAGGAAGGGATGATTCTCGCTTCTTCTTCAATGAAAAAGCTACTGACAAACATTTCAACCCCAGCGCAATAAGCTTCGCCAAAAGCTTTGCGGTTAGACCAAGCCTTGTGCAGTAGTTCGGGTAAGTTTGATGGGGCAAGCTGGTCATTTCGGTAGACTTCGCGAATAATCTTTAGTTCAGCCTGGGTGTATTTTTTGTTTGGCCTGGTGTTTTCTAACACTTCCCGGTAACGGGCATCGATGATTGGGCTGCAAAAGTGCTTGGCAAGTCTATCCTCGGCAGGGATTTGCTTCATCCTTGCAACGACCACTTCTGCGTTTTTGGGTTGTGGCAAGCTTTGAATCCAGGGTAACGGCACCCGCATAATCGTGGTGGCTAATTCCAGTGTATCGCGCAGCTCGTTTGGCAAACGCGAGCGGACACCAGCGGCCCAAGATGCTCTTAGACCGAAATCTGCCGGTTGATGGATGGCTTTTAGACTGACAAAAAGGTCGTAAGCCGTACCGATATCCCATCCCAGTTTTGGAAATAATGCATTCATACAAGACATCCTAATAAATGAAAATACAATAGATTATTATCTATTGCGTTAGATAATAATCTATACCTCAAAATCCGTCAATATTGCTTATGAAAAACTATGCCTTTACAAGTTAATGCGCTTCTTGACAGCAAAATTTGCACCATTGG
>ENA-UOUL01002323-UOUL01002323.1-bioreactor-metagenome-genome-assembly--contig:-NODE-2323-length-22552-cov-4.378065_pt1 | contig 22552 bp, 22 predicted proteins | sample MGYA00249838_ERZ747220 | MGnify/ENA primary metagenome ERZ747220 (study PRJEB28778, sample SAMN05720191) | bioreactor metagenome | isolation source: Anaerobic biogas reactor | place: USA:Washington...
TTGTACGCATACTCCTGCCCGGCGATGCTGTAGTTCATCGGCAGCACCTTGAACTTTTCGTAGCGATCCACATAATACTTGGGCAGGTCAGAGCAGATGTCTACCATTATCCAATATCCCATGCGCGTTCCTCCATCCCTTTGGTTGGGTTCATTGTATCAATGTGCAGGCGCAGCGTCAACCAAAGGCGCGGGCATATCCCGGTCCTTTCCCGTTCTTGGCACGAATGGCTAAAGTATGTATAATGTGCAAGAGATTGCGCGGCACAGGCCGCTGAAAGGTGGATGCCGATGGTCAACGCACAGGAGTTCGCGCAGGCGCTGAACCTGAAGTGGATTGTGCCCTCCACCAAGACGGAGTGGGATGTGACCTCGCCCGAAATCAACCGCCCCGGGCTTGAGTTCGTTGGTTTTTACGACCACTTTGCCTACAAGCGCCCGCAGGTGATGGGCAATGTGGAGATGAGCTACCTGGCCTCCCTCACCGCGCAGGAGCGCAGGGATTGCCTGGAGCGCTTTTTTACCTACCCAGTGCCGGTGATGATTGTGTGCCGCGGCTTGCAGCCCCATGAGGAAATGGTATCCATTGCCCGCGCCCATGATGTGCCCATCCTGCAAAGCGAGGTGAGCACCACCGCCTTCATCGTGCAGGCCATCTTATACCTGAGCAAGGTGCTGGCCCCGCGCACCACCAAGCATGCGGTGCTGGTGGATGTTTATGGCGTGGGCATCCTACTTACCGGTGAAAGCGGCGTGGGCAAGAGCGAATCGGCGCTGGAGCTGATTAAGCGCGGGCACCAGCTGGTGGCCGATGACATTGTGGACATCCGCCGCGTAGCCCCCGACCGCCTGACGGGCGCCGCACCCGAAACCGTGCGCCACTTCATGGAAATCCGCGGCATTGGCATCATCGACATCCGCGCCATGTACGGCGTGGGCTCGGTGCTGCTGACCAAGTCCATCGACATGGAAATCCACCTGGAAAACTGGAAAGAGAAAAAAGAATACGACCGCCTGGGCCTGACGGAGGAGACCACCCAGATCATGGGCGTCAACATCCCCTATCTGGTCATCCCGGTGCGGCCGGGGCGCAACCTGGCCATCATCATCGAGGTGGCCGCGCGCAACTTCAGCCTCAAAAAGATGGGCTATTCCGCGGCCAGGGAGCTGGACCGCAGGCTCAACGACATGATGAACGCCAACAAGGAATCCTAAGGGGGAGCGGCATGTATTTTATCGGCATCGACCTGGGGGGGACCCAAATCAAAGCAGGGGTGGTGGATGAGGCAGGCAAGGTGCTGGCCAAGGCCGAGACGGCCACACTGGCCGAGCGCCCCTATCAGGATGTGGTGCGCGACATGGCCGCGTGCAGCCTGAAAGCCCTGGAAGAAGGAAACCTGACCGTGGACAGCGTGGGCGGCATCGGCATCGGCATCCCCGGCATCGCCGACAACGTCACCGGCCGAGTAGTCTTTTGTACCAACCTGGGCTGGCACGATATCCCGCTGCGGGACGAGCTGAATAAATACCTGCAATTGCCGGTGGTCATCGACAACGACGCCACGGTGGCCGGCTTTGCCGAGAGCGTATGCGGCGTGAGCCGCGGCCTGCACTCCAGCGTGTTCCTCACCCTGGGCACAGGCGTGGGCGGTGGCATCGTCATCGACGGCAAGCCCTGGACGGGCGCCCATGGCGTGGCCAGCGAAATCGGCCACCTGACCATGGAGGTGGACGGCATCCCCTGCACCTGCGGCAAGAGCGGCTGTGTGGAGCGCTACTGCTCGGCCACGGCGCTGATTCGCATGGCGGGCGAGGTGTGCCTGATGCATCCGGACTGCGCCATCATGCGGCAGGCGGGCGGCAACCCCAAGAAAATCACCGGCCGCATCGTGATGGACCTGGCCAAGGAGGGCGACGAGTTCGCGCTGCGCATCTTCCACCGCTACACCAAATACCTGGCCATCGCCATCAACACCATCATCTCCTTCCTGGACCCGGAGATGGTGGTGCTGGGCGGCGGCATCAGCCATACGGGCAAGTTTTTGATTGACGGCATCGTGGACAAAATTCCGCGCTACCTGATGTACAAGAGCATGCCCTTTCCCCCCATCGCTTTGGCCAGCCTGGGCAATGACGCCGGCATCATCGGCGCCGCCATGCTGGGCCGCCTGGGCACGGACTACGCATAAAACGCACGAAAGCAGGACGACAACACATGCAAACCACGCTCATCTCTTCCCTTTACTCAGATGCCCCGGCCCAGGCCACGCAGATCACCGTCAGCGGCTGGGTGCGCACGCTGCGCGACAGCAAGACGTTTGCCTTCATCGAGCTCAATGACGGCAGCCATTTCAAAAACCTGCAAATCGTCTGCGATGACAGCCTGCCCAATTTCAAGGAGGCGGTCAAGCTCACGCTGGGCAGCGCGCTGACCGTCAAGGGCACGCTGGTGCTGACGCCCGGCATGAAGCAGCCCTTTGAGCTGAAAGCCGAGGAGCTGACCGTTAACGGGCTTTGCGAGGCGGATTTCCCGCTGCAAAAGAAGCGCCACTCCTTTGAGTACCTGCGCACCATTGCCCACCTGCGCCCGCGCACCAACACCTTTTACGCGGTGTTTCGCATCCGCTCGCTGGCCGCGCAGGCCATCCACCGCTATTTCCACGAGCGGGGCTTTGTGTATGTGCATACGCCCATCATCACCACCAGCGATGCCGAAGGCGCCGGTGAAATGTTCCAGGTGACCACGCTGGACATGGACAAGCCGCCGCGCGATCAGGCCGGCACCATCCAGTACAAGGAAGATTTCTTTGGCAAGCACGCGTCGCTGACGGTATCGGGCCAGCTGAACGTGGAGGGCTTTTGCATGGCCTTCCGCAACGTATATACCTTTGGCCCCACCTTCCGCGCCGAAAACAGCAACACCGCCCGCCACGCGGCCGAGTTCTGGATGATTGAGCCCGAGATCGCCTTCGCCGACCTCAATGACAACATGGCGCTGGAGGAGGACATGGTGCGCACCCTCATCGGCGACATCCTGCGCGAGGCGCCGGAGGAGATCGCCTTCCTCAACCAGTTTGTAGACAAGGGCCTGCTGGAGCGCCTGCAATTGGTGCGCGACAGCAGCTTCGCCCGCTGCTCCTACACCCAGGCCATCGACATCCTCCAGGCCTCGGGCAGGGCCTTTGAGTACCCGGTCAGCTGGGGCATGGATCTGCAGACCGAGCACGAGCGCTACCTCACCGAGGAGCACTTCAAGCGCCCGGTGTTTGTCTACGACTATCCCAAGGACATCAAGGCCTTCTACATGCGCCTGAACGACGACGGCAAGACCGTCGCCGCGGTGGACCTCATGGTGCCCGGCATCGGCGAGATGATCGGCGGCAGCCAGCGCGAGGAGCGCCATGACGTGCTGATGAACCGCATCCGGGAGATGGGCCTGGAGGCGGATGACTACACCTGGTATACCGACCTGCGGCGCTTTGGCACGGTCAAGCACGCCGGCTTTGGCGTCGGCTTTGAGCGGCTGGTGATGTACCTGACGGGCATCGCCAACATCCGCGATGTGCTGCCCTACCCGCGCACGGTGGGCAACGCGGAGTTCTGACCGCCCACCATTTTATACGCCTACTGATCAGGCCCCTTGGGTGTTTTGCGCGTTGACTGCGCGCGCAAACTCCTTGGGGCTTGTGTCATATTGCCCGCGAAAGGCGCGGAAAAAGCTGGAGTAATCCGCATACCCGCATTTGATAGCAGCCTCTGTCGGCCGCTCGCCCTCCAGCAGCAGGTTGCGCGCCATGGTGAGGCGCTTGTGGCGCACATATTCCGGGATGGTGGTGCCCAGCTGCTTTTTGAAGCGGCGCGACAGGGTACCGATGTCCACATAGAAGGCCTTGCTCAGCGCCTCCAGCGACAGGTCGTCGCAGATGTGCCGGTTGATGTGCGCGTAGATCCGATCGACCAGCCCGTCCGATGCCAGCCCGCAGCACATGTTACCCTGCCGCTGGGTGAGCCGATTGACCAGCGTCAGCACCTGGATCAGCGTGCACCTGCGCATTACATCGCTGCCGTATTGGCCGCTACCGGCCTCGCGCATCATGATATCCAGCAGCACGGTCAGCACGCCCAGGCTTTCCTTGCTCAGTCGCAGCAGGTTGGTATGCTGCGCGCGATGCGGGTCAAAGCACTGCGCTAGGTCCAACTGCTGATCCTGCACCAACAGGCGCAGATACTGGCGGTCCACCCACAGCACCACCCGCTCGTAGACGCTCTCCCTGTTTTTAGGGATGGGGCGGTGCAGTTCCATGGGGGAGACCAGCAGCACATCCCCCCGCATCAGAGAGTAGGTGGCATTCTCTATCTGAAATTCGACCTCCCCGCCCAGAAAGAAATAGACCTCAAAAAAATCATGGTTGTGCAGCATGATGCCATCCGGGCGCGCATCCTTATAGTGAAACACCTCAAACTCCCGGTTGTTCATTGTCTGCCGGGCGTTGAATTTGGTTATCCGTTGTGACATATCACTCGTCTCCTCAACGATACTGGTTGCCGCTACCTTATCAAAGGTTAGCACATTTTGCAATGTTTATGGCGGATTTTGCCATATACAGGGCGTATCGATGGCTTTATCATGGTGACTATCAGAATTGAAGCTGCCAGCCCGAGCGGATGATATGTTCCTGTAAAGAAAAGCCACCGTGCCACATCCTGTTCACCGGCAAACAGCTTCACAATATTATATCAAGGAGGAACCCCCATTGATCATCGACACGCTGAAATACGCCCACCACTACTACGACATGCTGCCCGGCCTGGACAAGGCCATGGAGTTCATCAAGACCACCGATTTCTCCAAGCTGGCCGCCGGCCGCTACGAAATCGACGGCAAAAAGGTTATCGCGCTGATTCAGGAGTATGACACGATGGAGAACCCCCCGTGGGAATCCCAGGAGTTCCACGTGGACGTGCAGTACCTGATTGAAGGCGTTGAGAAGATCGGCTACAACCCCCTGAAGGGCATGACCACCACCCAGCCCTACAATGCGCCCGACGACTATGACATTCTGGCCGATGTGGAGGGCAGCTACGTCACCCTGAAGGACGATGTGTTCATGCTGCTGTTCCCCCAGGACGGGCATCAGCCGCGCAAGGCCTTTGACAAGCCCATGCCCGTGCGCAAGTGCGTGATCAAGATCCTGGTATGAGCACCCTGACGGCAAAAGGCTACCGGCTGGCGGATGGCTTTGTGGCCAGCCATGCCCCCCTGAGCGAGCACTGGGAGCACGAGCCTGGCATCTTTCTGCGCGGATTGGGCGACCTGTACGAGCACAGCAGGAAGGACAGCTACCTGTCCTTCCTGCGTGCCAGCCTGGACCCACTGATTGACGATGAGGGCCGTATCCGGAGCTATGACCCTAAAACTTACGAGCTGGACAACATTGTGCCCGGCCGTGCCCTGTTCACCCTGTGGCGCGCCACGGGCGATGAACGGTACCGCAAAGCCCTGCTGTCGCTCAAGGACCAGATGGACACCCATCCCCGGGCCAGCTTTGGCAACTACCTGCATAAGGAGATTTTCCCCGAAATCATCTTCATCGACAGCATCTACATGGGCATGCCCTTCCTGGCGGAATACGAGTCGCTGTTTGGCCAGGGCAACTATGACACGGTGCTGGACAACATCCTGACCGCCTACCGGTATAACCATAAGCCGGACACCGGCCTGCTGGTGCACGGCTACGACGCCAAGAAATCGGAGATCTGGGCCGACCCCAAGACGGGCAACTCCCGTACCTTCTGGGGCCGCGGCCTGGGCTGGTACACCGTGGGCCTGATCGAGGTGCTGGACTTTGTGCCCGAGCAGCATCCCCGCCGCCGGCAAGCGCTGGATATCCTGACCGGGCTGCTGGACAGCGTGCTGCGCTACCAGGATAAAAACGGCGTATGGCACCAGGTGATCGACCAGCCGGAGCGGGCTGGCAACTACCCCGAGGCATCTGCCTCCGCCATGTTCACCTACGCATTGACCAAGGCTGTCAACCGTGGCTACCTGCCCGCATCCTACGCGGCGCACGCGCGCCGTGCCTATCAGGGGCTGTTGGATGCCTTTGTCATCGAGCGGGAGGGTCAGCTGGTGCTGACCGGCACCTGCGCCTCGGGCGGCCTGGGCGTGAAGGATTACCGCGACGGCTCCTTCGAGTCCTACGCCTGCGAAGCCACCCGCGACAACGACCTCAAGGGCCTGGGTGTCTTTCTGATGGCCACCGCGCAGGCGGACATGCTTGTCTGATCAAGAGAGGCAAGCAGGTGGTCGCAAAATTGACAGAATATACATGATCGTGGTATAAAGAACTCAGTATCAGGTGGCGGGAACGCCCGCTTCCAACATAATAAAGGAGGATGACCCGTGAAGAAATTTTTGGTGCTTTTCCTGTCGACCCTGCTGATCCTGTCCGTAGCCACTGCCAGCGCGCAGACCGTGCTTAAGCTGTCCGAGGTACACGCCCCCGGCTACCCCACCTCCCTGGCTGATGAGGAGTTCGCCCGCCTGGTGGAGGAGCGCACCGAAGGCCGCATCAAGATCGAAGTGTATACCGGCGGCACCCTGTATGGCGCGGAGCCCGATGCCATCCAGGCCCTGCAGCTGGGCGACCTGGCGTTCACCCGCGTGTCCGCATCCCCGGTGAGCAACTTTGTGCCCGCCATCAACGCCATCCAGATGCCCTATCTGTATAAGAGCGGCGAGCATATGTGGGAAGTGCTCAACGGCGAGATCGGCCAGAAGTTCCTGGCAGAGATTGAGACCGCCCCCAACTCCGGCCTGGTCGGGCTGTGCTACTACGATGCGGGCAGCCGCAGCTTCTACCTGACCCGCGAGGTAAATACCGTGGCCGACATGAAGGGCCTGAAGGTGCGCGTGCAGGACAACCAGATGATGAAGCGCATGGTTGAGCTGCTGGGCGCCACGCCGGTTACCGGCATCGGCCCCAATGACGTGCAGCAGGCCATCGCCACCGGCGTGGTGGACGGTGCCGAGAACAACTGGCCCACCTACCAGAACATGGGCGACTATGAGGCCGCCAAGTACTACATTCTCGACCAACACACCCGCGTGCCTGAGATTCTGCTGGCCTCCGCCGAAGCCCTTGCGCAGCTGGACCCCAAGGACGTAGAGATCATCAAGGCTGCCGCCAAGGACACCCAGGAGTTTGAAATCGCCGAGTGGGCCAAGAAGGAAGCCTCCTCCGAGAAGATTGTGCGCGACGCTGGTGCCATCGTGGTAGAGCTGGCCCCCGAAGCCCGCGCCGAGTTTGAGGCCGCCATGGCCCCCCTGTACGAAGAGTTTGGCGCCGACTGGACTGACCTGATCAACCAGATCAAGGAAATCGGCAACAAGTTCTAATCCTCTGTCCGTCACCGGGAGAAGCCCGAAAAGGGCTTCTCCCGACTATTATGCTGGAGGTGAGCCGCGTGGCTGAGATACTGCGCAAGATTGACCGTGCCATCCACAGGGTATTGCTGATCGTGGCCGATATTTCCCTGGTGGCCATGGTGCTCATTTTGACCTACACGGTGTTGCTGCGCTATGTGTTCAACACCGGCGTCGCCTGGGCTGAGGAGGTGCCCCGCCTGTTGGTGACGGTGTTTGTCTTCCTGGCGTGTGCCATGGGCGTGCGCGACCACATGCACATCACCGTCAACATCATCTACAACCGGTTCCGCAAGGACGGCGCCGGCCGGCGCGCGCTGGAGATTCTGGGCGAAGTGGTCATGCTGCTGTGCGGGCTGTTCATGCTGATCATCGGCGGGCAGCGGGTGCTGCGCATGATGAACATGCCGGGCATATTGCCCATGACCGGCCTACCCAACTGGGTGCAGTATGCCGCGGTGCCCATCGCGGGGGCCGTCATCGTATTTGACTGCATCCTGTTCCTGACGGGCGTGCTCAAGGCCGGTGACTTGATCTACAGCGAACCTGAAATAGACTATGTGGACCAGGTCATCCAGGAGCGCAAGGAGCATTTGAAGGAGGAGCATGCCTGATGGATACTTCCTTGCTGGCAACAATCGTGCTAATCGGCGGGTTCTTCCTGCTGATGATGATCCGCGTGCCCATTACCTTTGCCCTTCTGATTTCCACGCTGGGCAGCGCGCTGATCAGCGGCACCAACCTGTCCGTCATGGTCAACCAGATGGTGCAGGGCGCCAACAACTTCTCCCTGCTGGCCATCCCCTTCTTCATTCTGATGGGTGAGATCATGGCCGAGGGCGGGATGAGCGAAAAGATCGTGGATCTGGCCAACCTGGCCGTTGGTCGCTTCCGCGGCGGCCTGGCCTACGTCAACGTCATGGACTCCATGTTCTTCGGCGGCATCTCGGGCTCCGCGGTGGCGGACGTCAGTTCTCTGGGCTCCATCGTCATCCCGATGATGAAGAAGCAGGGCTACAAGCCTGAGTTTGCCGTGGGCCTGACGGTGGTCACTGCCTGCCAAGGCGTGCTGATTCCGCCCAGCCACAACATGGTCATCTATGCGCTGGCTGCCGGCGGCGGCGTGACGGTGGGCAATATGCTGATCGCGGGGTTGTTGCCGGGCGTCATGCTGGGCACCGGGTTGATGATCCTGTGCTTTTTCCTGGCCAACCACTACCATTTCCCCAAGGGAGAGGCCGGCGCCTACAAGGGCCGCGGCTGGTCCATCATCCTCAACGCCATCGCACCGATGATGATTTTCGTCATCATCATGGGCGGCGTGGCAGCGGGCGTGTTTACGGCCACCGAATCTTCGGCCATCGCCTGCGTGTACACCTTCATCATCACCTACTTCCTGTTCCGCTCGGCCAAGCTGCGCAACTTCGGCCATGTGCTGCGCCGTTCATTAAAGACGCTGGCCATCGTGATGACGTTGATTGCCACTGCCAAGGCCTTCGCCTACATGATGACCGACCTGCGCATCCCCGCCCAAATCACCGCGGCGCTGCTGGCTGTGACCCACAACAAGATCATGCTGCTGCTGCTGATCAACGTGCTGCTGCTGGTGCTGGGATGCTTTATGGACATGGCCCCGCTGATCATGATCATGACGCCCATTCTGCTGCCGGTGGTCACCAGCCCGGCCATTGGGATGCACCCGGTGCACTTCGGCGTGATGCTGATCTTCAACCTGGCGGTCGGCCTGTGTACACCCCCGGTGGGCAGCGCGCTGTATGTAGGCTGCGCAGTGGGCAAAACCTCGCTGGAGGAAACCTCCAAGGCCATGCTGCCCATGTATGCAGCCATGGTCGCCGTGCTGATGCTGGTCACCTTCGTGCCTGCGATCTCCCTGTGGCTGCCCGGCCTGCTGTAAGGAGCATACCATTCAATGTTTATGCACAATCGGGATGCTGACGCCGTGGCCTGCGAGCCAGGCGTCAGCCGCAAGATACTGGCCTATAATGACGCGCTGATGATGTGCGAGATCCGCTTTGAAAAGGGCGCAAGGGGTTATGTCCATGCGCACCCCCACACTCAGATCACCTACGTGGCAAAGGGCAGCTTCCGCTTCACGGTGGGCGGTGACACGCGCACGGTGGTCCAAGGAGATTCCATCCTGATCCCGCCGGATGCGCCGCACGGCGTGGAAGCGCTGGAGGATAGCATGCTGGTGGATGTGTTCCACCCTATGCGCGAGGACTTTATATCATCGACATAACGTGTTATAATGTATAGTAAGGGAATATTTTTTGTAGGTATGCAGGGCACGTCAACAGCGCGGCTCTGCGCCCTGAGAGGATGTGCCGGAATGATCGATCAATTGGCCTTAGCCGGGCTGGTGCCCGTTATCAAGGTGGAGCGAGCCGAGGACGCGGTGCCGCTGTGCCGGGCGCTGGCCCAGGGCGGCCTGCCCGTGGCCGAAATCACCTTCCGCACCGAGGCGGCCGAGGAGGCCATCCGCCGCGTGCACGCCGAAATGCCCGATATTTTGCTGGGTGCGGGCACCGTGCTGAGCATCGATCAGGCCGACCGCGCCATCGCCGCGGGCGCCGGCTACATTGTCACCCCGGGCTTCAACCCCAAGGTGGTAGCCCACTGCTTGGAAAAAGGATACCCCGTGCTGCCCGGCTGCGCCGGGCCGTCGGATATCGAGGCCGCGCTGGAGATGGGCCTGAAGGCCGTCAAGTTCTTCCCCGCGGAGGCGCTGGGCGGCGTCAAGACCCTCAAGGCCCTGCTGGGGCCTTACCACATGATGCGCTTCGTGCCCACCGGCGGCATCAACGAAGGCAACCTCAAGGACTACCTCAATATCCGTCAGGTGCTGGCCTGCGGCGGCAGTTGGATGGTGCCCGATGAGGCCATCAAGGCAGGCGATTGGGCCCGCATCGAACAGCTGACCCGCGGCGCGGTGCAGCAGGTGCTGGGGCTGGAGCTGCGGCATGTGGGGCTGAACCACCCGGACGCCAAGGCCGGCATGGCCACGGCCGAACTGCTCAGCCAGCTGACGGGCTGGCCCATTCTGCGCGACAGCGAGCGCGGCTGCTTTGTGGGCGACGGCTTTGAGGTGATGAAGCTGCAGGGCCGGGGCACCTATGGCCACATCGCCCTGGCCGCCAACGACCTGTCCCGCGCCAAGTGGCACCTGCAACGCCGCGGGTTTGAATTTGACGAAAGCAGCCTGGAGCTGGACGCCAGCGGCCGGCCCCGGCTGATCTACATCAAGGATGAGATTGCCGGCTTCGGCATCCACCTGTCGCAAAAGTGAGGTATACCCGATGATCAAAGCAATCACCTTCGGCGAGGTCATGCTGCGGCTCAAATCGCCCGGCCATGAGCGGCTGATGCAATCCCCCCAGCTGGAGGCCACCTTCGGCGGCGGCGAGGCCAACGTGGCTGTCTCGCTTGTCAACTACGGCATGCCGGCGGGCTTTGTGAGCGTGCTGCCCAACAACGACCTGGCGGAGGCCTGCCTGCGCCAGCTGCGCGGCTTTGGCGTGGATGTCAGCCGCATGGCGCGGGGCGGCGAGCGCATGGGCATTTATTTTCTGGAAACCGGCTCCAACCAGCGGGCCAGCAAGGTGATCTACGACCGGGCCAACAGCGCCATCGCCCAGGCCAAGCCGGGCGATATCGACTGGGCGCAGGCATTTGAAGGCGCAGGCTGGCTGCACATCACGGGCATCACGCCCGCCATCAGCCAGAGCGCGGCCGACCTGTCGCTGGAGGCCGTGCAGGCCGCCCAGCGCATGGGCCTGACGGTGAGCTGCGACCTGAACTACCGCAAAAATCTCTGGAAGTACGGAAAAACCGCTGCCCAGGTGATGGGCGAGCTGGTGCGCCATGTGGACGTTGCTATCGCCAACGAGGAAGACTTTCAGATGAGCCTGGGCATCTCGGCCGGCGACCACGATGTGGAGCAGGGCGAGATCGACCCGGACGCCTACCGTGCCATCGTCCAGGCAGCCATGGCGCGCTACCCCAACCTCAAAAAGGTAGCCATCACGCTGCGCCAGTCCCAATCCGCCGACCGCAACCTGTGGCAGGCCTGCCTGTGGGACGGGCAGGAGTTTTTGCTCAGCCGCCGGTACGAGATCACCGACATCGTGGACCGCGTGGGCGGGGGCGACAGCTTCTGCGGCGGGCTGATCTTCGGCCTGAATGCGTATGACAACCTGCGCGACGCGCTGGAGTTTGCCGTGGCGGCCAGCTGCCTCAAGCACACCATCGATGGTGACTACAACCGTGTATCCCGCGCTGAAGTAGAGGCCCTGATGAAGGGCAGCGGCTCTGGCCGCGTGCAGCGATAACATAGACTACCTGCGCCGCCCTGAGCGGCTCTGGATAATAAGGAGGACTCAATGGAAGTCAGGTTTGCTACATCCCCCGAATGCATGAAAACGATGGATACCCAGGCGCTTCGCCGGGAATTCCTGATGGAAGACCTGTTCAAGGCCGATGAGGTCAAGATGGTCTACAGCCACATCGACCGCATCATCACGGGCAGCGCCGTGCCCAAGACCAAGAAGCTGAAGCTGGACGCCGGCGACGCCCTGCGCGCCAAGTATTTCCTGGAGCGCCGCGAGCTGGGCATCATCAACGTGGGCGGCCCGGGCAAAGTGGTCGTTGATGGGCAGGAGTATGCCCTGCGCCGCCGCGACGGCATGTACATCGGCCGCGGCAGCAAAGACATCGAGCTGTCCAGCGACGATGCGAACAACCCCGCGCTGTACTACCTCAACTGCGCGCCCGCGCACACGGCCTACCCTACCAAGCTCATCAAGCCCGAGGAGTGCCAGAACGTGGAGCTGGGCACGCTGGAGCAGAGCAACCATCGCGTGATCACCAAGTACATTCTGCCCGGCCAGGTGGAAAGCTGCCAATTGGTGATGGGCATGACCAGCCTGAAGCCCGGCAGCGTGTGGAACACCATGCCCTGCCACACCCACGACCGCCGCATGGAGGTGTACCTCTACTTTGACCTGCCCGAGGATGCCCTGGTGATGCACTACATGGGCCAGCCCAGCGAGACCCGCCACGTGGTGATGCGCAACCTGCAGGCCATCATCTCCCCCAGCTGGAGCATCCACGCCGCCAGCGGCACGCGCGCCTACACCTTCATCTGGGGCATGGTTGGCGAGAATCAGGACTTTGACGACATGGACCATGTGGCCATGGCCGACATCCGCTAAGGAGGCGCAGCATGGGTATATTCTCCCTCAAGGGCAAGATTGCCTGGATCACGGGGGGCAGTTATGGCATCGGCTTTGCCATGGCCTGCGGCCTGGCGCAGGCCGGCGCCGCCATCGTGTTCAACGACATCAACCAGGATCTGGTGGACCGCGGCCTGGCCGCCTATAAGGAAAAGGGCGTGGAGGCCCGCGGCTATGTGTGCGACGTCACCGACGAAGCGGCCGTGGCCGCGCTGGTGCAGCGCATTGAGCAGGAGGTCGGCGTGATCGACATTCTGGTCAACAACGCGGGCATCATCAAGCGCATCCCCATGACCGAGATGAGCGCCAAGGACTTCCGCCAGGTGATCGATGTAGATCTCAACGCCCCCTTCATCTGCGCCAAGACCGTCATCCCTGCCATGATCAAAAAGGGCAGCGGCAAGATCATCAACATCTGCTCCATGATGAGCGAGCTGGGGCGGGAGACCGTCAGCGCCTATGCGGCTGCCAAGGGCGGCCTGAAGATGCTGACGCGCAACATTGCCAGCGAGTACGGGCAGTACAACATCCAGTGCAACGGCATTGGCCCGGGCTATATCGCCACCCCGCAGACCGCGCCCCTGCGTGAAAAGCAGGCGGACGGCAGCCCGCATCCCTTTGACAGCTTCCTCACCGCGCGCACCCCGGCCGGCCGCTGGGGCACCACGGACGACCTGGTGGGCCCGGCGGTCTTCCTGGCCAGCCGCGCCAGCGACTTTGTCAACGGTCACATCCTGTATGTGGACGGCGGCATCCTGGCCTATATCGGCAAGCAGCCGTAAATAGTACCACAACCCCCTTGCGCTGAGGTATCCGGAAAATCCGCTCTGCGCTATAGCCGGCGCAGGAAAAAACCTGCGTCGGCTCTCCATTTTGTGGTATACTAATTCCAAATGATACCAAGCGAGTGAATCAGACGACTGCATCAGACTTTGATGAGCAAGGAGATAGCCATGAAACTTCCCTTTCAGGTAGACCTGACCGGCAAGGTGGCCGTGGTGACGGGCGGTGGCGGGGTGCTGTGCTCGGAGATGGCCCGTGCGCTGGCCGCCTGCGGCGCCAAGGTGGCCATCCTCAACCGCACGCTGGAAAAGGGCCAGCGGGTGGCCGAGATGATCGGCGAAAATGCCAAGGCCCTGTCAGCCAATGTGCTGGACATCCAGTCGCTGGAGGCCGCGCGCGATCAGATTCACCGCGCCTGGGGCCCGGTGAGCATCCTCGTCAACGGCGCCGGCGGCAACAACCCCATGGCTACCACCGATGACGAGCAGTACGATACCGCCGCCGAGTCGGTGAAGGATTTCTTCAAGCTGGACCCGGAGGGCATCCGCTTCGTGTTTGACCTCAACTTCCTGGGCACGCTGCTGCCCACGCAGGTGTTCGCCAAGGAGATGGTGGGCATGCCGGGCGCCAACATCATCAACATCTCCTCCATGGGCGCGTACCTGCCGCTGACCAAGGTGATGGCATACAGCGGCGCCAAGGCCGCGGTGAGCAACTTCACCCAGTGGCTGGCTACCTACTTTGCCAAATCCGGGCTGCGCGTCAACGCCATTGCCCCGGGCTTCTTTGTGACCGATCAAAACCGCGCGCTGCTGTTTGACCCGCAGGGGCAGCCTACCAAGCGCACGGAGAAAATACTCGCCGCCACGCCCATGGGCCGCTTTGGCGACCCGCAGGAGCTGCTGGGCGCGCTGCTGTACCTGGTGTCCCCGGAGGCAGCCGGCTTTGTCACCGGCGTTGTCATCCCGGTGGACGGCGGCTACACGGCCTACTCGGGCGTGTAGCCCTTGATGCGCATATCATGAAAGGGGTTTTTGCATATGTATGATCTGATCACCGCTACCAGCATGGGCGTGCGCATCACGCCGCTTGACCGCCAGCCGGTGGGTATTGGCAACACCTTTGTGATGCAGTCCACCAGCGCCGAAAGCAATGTGCTGAACATCTCGGCCTCCCTCGGGCTGAAAACCAAGGTGCTGGCCGCCTTTGTCAAGGGCAGCCCCATCGCTACCTTCATCAAACGCGACCTGGGCCGCCGCTTCATCGACTGGGAGGGCCCCGAGATTGACCAGGGCGACCCCTGGGGGTACCGCCATCAGTTTAACATCGCTGATTCCGGCTTTGGCGTGCGCGGCCCGCGCGTGCACAACGACCGGGCGGGCGAGGTGGGCCGCGTGCTCAGCGCAAAGCACTTCGACCTGGAGCGCATCTTCGCCAAGGACGGCGCGCGGATGATCCACTTCTCGGGCCTGTTTGCAGCACTCTCGCCCGAGACAGCGGCCTTCTGCCTGGCGCTGGCTGAAAAGGCCAAGGCCAATGGCACCATGATCAGCTTTGACCTCAATCACCGCGCCTCCTTCTGGAAGAACCGCGAGGCCGAGCTGCGCGACGCCTTCCACCGCATCGCGTCGGTATCGGACGTGCTGATCGGCAACGAGGAAGACTACCAGCTGGCGCTGGGCATCCACGGCCCCGAGGCCGGCGGCAAGGACCTGCTGGGCCAGACGGAGGAGTTCAAGGGCATGATCGGCGAGGCCATGAAGGCCTACCCCAACGTCAAGGTGTTTGCCACCACGCTGCGCCAGGTATTGAATGCCAACGAGCACCTGTGGGGCGCCATCCTGTACAAGGACGGCGCGTGGCACCTGGCCCCGCCAAGGGACATTCAGGTGCTGGACCGCATCGGCGGCGGCGATGGCTTTGTGGGCGGGCTGCTGTACAGCCTGCTCAAGGGCTGGGACGGCGAGAAGTGCGTTCAGTTTGCCTGGGCCACCGGCGCCCTGGCCACCACCATGCTGGAGGACTATGCCTACCCCGCGGACGAGGCCCAGGTGTGGAGCGTATGGGAAGGCAACGCGCGCGTGCTGCGCTGATTGATCAACAACATTGAGGAGAAGCATATGAAAAAAGCGGATATCGGCCTGGTCGGCCTCGCCGTCATGGGCGAAAACCTGGTCATGAACATGGAAAGCAAGGGCTTCACCGTGGCGGTGTACAACCGCACCACCTCCAAGGTGAAGGATTTTGTGCAGGGGCGCGCCAAGGGCAAGAACATCGTCGGCGCCTATACCCTGCAGGAGCTGGTGGACGCGCTGGACAAGCCCCGCAAGGTGATGCTGATGGTCAAGGCCGGCAAGCCGGTGGACGACTTCATCGAGCTGCTGCTGCCCCTGCTGGACAAGGGCGACATCATCATCGACGGCGGCAACAGCCACTTCCCGGATACGGCGCGCCGCACCGAATATGTGGAGAGCAAGGGCCTCAACTATATCGGCACCGGCGTGTCCGGCGGCGAGGAGGGGGCACTCAAGGGCCCCAGCCTCATGCCCGGCGGCTCCCCCGCTGCCTGGCCGCATGTCAAGCCCATTTTGCAGGCCATTGCCGCCCATGTGGATGGCCAGCCCTGCTGCGACTGGGTGGGCGAGGGCGGCGCCGGCCACTTCGTCAAGATGGTGCACAACGGCATCGAGTACGGCGACATGCAGCTGATTGTAGAGGCCTACCTGCTGATGCGCGACCTGCTCAAAATGACGCCCGATGAGATGGCCGCCGCCTTTGCCGAGTGGAACAAGGGCGAGCTGGACAGCTACCTGATCGAGATCACCGCCGACATTCTGGCCACCAAGGACGAGGACGGCAAGCCGCTGGTGGACAAGATATTGGACACCGCGGGCCAGAAGGGCACCGGCAAGTGGACGGCCAGCACCGCGCTGGATGAGGGCGTGCCGCTGACGCTGATCGGCGAGGCCGTGTTTGCCCGCTACCTGTCCGCCGACAAGGATGGCCGCGTGAAGGCCGCCGAGGTGCTGACCGGCCCCTCCCCCGCCTTTGACGGCGACAAAAAGGCCTTTGTGGAGCAGATCCGCCAGGCGCTGTTCGCGTCCAAAATCATCAGCTACACCCAGGGCTACCTGCTGATGGCCGCCGCCGCCAAGACCTATGGATGGAACCTCAACTTCGGCGGCATCGCGCTGATGTGGCGCGGCGGGTGCATCATCCGCAGCGTGTTCCTGGGCAAAATCAAGGACGCCTTTGAAAAGGACCCCAACCTGGAAAACCTGCTGCTGGCCCCCTACTTCACCCAGGCGGTGGAGAAGGCGCTGGACAGCTGGCGCGCGGTGTGCGCGCAGGCCATCGGCCAGGGCGTGCCCCTGCCGGCCATGACCAGCGCGCTAAGCTACTACGACGGGCTGCGCGCGGCGCGCAGCGGCGCAAACCTGCTGCAGGCTCAGCGCGACTACTTTGGCGCCCACACCTACGAGCGGGTGGACCGCCCGCGGGGCGAGTTCTTCCACACCAACTGGACGGGCGAAGGCGGTACCACGGCCGCGGGCACCTACAATGCCTGAGCAGCTGCGCCTGACCCCCCAGTCGCTGGTGGCGGGCCGCCCGGAAGGGCTGAGCGGCGATGAAATCCATGCCGCGCTGGCCCAGGCGCTGGCACCGATCAAGCATCGGCTGCGCAAGGTGCTGCTGCTGCCGCCCGACTATACGCGCCTGCATGCCAATGCAGGGTTGATTACCCAGCTGCTCTACGGCATGCTGCACCCCGCCTGCCAGGTGGACATCATGCCCGCCCTGGGCACGCATGTGCCCGTCAGCCAGAGTGAGTGGCAGCACATGTTCGGCGTCATCCCCTACGACCGCATGCTGGTGCACAACTGGCGCACCGAGGTGGAGCTGATCGGCGAGGTGCCGGCAGACTATGTGAGCCAGGTGTCCGAAGGGCTGGTCAATGATGCCATCCCGGTGGAGGTCAACCGGCGGCTGCTGGACAAGAGCTACGACCTCATCCTGTCCATCGGGCAGGTGGTGCCCCACGAGGTGGTGGGCATGGCCAACCAGTCCAAGAACGTGTTCGTGGGCTGCGGCGGCTCCCGGATGATCAACGCCTCCCACATGCTGGGCGCCTTCTACGGCATGGAGCGCATCATGGGCAAGGACCGCACGCCCGTGCGCGCGGTGCTCGACTACGCGGCCGAGCACTTCATTCAGGACATGCCGCTGCAATACATCCTCACCGTGACCGATGCCCCCCAGGGCATCATCCGCACCCATGGGCTGTTTATCGGCCGGGAGCGCCGCTACTTTGAAGAGGCGGTAGCCCTGGCCCAGCAGAAGAACATGATTCTGCTGGATCAGCCCATCGACAAGGCCGTGGTCTACCTGGATGAGCAGGAGTTTAAATCCACCTGGCTGGGCAACAAGGCCATCTACCGCACCCACATGGCCATGGCCGACGGCGGCGAGCTGATTGTGCTGGCGCCCGGTGTGGACAAGTTTGGCGAGGACCTGGCCGTGGACGGCCTGATCCGCAAATACGGCTACAAGGGCCGCGACTATGTGCTGGACACCGTAAAGGAGGCCCCCGACCTGGCGGCCAACCTGTCCGCCGCAGCACACCTCATCCACGGCAGCAGCGACGGCCGCTTCCGCATCACCTACTGCACCCGGCACCTGAGCCGTCAGGAGGTGGAGGGCGTGGGCTACGGATACATGCCCTACGACGAGGCCATCGGCAAGTACCCGCCGGATGCCTTGCAGCCCGGCATGAACCGGCTGGCAGACGGCGAGGAGGTCTACTACATCCCCAACCCGGCGCTTGGCCTGTGGATTGAAAAGAGCAGGCTGAACTGACAGACATTATAAAACAACGAGACACCGGGCGATGCTGCCCGGTGCCTCGTTTGTATTTCAAGGGCTTTGTGTTTTATGGCGTTACTTGAGCAGCGACGCCGCCTCCCGGTCCAGGTACAGCGTGGCCGAGGGGTGCCTGCGCAGGATGGAGGCCGGGCACTCCTGATCCACGGGGCCTTCCAGCATGCACTTGGCGGCCTGCGCCTTGTTGGGGCCGGGCACGGTGCAGATCACATGGCGGCTGGCCATCAGCGCCGGGATGGTGAGCGTCAGCGCGTGGGTGGGCACGTCATCGAGTGCAGGGAAGTTGCCCTCGTTGACCTGCTGCATGCGGCAGGCGTAGTCCAGCTCCACTAACTTGACGGTCTGCGGGTCGTCAAACAGGGCGTTGCCCGGGTCGTTGAAGGCAATGTGCGCGTTCTCGCCAATGCCCATGAAGCAGATGTCCGCCGGGTGCTGCGCCAGCAGGGCGGCATAGTCCTTCTCCTGGCCTACCTGGTTGCCCAGGTAGTTCACGGCCTTAAACGGCAGCTTGCCAAACAGCCGGTCGCGCAGGAACCTGGAAAACTGCTGCGGCGCGCTGTCGTCCAGCCCCACATAGTTGTCCATGTGAAAGGCGTTGACGCGGGCCCAGTCCACCTGATCGGTTGCCAGCAGCGTTTCCAGCATCTCGGCCTGGGAGGGGGCCGCGGCAAACACCACGTTCACCTCATCCTGCCCGGCCAGGGCTTCCTTGAGCAGGCGGATGCCCGCCCGCGCTGCCGCCTCGCCCATGGCGCGCCTGTTCTCGTATACCTCAACTGTTAGCTGCTCCACCTGAAACGTCTTCATATGCGCAGTGCCTCCATATCAACGGGTCGGCCGGTTTGGGATGACTTGTACACGCTGAGGATGATCTCCAGCGGCAACCGGCCGGTGCGGGCATCGGCCAGCAGCGGCTCGTTGTGCAAAATCGCGTTGGTAAAGTTGGCAAAGTGCCGCACATGCCCCGCGTTGGAGATGGCCATGGGGTCGCTGGATGCCACATTGTCCGCCGGTTTGCCCACCGGCAGCTGGCAGGGGATGTCCACATCCCACTTGAGGATGGCGTCCTCCTCCAGCACGATGCTGCCCTTGTCGCCGCAGATTTCCACCCGGCGGGGATAGCCGGGATAGCAGGCGGTGGACCCTTCAATGGTGCCGATAGCGCCGCCCTCAAACTCGATGATGGCCACGGCGGAGTCCTCCACCTCGATGTCGTGGATTTGGGTGCGGGCATAGCCGGTCAGCGTCTTGGGTGCGCCCATCAGGTAGCGGAAGATATCCACCCCGTGGATGCCCTGGTTCATCAGCGCGCCGCCGCCATCCAGCGCCCAGGTGCCCCGCCACGCGCCCGAGGCATAGTATTCCTTGGAGCGCCAGTACTTCATCTGCAGGCTGCCGGAGGTGATGCGCCCCAGCGCCCCCGCCTCGATGGCGCGGCGAATCTCGGCCACGGCCGGCGAAAAGCGGTACTGGGAGATAACCCCCACCTTCACCCCGCCCTTGTCGGCCGCCTCAATCAGGCGGTCGGCCTCCTCCAGGGTGAGGCTCATGGGCTTTTCCAGCAGCACATGCTTGCCGGCCTCAATCGCCTGAATGGCCTGCGGCGTGTGCAGCCCGCTGGGCGTGCACAGGCTGACAGCGTCCACGGTGTCAGAGGCCAGCAGTTCCTCGTAGGTGTCAAAGGCGTGCAATTTGTTCGCCTCGGCAAAGCGAAGCGCACTATCCCTCACCTGATCGCAACAGGCCACCAACTCAGCATCCGGTGTTTCGCGTATGGCAAGGGCATGTTTGGCTGCGATGCCGCCGCATCCGATGATGGCGTAACGTACTTTGGTCATTTTATGTCCTCCTCGTTATGATTGGTTTGCCTCCCGCCACTTCCAGCGCCGGTCCAGCCGGTCCAGGTAGATGCGGGTGGCCTCGTAGCCGCCATCGGAGAAGGCCGAGCCCTGGGGGTGCAGCATCTCCTCCTCCGACAGGCCTTCCTTGACGCGGTAATGGGTTTCGATGGAGCAATAGCCCGTGTATTCCGCCTTCAGGCGCGGGAACAGCCCGTCAAAGTCCACCGAACCCTCGCCGATCAGCGCGGGGGCAAAGCCCGCGGGGTCACCCTTCATGTCCTTGATGTGCACATGGCGGATCCACGGCAGAATGCGCTCGTAGCCGTCGGGGTAGGCCGGCGGCGCTGAATAATCGCTCGCCTCGTTGCCGGGGTCGTACAGCGCCATCACCCGGGGATGACCCACCAGCCGCAAAAACTGCTCCAACTGCGCGATGGTGCCCGTGCGCACGCTGGGCTCAGACTCGATGACGATGGTCAGCCCGGCATCCTCCGCGATGCGGATGGGCTGCTCATAGGCGTCCGCCGCCTCGCGCAGGTCGGACGCGCCATCCTTGCCCCGCAAAAAGGGGAAGCCGCGCACCAACGTGGTGCCCCACAGGTGCATGAACTCGGCGCAGCGCTTGAACGACTCGATGTGAGCGGCCCGCGCCGCCTGGTCGGCATGCTCTATCTTGTACAGCGGGGAGGCAACGCAGCAGATGGCCAGGCCATGGTCGTCAGCGATGCGCTTGATATCGCCCGCGTCCTGGCGGGTCATCTGGAAAGGGTTGCGCTCGTTGACCGAGCGGATCTCCAGCGCGTCCAGATGATACTCGCGCGCCAGAGCGGCTGCAATGCGCAGATCCTGAGATATCTCATCTGTGATTACAGCGGTTTTATACATCGTGTTCCTCCTCGTACTCCATCAGCTCGACAATGGCGCCGTCCTGGGTCTGAAAGAAACCCACCACATGCCCCGCCACCGAGGCAAAGGGCGGCAGAATGACCTTCAGACCGCGGGATTCCTTTTCGATGTCATCCACGCGCCAGGCCACATGACAGGCATTGCGCAGCAGGTCGGGCACGGGGCTGTCGGCCTCGTAGCGCAGCCACTCGATGCGGAATGGGTGCTTCTTGGGGTCGGTCACCCATACCTTGGTCTTGACGACGTAGCGTTCCTCTGGCTGCTGCAAGGTGGTGGTCAGCCCGATATGATCAAATACCCTCATACGCCCTCCTTGTTGCGAGACATGGCCCGCCGCAGCGCGGCCAGGCCTTTGCGGAAGAAAGCCAACTGCGGCAGCACCAGCGCCAGAATGAACACGATGAAGAAGATGCTGATTGGCCGGGTGAAGAAGGGCGCGATGCTGCCATTGTTGAGGATCAGCGCACGGCGCAGATTTTCATCGGCCATGTTGCCCAGGATGACGCCCAGCAGGAAGGGCGCTGAGGGGTATTTCATGTAGCTCAGCGCCACCCCCAGCATGCCGAAGATGAACATCAGCTTGACGTCGAAGATGCGGTTGTTGACCACGAAGGCGCCGATCACACAGGTGACAAAAATCGCCGGCATGAGGATGCGCTGGTCCACCTGCAAAATGCGCACGGAAAGCTTGGACATGTTGGAGGCGATCAGCCACATCAAGATGGACGACACCACCATGAAGACGACCACGTAGTACAAAAACTCGGGCGTGTCGGTCATCAGCAGCGGGCCGGGCCGATAACCGTGCATCCAGAAGGCGGCCAGCAGCACCGCCGCCGGCGCGCTGCCCGGGATGGCCAGCGACAGCACCGGGATGATGGCGCCGCCAACGGCCGCGTTGTTGCCGGTTTCGGATGACACAACGCCGTCGATGCAGCCCTTGCCGTACATCTCCGGATTCTTGGACGACTTTTTCTGTGCCCAGTAGCTCAGCCAGCCGCCGGTATCCTCGCCAACGCCGGGGATGGTGCCCATCACCGCGCCCAGGATGCTGGAGCGCAGCACGTTGAACCAGTTGCGCTTCATGATGCCCAGGCCCTCGCGTACGCTGTACTTCTGCGATTTAACCAGCTCGCGCTTGGCGGCGGAGAACGAGTTGACGATCTCCGGAAAGCCGAACAGCCCGATCATGACCGGCAGCAAAGAGATGCCGCCCGTCAGGTCCATGTTGCCAAAGGTAAAGCGGGCAAAGGAACCTACCGTGTCACGCCCCACCTGCGAAATCAGCAGCCCGATGAAGCCCGAGATCCACCCCTTGATGGGGCGGCCGCCGCTGGTGAGGTTGCCGCAGATGACGATGCCAAACACCGCCAACAGAAACATCTCGTGGGAGTTGAACTTGAGCGCGGCGCTGGTCAGCAGCGGCGTAAACAGGATGAGGTACAGCACGCTGAGCATGGTGCC
>ENA-UOUL01002330-UOUL01002330.1-bioreactor-metagenome-genome-assembly--contig:-NODE-2330-length-22492-cov-66.877047_pt1 | contig 22492 bp, 17 predicted proteins | sample MGYA00249838_ERZ747220 | MGnify/ENA primary metagenome ERZ747220 (study PRJEB28778, sample SAMN05720191) | bioreactor metagenome | isolation source: Anaerobic biogas reactor | place: USA:Washington...
ATTTTCATGGGGGATACGGGCAGCGGATTTTTGGGTTTTATTTTTGTGGTTTTGGCGATGTATTCGGAAATGAGCAGATCACTTCCCCTGATAGTATGGATTATGTTATTAGGGGTATTTGTAGTTGATGCCACGGTAACTTTGCAAATACGCCGCAGCAGAGGGGAAAAAATATTCGAAGCCCACCGCTCTCATGTCTATCAATTGGCGGTTCAGGCGGGATATAGTCATAAACAGGTAACCTTAAGCGTTTTGTTTATTAATACTCTCCTCGGGGTTTTGGCTGCAGTGGCTTTATTATATCCAAACTATCTATTGCTTATCGGCTTAGGAGCCGCTGTTATATTGATTATGCTTTATATTATATTAGCCGGAAGGTTTAATCGGGTGATTTCCTCTGGCCGCCAGCAGCCAATGATAAAAGATGACCAATCTTTGAAAGCTTTTGAGGAAGCAGCAGCATCCAGACAAGGGGACGGTTCTCCTGTCTGAGCAGACAAGGGGACGGTTCTCTTGTCTACCTGATTGACACGGCGATGTGATTATGTCCACAACAAAGTAAAGAACCGATGGGTAAGCCCGTGGACCTGTCAGCTGTATTTATGCATGTCTCTATGTCAGGGAACACCTGATGGCAGACAGAAGAACCGTCCTCTTGTCTACATGTCTCTATGTCAGGGAACCCCTGATGGCAGACAGAAGAACCGTCCCCTTGTCTAGGGAATTTGTAAAATGAAAGACTGGATTAAATGAAGAAGTTTGCTAAAAGTGTTCTGCCTCCATTTATAGTGGAAAAAATTGAAGGGCGAATATATCTGCAAAAAGTCCTGGAGAATATTGCCTGGTTGTTTATTGAGAAGATTATGCGAGTGGCAGTAGGACTGTTTGTGAGTGTATGGGTAGCTCGTTATCTGGGTCCTGAACAATTTGGTATTTTAGGTTATGCTCTGGCAATTGTAGCGGTGTTAGCCATATTTGCAAGTCTTGGAATGGATGGAATTGTTGTTCGTGATATTGTAAATGACCCGGATTGCGCCAGGGAAACCTTAGGGTCAGCATTTGTTATGAAATTAGCCGGCGGGGTTTTAACTACCGTACTGGGTCTGAGCCTGATGTATTTGCTGCGCACGGATGATACCCTGACTATTTATATGGTAGGTGTAATCGCTTTAAGCACAATTTTTCAGGCCTTTTCAACCATAGGATTATGGTTTCAGTCCCGGGTGGAATCAAAATATGCGGTTTATGCTCAGAATTTCGCCTTTTTAACCGTGTCCGCAATAAAAGTTTTTTTAATTATATCCCGGGCGCCGTTGATAGCATTCGCCTGGATGACCCCTGTTGAGGCAGTTATAGTTGCAGTTGGGCTGGTCTATTATTTCAGGGTCAAAGGCAATTATATGAGACAATGGCAGGTTAGTTTCAGCAAAATCAAATACTTGTTAAGTAAAAGCTGGCCTTTGATATTATCGGGATTGACTATATCTATTTATATGAAAATAGATCAAATTATGCTGGGACAGATGATGGGAAATCATGCGGTAGGAATTTATACTTCGGCCGTCAGACTGGCGGAGTTCTGGTATTTTATCCCCGCAGTCATGGTCTCATCGCTTACTCCGGCAATATTAGAAGCCAGGAAAATAGATCAAAAACTTTATTATTATCGCTTACAGCAGTTGTTCAATATCCTGGCTGTAATGGCTTACGCACTGGCTATCCCGACTACTTTTATATCTAATTGGATTATCGTTGCCCTGTATGGGGCTGAGTATAGTCAGGCAGGTCTGATTCTGGCAATTTATATCTGGGCAGCTGTTTTTATATTTCTGGGGAATGTGCGTGGTATTTGGGTGGTTGCTGAAGACTTGATGAAGTTTTCCATGGTTACATCGATAATAGGATTAGTTATTAATGTGGCATTAAATTTTTATTTAATTCCCGGTTATGGTCCGGTAGGAGCAGCCATAGCTACGGTTATTTCCCAGATGCTGATTTCAGTGGGCAGCAGCTTTTTCTATAGTAAAACCATATTTATAGGAAAGATGCAGATGAAAGCCCTGCTGTTAGTCGGATTGCTAAATAGACGCAGGGACGGTTCTCTTGTCAAATAGACGCAGGGACGGTTCTCTTGTCTAATTTATCAAAGACATCATGGACGGCTGAAGACTAAAATAAGACAGAAGAACCGTCCCCCTGTCTAATCTTGAGGGATGAAATATGAAGACTATTGCTTTAATTTTAGCGGGAGGTTCCGGTACGCGCCTGTGGCCATTAAGCCGCAGGAACATGCCCAAACAACTCTTGTCTCTGACAGGGGATAAGACTTTGTTGCAGGAAACCTGCCGGCGTCTGTTTCCTTTTATCCCCCCGCAGGATCAATGGATCATCACCGGAAAAGAGCATTGTCAACAGGTGCGGGTACAGGTTCAGGAGTTACATGAATCTATTGAAGTGATGGTAGAACCTGAAGGTAAAAACACGGCTCCGGCTATTTTCTGGGCAGCCCGGCGTTGTCAGGAATTATATGGCGATGATGCGGTTTTATTAATTTTGCCGTCAGATCATCTGATAACCAATGAGATAGTTTTTCAGGAGACTATGATTAGAGGGATTGAGAAAGCCCGGGAAGGTTATCTGGTGGCTTTCGGTATTAAACCTGCTCATCCTGAAACCGGTTATGGTTATATAGAAATAGAAACTACCAGTCCGAACCGGGAACTGTATTATCCAGTTAAAGCCTTTATAGAGAAACCTGATAAACCCAGAGCTGAACAGTACATAGAAAGTGGAAACTACTTCTGGAACAGCGGGATGTTTGCCTTCAATGTCGGGGTCTTGCTTGCTGAAGGGCAGAATTTATGTAAAGAAATTGCTACCCCTTTTATTAACAGTAATCCCGATGATCGATTGGAAATTGAGAATGCCTACAAACAGACTCAGGCAAAGTCGATTGATTATGCCATCATGGAAAAGGCCAACCATGCCTGGATGGTCCCAGCATCCTTTGGCTGGAGTGATGTAGGCAGCTGGCAGAGCCTTTTCGAACGCAGCCCCCACGATGAAAGAGGAAATATGATTTGTGGTGAACATATTGTGATTGATACTAATAACTGTCTGATATATGGAACTGAGCGCCTAATCGCAGTAGTAGGCATGGAAGGCACAGCCATTATTGATACCCCGGATGCTTTGTTGGTTTGTCCTTTAGACCAGACACATAGGGTAAAGGAGATCGTAGAGAAATAGACAAGGGGACGGTTCTCCTGTCTTGACCTTCATCCAACATTATGATAAATTAACACCAAATTAAATACAGAGGTGTATTGAAATGCCAAGACAACAACGATTAAGAAGTAGCAGTGGTTATTATCATATCATGCTTCGCGGAAACGAAAGAAAAAACATATTTAATAATGATGAAGATAAACAGCGCTTCATGGAAATTTTATTTGAAAAAAATCAGGAAGGCAGATTTCACATGCATGCGTTTTGCCTGATGGATAATCACATACATTTAATGCTTAGTGAAGGAAACGAGGACATAGCTATGGTAATGAAACGTATTACGGTAAGCTATGTCTATTATTTTAATAAGAAGTATAAAAGGGTTGGACACCTATTCCAGGACCGGTTTAAGAGCGAAGTAATAGAACAGGATAGTTATGTATTATCCTTAGCTAGGTATATACACCAAAATCCGGTAAAAGCCGGTATGGTTGAGAAAGCCGATGACTATAAGTGGAGCAGCTATAATAGTTACTTGAACAAGGATAATTATTTTAGGAAAATGCTGGATACCGATATTATTCTGGGGCTTTTTGCTGTAGATAGGGAAGTGGCAATCAAAGAATATATTAAGTTTATGAATGAAGAATCCCAGGAAAGATTTATTGACCTTCAGGAAGAAAAAATGATAATGGAAGATGAGGAAGCCATTGATTTATGGGAAACGATGCTGTTGATGCGGGGATTTGATAATGATAATAAAGAAAAAATGAAGATTCCTGACAGCTGTATTAAAGAATTTAAGGAGCAAACTAACTTATCATTAAGGAGAATGGCTGCTATTACCGGGTTAAATAAAGACAAGTTAAATCAGATACTAAAACAGACAGAAGAACCGTCCCCGCGTCTAAACGCGTCTAAGGGAGGAGAGTAATTGTTTGACTAATCAAAAAGCTACATCGAGATATGCTACTTATGATGACATTTTAAGCGATGAGTTCCAGAATATTATTAGAACTCTAAATGATATCGCTTCTCGTTTTAGCCTTACCGACCATACTGAATTAAATCTAAATCGTTATCCATGGTCTCAGCATTTTCTAGAATATCCCCAAATTTATGCTACAAGGCTTTGGGAATACCCTTGGGCAATATTATCAGCGGATTTGAAACCAGGAATGGTGTGCGCAGATGTAGGATGTGGGGAGTCTGCCTTAACAATTTATTTAAAAGAGGTTACTAATTGTATTGTAGTTGGATTTGATCCGGATTTTCATTCTAAAGATAATGTAGACAATTTTGGTATATCACAAGATTATATTAATAAAACGGATATTAAATTTGTTCAAAGCTATATGGATAGAATTGATGCTGAAGATAATAGTTTCGATCGAGTTTTTTGTATTAGCGTTGTTGAACATGTTACTGATTTTGAGCAACGAGCAAAGGGTATGCAAGAAATAGCCCGAATATTAAAGCCAGGCGGTTTGGCAATAATTTCTGTTGATGTAAACATGTTTTCTCGTTTATCTAATCCACTGGAGTTAATTTGGGAATCTGGATTAGGAATTGATGGATTAATTGATTTGGTTATGCCTCATAAACGTTTAGGAATATTTTGTGATGGCAGACAACCAGCTGATGTGTTTGGATTTATTTTAAGAAAGCCAGATACAAAAATTGAATCAAAATATGGGGCAGACTCTCCTTTAATTGATGCCTGGTATGTTGCTTCTTATCGTAATACCTTCCCAGCTCTCATAACGCGAGACGATATTATACGGTTTGATCTTCAAAGATTTCAGATAAACAATCAACCGAGTTTATTTACACTGTTTAGAATTGCAGTTAAGTTTATGCTTAGAAAATATCCAGGAACGGAAAAACGAAAGGCCAACAAACACGGAGACGCTCCCAGACATGGAGACGCTCCCAGACACGGGGACGGTTCTCCTGTCTAATCCAGATTAGACAGGAGAACCGTCCGAGATCACTGAAAAAGTACCATAAATGTCATCCTGAGGAGCTGCAGGCGACGAAGGATCTCTTTTAAAGGCAGTAATATTGGGATTAAGCCAACTAGATTCTTCACTATCGTTCAGAATGACACGCAAAGGAGGACTTTTTCAGCAGTCTCGAACCGTCCCCATGTCTGGCGTCCCCATGTCTGGGAGTAGAAAGGATGTCATAATCATGAATGGTACTAAAATAGCACTAGTTACAGGTATTACTGGCCAGGACGGAGCTTATTTAGCGGAGTTTCTTCTTGGGAAGGGCTATGAAGTTCATGGTATTAAAAGAAGATCCTCGTCATTTAATACTGGTCGTATTGACCATTTGTATCAGGATCCACATGTGGATGAAAGAAACTTCATTTTGCATTATGGTGATTTAACTGATGCAACCAATTTAATTCGCATTGTCCAGCAGGTGCAGCCGGATGAAATCTATAACCTGGCAGCACAAAGCCATGTTCAGGTATCTTTTGAGACTCCGGAATATACGGCTAACGCAGATGCTCTGGGTACACTGCGTTTGTTGGAGGCTATTAGAATTCTGGGATTTGAAAACAAGACCCGGTTCTACCAGGCATCTACCAGCGAGTTATTTGGTAAAGTGCAGGAAATACCCCAAAATGAAAAAACCCCTTTCTACCCTCGTTCACCCTACGCTGCAGCCAAATTATATGCTTATTGGATTACTGTTAATTATCGGGAGGCTTATAATATTTTTGCTTGTAATGGGATACTTTTTAACCATGAATCTTCGATTCGGGGTGAAACCTTTGTTACCCGTAAAATTACCCGCGCTGCAGCCCGCATTAAGTTAGGTTTGCAGGATCGCCTCTACCTGGGTAACATTAATTCCCTTCGCGACTGGGGCCATGCCCGTGATTATGTTGAAGCCCAGTGGTTGATGCTACAGCAGGAAATGCCTGATGATTATGTTATTGCCACCGGAGAGCAGCATTCAGTAAGGGAATTTTGTGAACTGGCTTTTGCTGAATTAGGCATGCCGATAGAATGGCGGGGTCAGGGGATTGATGAGGTTGGGGTTTATGGAAACAGAGTGCTGATATCAATTGACCCCAGATATTTCCGGCCTACGGAAGTTGACAATCTGTTAGGTGATCCCCGAAAAGCATATACAAAGCTGGGCTGGAGAGCAAAGACAACTTTTAAGGAATTAGTCTCGGAAATGGTCAGGGAAGACTTCCTTGCTGCTCAGAAGGATGAATTATGTAAACAAAACGGTTATGAAGTTTATGCATACAATGAATAGACAGGAGAACCGTCCCCTTGTCTACCCGGACAGGAGAGGGTTAGATGGTTAAGTTTTCAGTGATTACACCATGCTTAAATTCTGAAAAATATATAGCCGAAACTGTATATTCAATTATTAACCAAACCGCGTTACTTTCACATAGAGCGGAATTAGAATACATAGTTGTTGATGGAAATTCAAGTGATCGTACTATAGAGATTATAAAGGAAATTTCCAGGGATTTTCAAAATGGGAGAATTACCATTATTTCAGAAAATGATTCCGGTATGTATGATGCTCTTGCAAAGGGATTAAGCAAGGCTTCCGGAGAAATTTATTCTTATTTAAATGCTGGAGATATATACGCATTAACAGCTTTTGATATAGTTTTAGATATCTTCCAGGCAAAGGAAAATATTCGATGGTTAACAGGTTGTAATGTTATGTACAATGAAAATAATGCTATTATAAATTTTTCACTGCCTTTTAAATATAGAAAGAGGTTTTTTAATTGTGGGTATTATGGCAAGAAGTTGCCATTTGTTCAACAAGAATCAACATTTTGGGACTATAAGCTAAATAGTATAATCGATTTAAACAAACTTTCACAATTTAGGTTTGCAGGAGATTATTATTTATGGACCCAATTTAGCAAAGAATGCGCATTAAATATTGTAGCAGCATATTTAGGAGGATTTAAATATCACAAAGGACAATTATCAGAAAATATACAGGCCTATTATGATGAAATGAATTCAATGATAGGCAAACCAAGTTTTTTGGATGATTTGATTGCACTTTTTGATCGTTTAATATGGAGTGGGCCAAACCGAATTAAAAAAGTATTAAATAGAGACAATCTATTAATATTTGACCATAGTACCCAAGACTGGATTTAGAGATATAGAATTTAACATTTGTAGGCAAATTGCTAAACCGTAAATGTAAATTTTTAAAGGTGGTGAATGGGAATTAATATTGATAATAAGATTTTTGTAGCCGGTCATTTGGGGTTGGTAGGTTCGGCGATTAAACGGAAACTGGAGGAAAAGGGGTATAACAAACTCCTTTGTCGCAGTTATGAAGAGCTGGATTTACGGAGACAGCAGGATGTAGAGGATTTTTTTGCGATTGAAAAGCCGGAGTATATTTTTTTGGCTGCTGCCAAAGTTGGTGGCATACAGGCTAATAATAACTGGCCGGCTGAGTTTATTTATGACAACCTGGCTATTGAAATTAATGTGATTAATGCGGCTTATAAATACGGAGTGAATAAGCTGCTGTTTTTAGGAAGTTCATGTATATTTCCCAAACTTGCTGCCCAACCGCTTAAAGAAGAATATCTTTTAACCGGTGAATTGGAACCTACTAACGAAGCCTATGCCATAGCCAAGATCGCGGGTTTAAAAATGTGTGAGTATTACAACAAGCAATATGGGACCAATTTTTTTTCTGTTATGCCTGCTAATTTATATGGGCCCGGGGACAATTTTGACTTAGAGACCTCTCATGTACTGCCGGCATTGATTCGTAAGTTTTATGAAGCCAGGGTAGAGAATAAACCTTCGGTGGAGATATGGGGAACCGGTACTCCGCTAAGAGAGTTTTTATATGTAGACGACCTGGCTGATGCATGTTTGTTTTTGATGGAGAATTTTAATTACGAGCAGATAGAAAGCTGTATTAATATTGGGACCGGTAAGGACTTGACCATAAAAGATTTGGCAGAATTGATCAAGGAGGCCTGTGAATATCAAGGAGATATTGTTTATAACCCGGAAATGCCTGACGGCACTCCGCAAAAGCTGCTGGATATAACAAAGATGAAAAAACTGGGCTGGGAAGCCGGAACCTCTTTAGAGCAGGGAATCTTAAAGACTTATCAGTGGTATGTTAATCAACTTACTGTATAATTGCTTAGAAAAGGGATGGTTTTCGATGATTTAATTATGGAGTATGAAATGTAAATGTAGCCTCAGGGAGGGGTGTAGAGACTTTGAATGACCAACCAAAAGTAAGTGTTATCACGGTATGCTTAAATAGCGCGAAAACTATACGCGATACCATAGAAAGTGTTATTAATCAGGCCTATCAGAATATAGAATACATAATTATTGACGGAGATTCTTCTGATGGTACGATAGGTATCATAAAGGAATATGAATCTCATATAGCTAAATGGGTTAGTGAACCGGATAACGGCATTTATGATGCAATGAATAAAGGTATTGAGATGGCGACGGGTGAGATTATTGGATTAGTAAACTCAGATGATTGGTTAGAAATAGATGCTATCAGAAGTGTTGTGAAAATGTATCTGCTGCATCCATATGGAGATGTTTTTCATGGTAAAGTAAGAGTTGTTGATAAATCAAAAGGTATTAAATATGTTGTTAGTTCATCTGAAGATGTTTATAAACAAAATAACTATAAAATGCAAATACCGCATGGAGGTGTGTTTATTACAAAAAAATGTTATCTGGATCAGGGACTATATGATATTAATTATAAAATTGGAGCTGACCATGATTTATTATTACGTTTAATAGAAAAAAACAAAAGCTTTGTGTTTGTAAATCAAGTAATAAGTAACATGAGTACAGGTGGAATAACTTCAATTCAATATACAGAAACCTTTAAAGAACATAGAGAAATAAATATCAAGCATGGACAAGGAGTTATAAAATCCTGGGATCAGTATATAAAATCAATTTGTAAAACATATTTGGTTAAAGTATTAGTAACCAATAGAACATTGGCTAAAATGTATGAGAACTATAAGACATAGACACGGGGACGGTTCTCTTGTCTGCCCTGAATGGCAGACAAGAGAACCGTCCCCGCGTCTATGTCTTATGGGGGAGGAAACGGGTATGAATATATGTGTGATTGGTTCCGGATATGTTGGCCTGGTGACGGCCGCCTGTTTTGCTGAGATGGGTAATCAGGTCTGGTGTATGGATAATGATGCGGAAAAAATTAATCGGCTCAGGAGGGGAGAGATTCCAATTTACGAACCGGGTTTGCAGGATCTGGTTGAGAATAACCTGAATGATGGCCGGTTAAATTTCACTACCAGCCTTAAAGAGGGGCTGCAAGACTGTCAGCTCTGTTTTATTGCCGTTGGTACTCCACCCCGCGAGGATGGGTCAGCCGATATTTTTCATGTTTTGAATGTGGCTGGGCTAATCGGGGAGTTGATGGAACAGGATATGATTGTGGTTAATAAATCTACTGTTCCGGCAGGTACTGCTGTCCTGGTAAGGGAGACGATTCAGCAGCAGCTTCAGTTGTGCGGCAAGGAAGATTTGCAGTTTGAGGTGGTTTCCAATCCAGAATTTCTGAAACAAGGGGCTGCCGTAGAAGATTTTATGCGTCCGGATAGAATTATCCTGGGAGTTGATAGTCCCGAGGTTGCCGAGCTGATGACCAGGTTATATGAACCATTTACCCGTAATAATCATCCCATTATCATTATGGATGTAAAATCAGCTGAAATTACCAAATATGCAGCTAATGCCATGCTGGCTGCCCGGATCAGCTTTATGAATGAGCTGGCCGGGTTGTGTGATGCCATTGGGGCTGATATAGCCCAGGTACGCAGGGGGATTGGGTCTGATAGTCGGATTGGTATGAATTTTTTGTACGCCGGAATAGGTTATGGCGGTTCCTGTTTTCCCAAGGATGTGAAGGAGTTAATCCATACCGGACAGGTTAACGGTGTGCATATGGATATTATGAGCGCAGTAGACAAGGTTAACCATCGGCAGAAGCATTACCTGCCGAAAACGATAATTGCCCGATTGGGAGAGGATTTACACGGGAAGATATTGGCTGTGTGGGGACTGGCTTTTAAACCTTTAACCGATGATATGCGGGAGGCTCCTTCTATTACTATAATAAATGATTTGCTGGAACGGGGTGCCAGGATAAGGGCTTATGATCCGGCTGCGATGGAAAAAGCCCGTGCTATCTGGGGGGTGGATCATCCTGGAATAGAATTTGTTGACCACATGCTGGAGGCAATCACTGGAGCAGATGCTTTGCTGTTAGTAACCGAGTGGCGGCAATTTCGGCAGGTTGATTTTCAAGAGATTACGGCTTTGATGAAAACCCCGCTGGTATTTGATGGCCGTAATCAATATGAACCTTTACATATGAAAGAGATGGGTATTGAATATTATTGCATCGGGAGAAATTGCTATGTCAGGTAAGCGTATACTGGTAACGGGCGGGGCAGGTTTCATAGGCACTCATTTATGCCATAAATTATTGGAGCAGGGGCATGAGGTGTTTTGTTTGGATAACCTATTTACCGGAAGCCGTGAGAATATAAGCGGGATGATGGACAATCCCCGTTTTCATTTCATATTTCAGGATGTTTCCTCTGAACCAGGGGGACGGTTCTCCTGGTTTCATTCAAATTCGGTTAACCAGGAGAACCGTCCCCCTGGTTACGAAGAGATATATAATCTTGCTTGTCCGGCCAGCCCGGTTCACTATCAGTATGATCCGGTAAAAACTATACAGACCAGTGTGCTGGGAGCCATAAACGTACTGGAATTGGCAAAAGAAACGGGCGCCCGGGTTCTGCAGGCTTCCACCTCCGAAGTATATGGTGATCCGCTGGTTCATCCCCAGAGGGAGGATTATTGGGGTAATGTTAACCCGATCGGTATCCGCAGTTGTTATGATGAGGGCAAACGCTGTGCGGAGACCCTGTTTTTTGATTATAACCGGCAGTATGGGGTAGATATAAAGGTGGTGCGTATTTTTAACACTTATGGTCCTCTGATGCGTCCGGATGATGGTCGGGTTATCAGCAATTTTATTGTCCAAGCGCTAAAGGGCGAGGACCTGACCGTTTATGGAGACGGCCAGCAAACCCGCTCCTTTTGCTATATCGATGATTTGTTGGAGGGTTTGGTAACCATGATGGCAAAACCAGATTTTACAGGCCCGGTTAATTTGGGTAATCCGGTGGAAATCACCATGTTGGAATTGGCCGACAGGATTTTGAAAATAACCGGTTCAAAGTCCAGGGTGTGCTTCAAACCCCTTCCCGCGGATGACCCTAGGGAACGCTGTCCGGATATCAGTCTGGCCCGAACCCGGTTAGGCTGGAAACCGCAAGTAGATTTACAGCAGGGATTAAGGAGAACGATTGAATATTTCAGGGAAAATAGACAAGGGGACGGTTCTCCTGTCTGCGTTTGGTGATTCTCTCAGACAAGAGAACCGTCCGAATAGACAAGGGGACGGTTCTCCTGTCTGCGTTTGGTGATTCTTTCAGACAAGAGAACCGTCCGAGATCACTGAAAAAGTACCATAAATGTCATCCTTAGGAGCTGCAGGCGACGAAGGATCTCTTTTAAAGACCGTAATATTGGGGTTAAGCCAATGAGATTCCCCCCAAGGGACTTCACCCTCACGGGTACCACCGATACACCCTGTCGGGTGTAATTAATGTTGCCGATGCTCCCCGGCACTCAGCCCGATTATGAACCGGGTTAATGTTAAATTACTTACTCTGAGTGCCGGGGAGCTATTAAGGTTGCTTCACTAGCGCTCAGAATGACACATAAAAAAGGACTTTTTCAGCAGTCTCGAACCGTCCGAGATCACTGAAAAAGTACCATAAATGTCATCCTGAGGAGCTGCAGGCGACGAAGGATCTCTTTTGCAAGTCCGTAATATCGGCTCTTCAGCCAACGAGATTCTTCGCTATCGCTCAGAATGACACGATAAGAGCACTTTTTCAGCAGTCTCGAACCGTCCCCCTGGTTCTATTTCCCATTGCCTTTTTTCAGACCTAATAATGATCTCAGTTCCGAAGGGGTCATTATCTCTTTTTCATTTGCCCGTCCTAATTCCTTTATCCGCTGAATCAGTTCAATATTGGAAGCCAGTCTGGTTCTGGAAGGGTTATACCAGAGATTGTCTTCCAGGCCGGTTCTCACCCCATAGCCCATTGAAATGGCCAGAGAATTCACCGGTAACTGGTTGTTGCCTACACCACCCAGGGAGAAAACTGATCTTTCTGGAAGATCACGTATCATCACGCCGATATGCAGTAAATCAGCCTGCGCGCAGGCTATGTTTCCCAGAATTAGGGAGAAGTAGAAGGGTGCAGTAAGTAGGTTTTTGTTGATTAGATATTTGGCATAGTTGATCATACCGGCATCAAAAACTTCCAGTTCCGGTTTTATACCTTTATGTTGCATTTCCAGAGCCAGATTCATAATCATTGCAGGCTCATTGATATTGGCTTGTTTATTAAAGTTCAGTGAACTTAAAGTAAGACTGGCCATATCAGGTTTTAATTCGCCCTCCAGTTGTAATACCTCGGACCTTTTTTCAAAGTCACTGAAGTTTCTGCCGCTGGTTGAAACACAGATAACCAGCTCGGGCGCAAATTCTCTTATTCCTTTTATTACTTTTGCATAAGAGCTTTTTTTGTAGCAAGGTTCCTGAGTAATTTCGTCCCGAACATGAAGGTGTACCATGGTTATACCTGATTCCCAGGCAGCCTGTACATCTTGAATAATTTCATCACTGGTGACCGGAACATAAGGCGTATGGCTTTTTGTTGGTATCATACCGGTGGGGGTAAAATTAACTATAAATTTATTGCTCACGAGGTGTCATTTTCACTCCTTCTTCCCGGTGATAGCCGATTATATGGCTGGGGTTGCCAACATTTTTGGAATAAGGCTCGGTATGCCTGATAACCACGCTGCCTGCGCCTATTAATGTCTCGTCTTCTATTTTTATAGCGTTTAATACCGTAGAACCCAAGCCAAAGTAACAGGAGTCCTTTATTTTGCAATTGCCGCCAATGTTACAACCGGGCGCAAAAACATTATGATTACCAATTAAAAAATGATGTCCCAGATAGACGTTTTGCCGTACCAGGTTATTGTTTCCCATAATCCCGCCAATACCAACATGTGAACCGGCCAAAATAATGTTGTTTTCCCCCATGGTGATTTCAGGTGAAAAGTCAGCTTTAGGACTGATATAATTTCTAAGAGTATAACCTTTCTCTTTGGCTTTCGAGAACATGGTCTCACGGTCCCGTACTCCCCTGAAACCGTCCAGAACAGTCAGCATATCATATTCTTCCGGAGGATAGAGTTTTTCAATCAGTTCAAAATCTACCTGAGGTAATCCCAAAAATTCTTCATGTTGAAGATACAATTTTTCAACTGTAAAACCTATGATTTGGAAATCTGCATGGTTAACAGAATCATAAAACAGCATTTTACTTAAGGTAGTATTGCCAAATACGATTACTTGTTTCAAAACCCATCATCCTAATTTACAGATTTAATTATTGATTAATAGACTTTTAATTCTCTATATCGCCATGGATTCCTGCATGTCCGTTATTTTCGAATATTATTCAAATTAGATAAATCTGGTGTATAATAATTCAATCAGAGCAGTATTTATGCCTTGCAGCATTTTATTTGGGGGATACAGATTGAGTATATTGGTAAGCATAACTTACACTGCTTATAATCATGAAAAATATCTAGCCCAGGCACTGGATAGTTTTTTAATGCAGCAAACTGATTTTGAATATGAAGTTCTTGTCCATGATGATGCTTCAACGGATAACACAGTTTCTATTATCCGGGAATACGAAAGCCGTTATCCACACATTATCAAACCCTGGTATCAAAGCGAGAATCAATGGTCAAAGGGGATTAGACTCCATACTGCTTATAATTTACCCCGTGCCCGAGGTAAATATATAGCTATGTGCGATGGAGACGATTATTGGACTGACCCGTTTAAGCTGCAGAAACAGGTGGATTATATGGAAGCTAATCCGGACTGCACCCTGTGCTTTCATGCGATAGAATTGATAAAAAATAATCAAAAACCAACCGGACGATTTATTAAACCTTATGATGAAAGTTGTATAGTACCTATTGAAGATATAATCATTGGCGGGGGAGGATTTATCGGCACGAATGCAGTAATTATTCCCAAAAAGTATCTGCAAACCCTTCCGGAGTTTTATTTGCGGGCTCCGGTTGCAGATGTTCCGTTACAGCTTTATCTGGCCAGTCAGGGATCGGTCTATTATATAAATGAGATAATGTCGGCCTATCGGCAGGGTGTGGAAGGGTCATGGAACAGTCACATGGATAAAGCAAGAAAAGATTATATTAAGCATTTATCAGAAATGATCAGGATGACTGAAGAGTTTAATATTTTTACCGATTATAAATATGCAGAAAGTGTCAAGTTGCGACAGCTGAAGAATGAGTTTCTTATTCATGTTGTTGAAGGGAATATACAGGTGGTAAAAGAAGAAAAGTATAGACCCCATTATCAGCAATTAAGTGTTTATAATATAGCTATGCTGTACATGAGAAGATATTTTCCTTATCTGTATGACAAATTGCGCATATATAAGGGAATATAGACAAAGGGACGGTTCTCTTGTCTAATGCATATGGAGTGATTATCTTTGAGAATATTGCATGTGCTGGCCAGTAACAGCTTTGCCGGAGCGGAACGGGTTGCAGTAAATATTATAAAAAATATGCCGGAATATGATTGTACTTATGTTTCACCGCCAGGCCCAATCAGGGAGCAGCTGAATAACCTGGGGATAGCGTACTACCCGATAAAGAGGCTAACTCCCTGGGACTTGCGGAGGGTCGTAAGTGAGCTGCGGCCGGATATTATACATGCTCATGATTACAGGGCCAGTGTTGTGAGTGCCGGGTTTAGCAAGAGGGTTAAAGTAATTTCCCATCTTCATAGTAATTATCCTTGGGCAAAGGGTATTAATGCCAAGACTTTGTTATATGGAGGCCATATACCTTATTTTCATAAAATTATTATGGTTTCGGAGGCAATTAGGGACGAATTTATCTGGCAGAATCGAATAAATTCCCGTGCAGTAGTAATAGACAATGTAATTGATATTCCGGAAGTAATACATCTTTCCAATTTAAATAGTGCCGATCCCAGCGACTTGGTGTTTGCAGGCAGACTCACTGAACCAAAGGCTCCGTTAGATTTTATCTCCCTGGTGGCTGAACTGAAAAAATCTCATCCGTCTATATCAGCTGTTATGTTGGGAGAGGGGGAACTCCAAGTGAGGTGTCAGACGGAAATAGATCGTTTGGGTCTGAATAAGAATATTACTATGGCAGGATTTCAAGAAAATCCTTTCCCTTATATTGCTGCCGGCAAAATAGTGGTAATACCATCCAAATGGGAAGGGTTTGGCATGGTGGGTATGGAAGCTATGGCACTTGGCAGACCGGTTATAGCCAATAGCACGGGGGGATTAACCAAAATGATTTTAACGGGAAGAACCGGTTATCTGTGTACTGAATTTGAAGAAATGGTTGCCAGGGCAAACTTGTTACTAAACAATTTAGCTTTGTGGCAGGAGATGAGTAAACAGGCAGGTAAATGGGCAGCTGATAAAAATAATATAAAAGCCTATATCGCCTTAATTAAAAAAGTTTATGGTATTAAGGGCTGATAGCACACGGGGATAGACAGGAGAACCGTCCCCGTGTCTACGGAGAAGAGAAAATTTTATGGAGAGCCATGTATTTATGAATCCGAAGCTAAGCATAATTGTTCCGGTATATAACGCTGAGAAATATTTGCATCAATGCGTAGATAGCATTTTAGAGCAGGAGTTAACTGACCTGGAAGTAATACTTGTTGATGATGGTTCTATAGACATCAGTGCTGCTATATGCGATGAGTATGCCAGTCGGGATAGCCGGGTGAAAGTAATACATAAGGCCAATGGTGGAGTAAGTCTGGCCAGGAATACTGGGATAGAGTCCTCATTGGGTGAATACATAACCTTTGTTGATGCTGACGATTGGATAGAGTCTAATATGTATAAAGAGATGATAACTGTGATAACCGAACATCAAGCGGATATAGGCATATGCAGTTTTACAATTTTTGATGGACGGAATCACCGTGATGAAATCTTACCATGGGAAAACTTCACAGTGTTTGAAAAAGATGCAATCAGGAAAAAACTGATACCGACTATGATTTCTCCCATGGATCTGGAGGGGAATAAGCAGCTATTGTTAATGGGTTCAGTATGGAGATGTATTTTTAAAGGTGAGCTTATCAGAAACAACCAAATAACGTTCAATTTAAAAATTAAATTAACAGAAGATGTTTTGTTTGATATCCAGGCCTTTAGCTTGGCTGAAAGTATAATAGTTTGCCGGCAACCCTATTATAATTATCGGCAGGATACCCGATTTAAGAGCTCCGCTACCCAGAGATATATGGATGGGGCATATAAAATGTATAGATCCTGTAAACAGGAAATCGAAAATATTATTAGCGGGATAGGATATGACCAGCGCATGCAGAAGCAAATGCAATGGAGCAGTTGTATACAGGTATTAACTGCTGTCAGAAACCTTTGTGCCCCAGGAACCCCGCATAGCCTGGGAGAAAGAGTTAAACAAGCCAGGTATTACATTATGGATAGTGATTTTGAGCAAAATGTTGATAAATTAGGCTACTTCTATTTCCGTTGGGATCATAAAATTTTGATATGGCTGCTCAGACATTCTTTTATCCGAACAGTTGTTGCAGCTTATTCTATCAGGCACAAATTCTGGTAAGTTTATAGCAATATTTGTGATGCAGGATAGACAAGAGAACCGTCCCCGCATCGAACCTTAAGGGCTGATAGCACACGGGGATAGACAGGAGAACCGTCCGAGATCACTGAAAAAGTACCATAAATGTCATCCTGAGGAGCTGCAGGCGACGAAGGATCTCTTTTAAGGCCGTAATATTGGGATTAAGCCAACGAGATTCTTCACTATCGTTCAGAATGACACGCAAAAGAGGACTTTTTCAGCAGTCTCGAACCGTCCCCGTGTCTACGGAGAAGAGAAAATTTTATGGAGAGCCATGTATTTATGAATCCGAAGCTAAGCATAATTGTTCCGGTATATAACGCTGAGAAATATTTGCATCAATGCGTAGATAGCATTTTAGAGCAGGAGTTAACTGACCTGGAAGTAATACTTGTTGATGATGGTTCTATAGACATCAGTGCTGCTATATGTGATGAGTATGTAAGTCGGGATAGCCGGGTCAAAGTAATACATAAGACTAACGGGGGAGTGTGTCTTGCCAGAAATACTGGGATAGAGTCCTCATCGGGTGAATACATAACCTTTGTTGATGCTGACGATTGGATAGAGTCTAATATGTACAGAGAGATGATAACTGTGATAGCCGGACATCAAGCGGATATAGGCATATGCAGTTTTACTTTTTTCGATGGACGGAATTATCGTGATGATATCTTACCATGGGAAAACTTCACGGTGTTTGAAAAAAAAGAAATCAGGGAAAAACTGATACCGGCTCTGGTCTCCCCCATGGATCTGGAGGGGAATAAGCAACCAGTGTTAATGGGTTCAGTATGTAGATGTATTTTTAAAGGTGAGCTAATCAGAAGTAATCAAATATTTTTCAATTTAAAAATAAAATTCACAGAAGATGTTTTGTTTGATATCCAGGCCTTTAGCTTGGCTGAAAGTATAATAATTTGCCGACAACCCTATTATAATTATCGACAGGATACCCGGTTTAAGAGTTCTACTACCCAGAGATATATGGTTGGGGCATATCAAATCTATAAATCCTGTAAACAGGAAATCGAAAATATTATTAGCGGGATAGGATATGACCAGCGCATGCAGAAGCAAATGCAATGGAGCAGTTGTATACAGGTATTAACTGCTGTCAGAAACCTTTGTGCCCCAGGAACCCCGCATAGCCTGGGAGAAAGAGTTAAACAAGCCAGGTATTACATTATGGATAGTGATTTTGAGCAAAATGTTGATAAATTAGGCTACTTCTATTTCCGTTGGGATCATAAAATTTTGGTATGGCTGCTCAGACATTCGTTTATCAGGACAGTTATTGCAGCTTATACTATCAGGCACAGGTTCTGGTAAGTTATAGCAATATTTGTGATGCAGGATAGACAAGAGAACCGTCCGAGTTCACTGAAAAAGTACCATAAATGTTATGCTGAGGAGCTGCAGGCGACGAAGGATCTCTTTTAAAGGCCGTAATATTGGGATATAGCCAACGAGATTCTTCGCTAGCGCTCAGAATGACACATAAAAAAGGACTTTTTCAGCAGTCTTGAACCGTCCCCTTGTCTGCAAAACTTATTATACGAGGAGAAAAATGATGTCCCCAATATTGACTGTTATTGTTCCAATTTATAAGGTTGAACCATATTTAAGGCAGTGTATAGACTCAATTCTCAACCAGACCTGGGAAGAATTTGAGCTTATCCTGATAGATGATGGTTCGCCGGATAAATGTGGTGAAATATGTGACGAGTATAGTAAAAAAGATCAGAGAATTAAAGTTATTCATCAGGAAAATAAAGGTTTAAGTACAGCGAGAAATTTAGGGATTGAGATTGCTAAAGGGAAATATCTGACCTTTGTCGATAGTGATGACTGGCTAAAACCTGATATGTATGAAACACTGATTACCCTGGCCGAGACATATAATACCGATATTGTTGAATGCGGATATGTTAAGGCTTATGATAACGGCCTCGTTGAGAAGATTAATTTTTCATATAGTATTAGGGTTATTGACGGAATAATTGCTCTGCAAGATTTTCATAAGGGTATCATCAGGCGGGTAGTAGTGTGGAACAAAATATACCGTAAAACCTTATGGGATAATATTCGGTTTCCTGTGGGTAAGGTACATGAGGATGAATTTACTACCTATAAATTGTACTATAAGGCAGATCGAATATTGCAGCTGGATGCCGGTTTAATGTATTATCGTCAGCGACCGGATAGTTTTATTGGCAAAGGGTTTCAAGAGAAGAAGTTTGCGGATTTTCGCCAGGCTTTTCAGGAAAAACAGGATTTTTTCCACCGGGAAGGGATAAAAGCTTTGCAGGATCTTGCCGGGATTGAAGCCACCGCAAGTCTAATGGATGCATATTTGGAAATGCATCAACAAAAACATCTTAAGGGCAAAGCCCGGCAGATAAAAAAGGAGTTTAACCGGGAGTTTAATTATTTACGACAAACAGCAGATATAAGTTTAAAGCACCGAGCAGTGTTAAGCCTTTTCTATCTATCACCTTTACTGTATGGGGTTTTTAAACAATATGAGATCGCTCCATGGCTCAAACAAAACCAGAATATTAAGGCAATCTATGTGTGGCTTATCAATAAGAAAGCTGGAGTTTATATCAAACAGCAAATTAAAAGCATTGCAAAGCAAAAAAACATATATCTTTTCCTGGTCCCTCTTCATGGTAATCTTGGTGACCAGGCAATTATATATGCCCAGGCTCAATTGGCCGCCGACCATTTCCCTGATTACAATGTGATCGAGATACTCCACCGTGATACTGGAACTGCTGTTAGAATACTAAAAAGTTTAATAAAAAATGATGATTTAATTTGGCTACCCGGCGGCGGTAATATGGGAGATCAATATCTGACCGAGGAACGGGCCCGGCGTTATATTATAAAGCAGTTCCCCCGTAACAATATAGTATCTTTCCCGCAAACTATTTATTTCAGCCCTACCGATTATGGCAGAAGGGAATTAAGCAAATCCAGGAAGGTATATGGGAAAAATAAGAATTTAACCTTAATTGCCCGTGAGCGGGTTAGTTACAAGATTATGCAAAAGGAATTTCCCACTACTAATGTACTGTTGACGCCGGATATAGTTTTTTATCTTAATCAAGTAAAAGCTGACAGGAAGAGGCAGGGGATTCTGTGCTGTTTAAGAAGCGACCTTGAAGGCGTAATCAATTGGGAGCAAAAGCTGGCTTTGCTGACAAGTCTGAAAAGGCTCTATCCTGATTTGACGGCAACTGATACTGTACTTGGGCGGGAGATTGATAGCGATAATCGGGAAAAAGATTTACACAAGATTTGGGATGCCTTCAGGGAGGCTAAAGTGGTTGTAACTGATCGGCTGCATGGGATGATTTTTGCTGCTATTACGGCTACCCCCTGTCTGGTGCTGAGTAATTATAATCATAAGGTACAATCGTCTTTCCGGTGGTTGCAGGGCCTGGATTACATACGATTTGTGAACGAGTATGATCAGGAAACGGTTTTGCAGCAGGTACATGATTTATCTCTTCTGGATAGCAGGCAGTTGCCTGTATGTAATTTAAGCGAGGAGTTTAAGGCAATTTTGAAATTATAATATAATAATAGACAAGGGCAGACACGGGGACGGTTCCCTTGTCTTGCTTGGCTGGCAGACAAATGCAGACAAGAGAACCGTCCAAGATCACTGAAAAAGTACCATAAATGTCATCCTGAGGAGCTGCAGGCGACGAAGGATCTCTTTTAAGGCCGTAATATTGGGATTAAGCCATCGAGATTCTTCACTATCGTTCAGAATGACACGCAAAAGAGGACTTTTTCAGCGGTCTCGAACCGTCCCCGTGTCTGGATGTCCGTGTCTGTGGAAGCAGGTGAATCAGTTTTGAATGAAAATAGTATTGTACTTCAGGATATAATTATATCCGGGGGGAGAATTGAATATAAATATGAGCTTTTCGGAGTGATAAGCAAATATTTCAACCAGAATCACGCGCTGGTTATTGAATACAGCGAGAACATGGAGGGAGTATCGCAAGGCCTTGCAGTAATTCCTTTTCTGACCAATGTATTACCGATAGCATGGCTGAGTGATGCACAGATATATGTTGATGAAGTGGACCGCAGTTTTTTTAATAGTGTCAGTGAGTTCAAAAAGGGCTATGAACAGATGTACCCCGGGGTAGAGTTTCGGGGGGAATTAATTGCCAAACAGGTAATTGATTATCAGTGCCCTTCTTCAAATAGAACCGCCACATTTTTTTCCGGAGGGGTAGACTCCATGGCAACCTTATTAAATCGATTGGATGAAAAACCGGATTTAATTACAGTTTGGGGTTCGGATATTCCTCTTGATGATGTTCAAGGTTGGCAGCAGGTTAAAAAGGATGTGCAGGGATATGCGGTCAGTTTTGGGTTGAAAACGTTATTTATAAAATCATCTTTTAGACTGTTTATCAACTATGCGGCTTTGGATAGCGATTTTACCAGGATTTTGGGTACCGGTTGGTGGTATGGTGTGCAGCATGGTATAGGTTTGATTGGCCACGTTGCTCCCTATGTCGGTTTATATAATTTAAAGACTCTTTATATTCCCGCATCTTTCTCAATTAATAATTGTGATGGCCTGAAGTGTGCCTCGGTACCCTGGATAGATGACCACGTCAGATTTGCATGTAGCAGTGTCCTGCATGAAGGCTTTGCAAATAACCGGCAGGAAAAGATCAGACAGATTTGCCAATATTGCCGGGATACCAATGAGCAAATCATATTAAGGGTTTGCTGGGAATCAAGAGGCGGCGAAAATTGTTCCCGTTGCGAAAAGTGTGCCCGCACAATTTTGGGGATTATTGCTGAACATGAAGATCCACAGCGATTTGGGTTTGAAGTAGATGGTAAAACACTAAAGAATTTTAGAAAGCAGTTGCAACATAATTGGGAACTTCCGCCGATTAACTCCTGGGCGGGCATACAGAACAGATTTCTCAGTGAGCGTGAGTATTGGAATAATGTAGATGAGGTTAACTGGATTTTGACTTATGATTTTAAAAATAATAATCGTTCAATTATTAAAAGAGGTAGAAGAATTAAAACCTACCTGATTTCTAATATTCCCATACCGTTGAAAAAATTGATAAAATATTTTCTGCACTGGGATAGATAATGAGACTTTTGAGATGAGGCAGACAGGAGAACCGTCCCCTTGTCTAAAAAAATTTTTTGCAATGAGATAGATAATGAGACTTTTGAGATGGGGCAGACAACAGAACCGTCCGAGATCACTGAAAAAGTACCATAAATGTCATCCTGAGGAGCTGCAGGCGACGAAGGATCTCTTTTAAAGGCAGTAA
>ENA-UOUL01002331-UOUL01002331.1-bioreactor-metagenome-genome-assembly--contig:-NODE-2331-length-22492-cov-5.703725_pt1 | contig 22492 bp, 13 predicted proteins | sample MGYA00249838_ERZ747220 | MGnify/ENA primary metagenome ERZ747220 (study PRJEB28778, sample SAMN05720191) | bioreactor metagenome | isolation source: Anaerobic biogas reactor | place: USA:Washington...
CCTACGTCGCGCCCGGGCACGAGGCCGAGCCCGGCTGCGCCTGGGCCTGCACGGGCCTGGTCGTCACCACGACGTGGCATTACTATATCGATCCGTTCGAGGCGAACCGTCATTACATCGCCTACACGGACATCGGCATGGCCCGCTCGCTCGACGCGGGCCAGACCTGGATCTGGTGGGACAGGAACACCTGGGCCCCATGGCGAAACACCTGTTATGAGATCGCATTCGACCCGGACGTGCCGGGCAGAATCTGGGGGGCGTTCTCCGACGTACACGACATCCCCAACGACAACATCATCTCCGAGCGCCACAGCCACAAGCGGCCCGGCGGCGTGTGCATCTCGCGCGACTTCGGCGCTTCATGGCAGGCGGAGGCAGAGGGCATTGGGCCCAAGCCGGTGACGTCGATCGTGCTCGATCCGAAGAGCCCCAGGGGCCGGCGCACGCTGTACGCCGGCGTGTTCGACGAGGGCGTCTACAAATCCATCGACGACGGAAAGACGTGGACGCTGAAGACAAACGGGCTGGGCGATCCGAAGAACATGCGCGTCAGCCGCGTGCTGCTCGGCGCCGACGGCACGCTCTTTGCGATGGTCTGTGCCAAGCGACTCGCGCAGGGCCAACCCCTGATGAGCGAAGGCGTGGGACTGTACCGGTCCAGCGACGGCGCTGAAACCTGGGAGAAAGTCAACCCGCCGAAGGCGGGCCTGTTCCTGTATCCCAAGGACTTTTCCGTTCATCCGACCGACAGCAACGCGATTCTCGTCGGCACCTGTGATGCGAATTGGGACGACCGGTCGGGCGGTCTGTACCGCACCGACGACGGCGGCCGTTCGTGGCGCCGGATCGGCCGCCAGGGCCGGCAGACCTTCGGCGGATACTTCCACCCCCAGCGCGACGGATGGATCTACATGACGCTCACCGAAGGGGCGCCCGGCGCCGGCTTATGGCTCTCGCGAGACGACGGGCAGACGTGGCAGGCGTTCGACGAGCTGCCCTTCTCGAACGTGCAGCGTCTGACATTCGACCCATCCGACGATGGTGTGATGTACGTCACCACCTTCGGCGGCAGCGTCTGGCGCGGGCCGGTCGCACCGCGATAAGGCGAGCGTCGCCTACGGGGCGGCTACCCGGAATCGTTCGTCGGGCCATCCGAGATTGTTCGCAACCGACTGCGGAAACACCCACGGCGAGGCATCCGCCTGATGCAGTACCACCGGCGCGCGCTCGGCGGCCATGGCGACGGCTTGCGGCACGTCGAGGTAACGTAGCACATTGAGGAAGGTCGGGCCGTCGCGATGCGTCGAAGGCAACTCGGACAAATCCAATCGCTCGACAGACGGCTCGAAAAGCGAGGCATAGAGCGCGATGCCCGCCATATTCCCCTGGGCCGTCAGCTCCACCGGCAGGCCTTCTATGGCGGCAATGTGGTTCAGGGCCTGCACGGCCCGGCGGACGTCCCAGACGCACATGCCGTCGAGCGTCTGGCCAAGCAACATGAACCGTCTGCGAATCTGCACCTGCTTTCGCTCGTCGCCGCTCCAGGCGTCGAGCCCGCGCCCGCGCGGAGCGAAGAACGCGTGGACTTCATTGGGGGCCACAGCAGTGCCGATGTCCATTGCGGCCATGTTGGGATCGTCGACCACGTGGAGGTTCACACGGCTGGGGCTCTGTGCATCGGGATGCCGGACGACCAACAGGCTCAGGCGAACGTGGAGCTGGCTGGTGAAGTCGAATCGCTCCAGACGCTGGCCGGGCGTCGATTGCGAACCCGCAGCAGGACGAACATCCAGCGGTCCGGCTTCATCATGACGAGGCCAGCCGCGAAACACCTTCTCGCGCAGGGCCGTCATCCACGCGTTGCGCTGGGCAGCCCATTCGTCCTGGGATTTCGGCGCCACAATGTCCCCGACCATCGGCACGAAAGTCTCGTGGACGGTAGCATTGATCTGATGGAGCGGCAGCTCGGTGAAGACCTTCAGTGCTTCGGGCTCAAAGAGGGGCACGGCCGGCTCAGTGATAAGAGGATTCTCGTCTGTGAGGAACCGATTGAACCACACGAAGGCGTGCATGCGCAGTTCCTGCGTGTCCTGGTGCGGCCCTTCGGTGATGTGCAGACCGAGCTTGTCGTCGGCACCGTAGAGCCGATAGATGCGCCGGGCCTTCTCATGCGTACGAACGACGCCGTCGAGCGGAAAGATGTTGTCCTTGTCGGTGTTGGAGATCAGCAGCGGTCGGGGCGCCACCAAGGCCGCGACCAGCGGATAGTCCCAGCGATACGTATTGACGACATACATGCAATCGCAGTGGCCTTCGACGCAGCCGTCGACGACGTGGTTCCGGAGGTCGGTAATCCCGGCGACGGGCACGGCGGCCTGGATGCGGTCGTCGATAGCGGCGATCCACCAGCTATAGGCCCCGCCGCCGGAGCGGCCGGTGACACCGAGACGCTCGGGGTCCACTTCGGGGCGTTCCTGGAGATAATCCAGAGCGCGGATGCAGTTCCAAGCCTCGACGCCGGCGGGCGTATAGCCCCGGCTGTTCCACCACCACATGCCGTAGCGGTAGGTGCCGTGATGGATGCCCTCGATCTCGCCGAGCTGGAGCGTGTCGATGATGAGGCAGACGTAGCCGTGCCGGGCGAACCACCCCGCGTGGTGCTGGTAGTGCGCCTTGCTGCCGTAGGCGATACCGTCCTTCTTGACCTGGGCGTGGCCGCAGACGTACAGGACCGCCGGCGCCGGGCCGTCCAGGGCCTTGGGGATATAGAAATTGCCCGTGACGTATAGACCCGGACGCGACTGAAAGTGCACGTTCTCGACGGTGAACGTCTCGTGTTCGACGGTGTTGGTGGTCATGGCCTTCAGCGGGGTCTTCTCCGGCAGCGGATCGAGGCCGAGCATCTCCAGCAGTTGCCTGCGATAGACCGGCCGTCTGGCTTCCCACTGCTCAAGGGTGTCGATCTCGCTTAGGCAATCGGCCTGGAGTCTGGCAGTCTCCGTCCGAAAGTAGTCGGCCAGCCTCCGGTCGGCCTCCGACGGTGTGTCCGCGTTCCGGCCTGAGGCGGTTGCTGCAAAAGCAGTCAGCATCATCGCGATGCACGCGGACAAACGACTGGCACGGTTCTTCATGGAGGACCTCTTGTCGTCAGAAGTTACACGTTTTCGGGGACGACGAACGGTTCGCGATAGGTCCGGCGGACCAGGGCGTTGGCCTCGGAGGCGAATTCGCCTGTAAACGTTTCGGTCTTTGGGTCCAGCGTCAGCCAGGGTCCGAGGATTCGCGGCGTCTGCTGCACGTTCACGCCATTGACGAGCAGATGCTCCTGCATGCGTTCGAAGCACTCCGCCATGCCGTCGGCGCCAGCGATCCGCTCGACGATTTTTTCGCGCGAAGCGAGCGCTCCGAGTCGGTGCGAGATGTTGCCCATGTGACACAAGGCGCTGGACAGATGGCCTTCGAGTACGTCGGCGTTGAGGTCGCTGACCTTGCGGCTGCGGACGGCGTCGATGAAATTGGCGTGGTGGCCGGCGCCGTCGGTGCGGATGAACTGCCTGATCCGCTTGCCGTCGTTGTCGTAGGCCCAGCCGCCGACGAAGTAGCCCTTCTCACAGTGGACCACGGTGCCGGCCGACGTGCCGTAGTAATAGTCCATCGCCTTGTTGCCCGCCTCTCGCGGCAGACCACGAACCTCGAAGAGGATCGGGGCCGGCTTGTAGTCGTAGAAGAGAATCTGCGTGTTGGGCGTCTCGCCATCGTCGATGTAGCCGAAGCGGCCGCCGACCGAGATCACGCGTCGCGGCAGCTCGTTGGCGCCGAGGACCCAGCGGCAGATGTCGATGAAATGAATCCCGTTGTTGCCGAAATCGCCGTTGCCGGTCGGCCAGACCCAATGCCAGTCGTAGTGCAGACTCTTGCGCGTCAGCGGCGCCATGGGGGCCGGCCCACACCAGAGGTTGTAGTCCACGCTCTCGGGAATCGGCTGGGGGCCATCCACCTTGCCGATACTGTCGCGACGGACATAGACGATCCCGCGAACCGACGTGATCGCGCCCAGGTGGCCCTGCTTGATGTAGTCGATCGCCTCGGCCAGCCCGGTGTCGGAGCGGCGTTGCATGCCGCTCTGGACGATCCGGCTGTACTTGCGGGCGGCCTTGACCATCTGCCGCCCTTCCCAGAGGTCGTGCGAGACGGGCTTCTCGACGAACACGTCCTTGCCCGCCTGACAGGCCCAGACGGTGACCAGCGCGTGCCAGTGGTTGGGCGTGGCAGTAATGACCGCGTCGATGCTCTTGTCATCGAGCAGCTTGCGCATATCGACGTACGCGTCCACCGTCTCCTGGCGGTCGCGGGACTTCTTGGCTTCGCGGTCGAGAATCGCCCGGTCGGCGTCGCAGATGGCCACGACGCGCACGCCGGGGATCGCGCTGAACCACTTGATGTGATTGCTCCCCTGGCCGCGAAGCCCGATGACGCCGACGCGGACAGCGTCGTTGGCGCCCCGTGCTCGTGAAAACGGCATCGCCAAAGACAGTCCCGCCGCGAGTGTCCCTTTGAGAACGGCCCTTCGAGTGGTGTGTTCCATGACAAGCCCCTTTTCAAGTTTGAAGACCGCAGGGTGTGCACCGCACACCATTGCCATGCCATACCTGCAAGGAAGGTGTGCGGGGCACACCTACGCCTCCTGTACCACGATTCGCCGCCGAGGTCAACCGCCTGACGCCTTGCGGGTTGTCGGGGCCTGCGGGCCGCTGTAGAATCCTGGCACGATGCCGTTTGAAGTTTCAAGTTTGAAGCACCCCAAGCATCCTGCTTCACACTTCACACATCAAACTTGAAACACCGCCTCGTGGAAAGGACGAACGCGCCAATGAAGAAGCTGTTGCGGCTGTACTTTCGGACGTCTCTGGTCCTGCGAATCCTGGCGGGGTTTGTCGTCGGCTCGCTGATCGGCGTTCTGTTCTGGACCCTGTCACGCTCGCCCGGCGCGACCGTCCCACAGACCGCCATTGGCTACATCGCTCCTTTCGGCCAGGTCTTCGTCCATATGCTCAAGATGATCGTCGTGCCGATTATCTTCTTCTCGCTGGTGGTCGGCGCTTCGAGCCTGCCGATCCGCAAGTTCGGGCACATCGGACTCAAGACGCTCGGCTGGTACCTCCTGACGAGCGTGCTGGCGGCGGTGCTGGGGACGGCCCTGGCGTTGGTGCTGGACCCGGGGGCCGGCGCCGACCTGGACGCCTGGCGGCTTCTGGCGGACGGCAAGACGACCGAGGTCCGCGAAATCGCCGAAGACATCCCCGAGGAAGGGACGCTCTCGCAGATCCTTCTGAACCTGTTCCGCAATCCATTCGAGGCACTGGCGACGGGCAATTTCCTTCCCATCATCGTCTTCGCCATCCTGTTCGGCCTGGCGATCCGCGTATCGATCGAAGCAGGCGACGCGCTTCGGGTCAAGCGCCTGGAGGCCCTGGTCGATCTGCTCGAAGCCTGTCGGGACGCGATGTTCAAGCTGGTCGATTGGATTCTCGAATACTCGCCGATCGGCGTGCTGGCCTTGTCGATTGTCAACTTCGGCCTTTACGGCCCGTCCATCGTCGGGCCTTACGTCCGCGTGACGCTGGGCGTCGTCTTCGGGATCGCGGCGATGGTCTTCGTGGTCTATCCGCTGCTGTTGTGGGTGGTGACACGGCAGAATCCGCTCGGCGTCCTGCGACGTATCAAAGAGCCGATGATTATGGCCTTCATCACGCGCAGCAGCGCCGCAACGCTGCCCGTCTCGATCAAAACCGCCGAAGAGGAACTGAGAATCCACAACGAGTTGGCCAGCTTCTCGCTGCCGCTGGGTGCGACGATCAACATGGACGGGGTCTGCGTTCACCTGCCGATGTTCGCGGTCCTGGCGGCCAACCTGTTCGATGTTCCGCTGACGCTCGGCGCGCTGGTGGTGCTGGTGATGACCACCGTCCTGTCGTCCATCGGCGCCGGGGGCGTGCCGGGCGGCAGCCTCATGCTGCTGTTCATCATCCTCGAAAGCATGGGCCTGGACGCCGAGCAGGTGGCGGTGATCGTGGCGCTGGCACTGGGGATCAACCCGATTCTCGACATGTTCGAGACGATGAACAACGTCACGGGCGACCTGGTCTGCACTTATGCGGTCGCCAGCAACGAGAACCTGATCCAGCCGGATTCGGCGAAGATCAATGACGCGTGACAGCGGATTCAGACGGCGGAAAGACCGCCTCGGCGATCCGGAGGCGCAACGTACGGACAGTGCCCTTGTCGTGCGGGTGGGCGCGGTTGGTCAGGATGACGACGTACGTATCGACGGCCGGGTCGCACACGATACTGGTGCCGGTGTAGCCGGTGTGGCAGAAGGCCCGCTCCGATGCGTTCGGGCCTTTGAGCCATGCGTAGTCCGAGTTGACGTCGAAGCCATAGGCGCGGCCGTGGGACTGCGCCGTTGTGAGCATCCGCACGGCATCGGGACTCAGGATTCGCTGGCCGCGCCAGATGCCGCCGTTCAGGAGCATCCGACAGAAGATCGAAAGATCAGACGCTGTGGAAAAGAGCCCCGCGTTGCCGCTGACGCCATCCATCAGTTGGGCCAGCGGGTCGTGGACCGTGCCCCGCAACGGTGTGCCATCAACGATCTGTGTCGGGGCGATCCGGTCCTGCCAGGATGCGGGCGGGTTGAAGGCCGTGCGATTCATGCCCAGCGGCTCGAAGATGTTTTCTTTGCTGAATTCTGCGACGTCCCGGCCGGAGACGGTCTCCACGATGCGGGCCAGCACGATGTAACCCAGGCAGCTATAGCGAAACTCCTCGCCCGGCACATTCATCGCCTCCATGCGACAGGTCTTCTCGATCACCGCCTCCGGACATGGGCTGCCGTGTTCGTCGGCCAGCGATTTGGCGGTGGTATAAGCCGGCAGGCCCGATGTGTGCGTCAGGAGATGCCGGATTCGCGCATCCTCCTTGCCGGCGCAGGCGAAGGTGGGCAGATAGGCGCCGACGGGGTCGTCCACGCTCAGTTGCCCTCGATCGGCCAGGATCAGGATCGACGTCGCGGTCGCAATCGGCTTGGTCATCGACGCCAGATCGAAGATCGTGTCCCTGTGCATCGGCTCGTGCGCCGGCTCGATCATCGCCGCCCCGAACGCCTTGCAGTACAGCACGCGATCCCGCCGGCCCACAAGCACCACCGCGCCGGGAAACTGCCCGGCCGCCATCTCCTCGGCGACAATCGCATCAATACACCCCAGCCGCCGCACCGACGGCAACCGACACCCCGGCGCCCACACCGCCGCCGCCAGAAGCACCACCAAGGAAATCTGCCTCATATTCTGTCCCACTGGTCCTCTACGGCGTGCGTTCGGTGATGCTGACGAGGCCGACGTCGATGTATTGGCCGCCGCCGGTCTGGTGGCAATAGACGGCGAGGCGGTTGAGGTTCGGCTTCAGTGCGGCTCGGGCCTTTTCGCCAAGCGGAATCTGCACGTAGCCGGTGGTATAGCCCTTGACGTCGGCGACGGGCGTCCCGTTGATGTAGACCTTGGCGTCCTCATCGTGATGGATGGACAGATGCAGTTCGGGCGGAATGTTGCCGCCCAGGTCGAAGCTGCGGCGCAGCCAGATGTCGGACGAATCCCATTTCGTGCGGACCACGGTGCCGGGCGTGTTCTCCGTGCCGAAGCCGCCCTTGCCAATCTGCCAGCCGGTGTCGTCGAACTCGTCGGCTTGCCAGCCGTCGGCCGGTTCGCTGGTCGTGTAGCGCCAGACTTGCCCTTCGTCCTGCGAGGTGGGAACGACGGTCCTGATGATCGGAGGCGGCAGATAGAGCTTCTCATTGGCCGCCCGCACCTTCGCGGCGTCCATCTTGATCATCGCCCGGTCGTAGGTCAGCAGGCCGTTGACCTCGATCTCCACGTCGGTCGTCTGCGTGTACACCGCCGCACTGAGGCCGCCGCCGATCAGCGGACGCAGGTTGCCGATCAGGACCAGATACGCGTCGGTGAGCGCCTCACGCGTCTCGTAGCTGCGATAGCCCCAGTTCCTTTCGTCCTGCCAGGTGTGGCCGCGTACGGGCAGGCCCAGGCCGCCGAACTCGCCCAGCACGATCGCCCGCGCCTCTTCCACCGGCGGCGCGGACGGACCAGGATAGCTATGGATGTCGTGGACGTCGCCCACGCCGCGATCGGTCCAGCCGCTGGCGCTGTTCACCAGGCGGGTCGGGTCGAGCTTCTTGGTCTGCTCGGCAATGCGGGCGGTGTCATACTGGCCCCACCCCTCGTTGAACGGCACCCACATTACGATCGACGGGTGGTTGTAGAACGCTTGGATGACGCGGCTCCATTCCAGCTCGAACTGGTCGGCCGATTCTTTCGTCCGCTGGAAGTCCGGGTCGTTGGGACCGATGTAGCCATCGCCGCTGGGCATGTCCTGCCAGACGAGCAGGCCCAGCTTGTCGCACCAGTAGTACCAGCGGGCAGGCTCGACCTTGACGTGCTTGCGAGCCATGTTCATGCCGAATTGCCGGGTGACCTCGACATCATACCGCAAGACCTCGTCGGTCGGCGCGGTGTAGAGCCCGTCAGGCCACCAGCCCTGATCGAGTGGGCCGTACTGGAATACCGGTTTGCCGTTGAGGAACAGGCGGTTGATGCCCTCCTCGTCCTTCTCCAGCGAGATCTTCCGCATGCCGAAATACGACTGCACCTCGTCGTGGACGACCGGCAGATTGAAGTGACCGAGCGTGATCTTGACGTCGTAGAGGAACGGATCGTCGGGCGACCACAGTCGCGGATTGGCGATCGGCACCTCGATGTGGTTGAGGGCCTGCACCGCGGCGACCATTTCGCCGTCGGCCCAGACTTCGACCGTCACAATGTCGCTGCGGGTCAGCTTCGTACCGATCTCGACGATGAGCTTCGCATTGTCGAGGTCGGGCGTGAGCTTGAGACCTTCGATTGCGCGCCGATTCACGGGTTCGAGCCAGACGGTCTGCCAGATGCCGGTCACCGCCGTATACCAGATACCGTGGGGCCGGCGGACCTGCTTGCCACGCGGCTGCGTGCCCGCGTCGGTCGGATCCCACACGGAGACGACGATCTCCTGCGGGCCCGCAGGCCGCAAGGCGTGCGTGATGTCGAAGGTGAAGGGGTCGTATCCGCCCTGATGGTTGCCCACCTTCATGCCATTGACCCAAACAGTGGTGTCCCAGTCCACGGCGCCGAAGTTCAGCAGGATGCGATTGCCCTCGCCCCACTCTTTGGGAATGTCGAGCGTGCGGCGGTACCAGAGTCGGTTGTCCGGCCCGACGGGCTTCATCACGCCGGAAAGGGCCGACTCGACCGGGAACGGCACGAGAATCCGGCCGTCGAATTCCTTCGGCTGCCCGTCGTCCTTCGGGCGAATCGCATAGTCCCACAGGCCGTTGAGGTTGAGCCACCTCTCGCGGACCATCTGGGGCCGGGGGTACTCGGCGTGGACGTTGTCGGGGCTCACGTCCCGCGCCCATTTCGTCATCAGGGGGCCGTCGGCAGGCTTCCAATCGGCGCCGGCGGCCAGGCACAGGCATACGACAAGGACCGCCACGAGCAGAATCATGCCTTGTTTTTGGGATTGTCGGGTTCGTGCTGGACTGCCGTTCATCGTTCAACCTCCAATGGGCATCATGTGCCATGCGTCTTGCGTCGTGCGACCATCCTCCCCAGGACGCGCGATGCTGTGGACCATCTCCATCCTACGGGTAGGGGCGAATCATCATTCGCCCCTACAGTACTGCCCATCGAGCTGCTTTTCAACCAAAATGCCCCCGCTTGGGACAGGGTCGCGCGGCATTCACATGGGTTTGGTGGTGGATCACAGACCCATCATACGGTAGAATGGATTCTCAGACGAGGCGTGGGGCCATTCCCATGTCCGGCGGGGCGAATCGAGGCCTTCGAGGAGGACCGACGAGCCATGCACGAACATCGCAGAGTCCTGCTGATGATGGAAACGTCCCGCTCTTATGGGCGGTCGATTCTCCGAGGGGTGGCCAAGTACGCCCGCACCCACGGGCCCTGGATCTTTCACCGGCCGGCACCGTTCTACTGGGGCAACGCCGGCCGACGGCCCCCGTGGGAGCGATTTCTCAGGCTCGATCTCGATGGTGCGATTGTTCGCGAGCAGACCCGGCGTGAATGGACCGAGCAGTTGGTATCCCGCGGGCTTCCCGTCGTCGTGGCTCCCTACAGCGAACCGTTTGGGCAGGTGCCCAACATCCTGACCGATGATCGCGCCATCGGGACGCTGGCGGCCGACCATCTGCTGCATCGTGGCTTCAGGCATTTCGCCTATTGCGGGTTCGGCGATGCGTATTTCTGGTCGCGCCGACGCGGACGCAGCTTCTGCGAGCGAGTCAGACAGGCGGGTTTCGAACCCTACTGCTTTGACTTCGACCAGTCCCGACCGGCCTCCGGACAGTCCTGGCAGAACCAGCAGCGTGCGCTTGTGGACTGGCTCAGATCGCTTCCCCAGCCGCTGGGGCTGATGGCGTGCAATGACGACCGCAGCCAGTGCGTTCTGGAGGCCTGCAAGACGGCTGAGTTTCACGTGCCCGAGCAGGTAGCGATCATTGGGCTGGGCAACGACGACCTGGTGTGCGATATGGCGACGCCGCGACTGTCGAGTATCGCGCTCAGCACCCAGAAGGCCGGCTATGAGGCCGCTGCCGTGCTGGACAGGCAGATGCAGGGCCAAAGTGCAGCCGCCCCGACGATCATCGTGCGGCCCAGCCACGTCGTGACCAGACAATCCACCGACGTTTTCGCCGTGGAGGACCGCTACGTCCTGGCCGCACTGCGTTTCATCCATCGACGGGCCGGAAAGGAGGCCCTCCAGGTGGACGACATACTCAACGCCGTCTCTATCTCCCGTCGCAGCCTTTACGACCGTTTCGCCAAGACTCTGGGCCGCTCGCCCCACGAGGAGATCCAGCGCGTTCGCATTGATCGATTCACCCGGCTGCTGGTCACCACAGAATTGCCCGTATCTCAGATTGCCTCGGCGTTGGGCTACACCGACGGGAAGAACCTGGCGCGCTACTTCAAACGCGCCACAGGCATGGCACCCTTGAACTATCGCAAGTTCCACGCTTTGCGGTAGTTAGCAAAGAGACATGCACAAAATGAAGACTTTTTGTGCGCCAATGAGGTTGTGCGGCCTTTGGTCTGCCGGGCATAATAGCATCTTGGGAGTCTGTAGAGTGGAAGTGGCGGGTTGGCAGGGCTGTTGCACGGAAGTGGTGCTTGGGAGTGAGGTTTGCCGTTGCGCGTTCTGCGGCTTGGACTCGGGCTTCAAAGGTGAGCCAAGCCGATGAAGAAAAGGCCAGACACGAAAGTCCCGCTTTCGCTTGTGACCGGGAGCGGGTCCATGTCGAACTTATCGAAGGAGGCCGATCATGCGCAAAGAACTCATGCCCATCCTGATTGCCGCCATGCTGTTGGGACTGTTCCACCTCCCGGAAGCACGTGGGGCCGATCCGAGTCTGGTCGGCTGGTGGAAACTCGACGACGGCGCCGGCACAATCGCCCTCGATTCCAGCGGCCGCAGCGTCGATGGAACGCTGTTCGGCGAGCCGGAATGGCTGGCGAAGGCCGTCTACGGAGGCGGCCTGCTGTTTGACGGAACAGACGACTACATCTTCATCGATGGCCACTTCCAACTGGCCGAGTACACGATGTCGGTCTGGTTCCGCGTGGATTCGGCGGGCCAGCGGGATATTCTTTCGGCCTACGCCGTCGGCGTACAACACGGCATCCTTCTGGAGGTCCAGGCCGCCGGCACACTGCGCTATCTGCACCGGTACCCCCTGGGCACAGAGGGGGGGGTGAACGTCTACACCACTGCCTCGTATGCCGACGGCGCCTGGTATCATGCCGCGATCGTCAAGGCATCCGATCAGATCACGTTGTATATCAACGCAGAGCAGGTCGGCTCCACGGCCGATACAAGCGTGTTCGATCCGACCGATTCCTTTGGGCTGGCTGTGGGCGTTCTGGACGACGAGAGAGGGGTGGATCGCCCCTTCCTCGGTCCGATGGATGACATTCGCGTCTACGATCGCGCGCTGGCGCAAGCCGAGATACGCAAGGCCATGGCCGGTCTCGGGCCCGACAGCGAGAAGGCCTCAGCACCCATGCCCGAAGACAACGCAACGGACGTTCCGCGCGACGTCATCCTGAGCTGGACGGCCGGCGAATTCGCCGCGACGCACGATGTCTACTTCGGGACGTCGTTCGACGACGTCAATGCCGCCGGTCGAGTCAATCCGCTGGGCGTGCTCGCGAGCCAGAGTCAGAGCGGTCTGTCGTATGATCTGCCGGACACTCTCGATTTCGAGACGACCTACTACTGGCGCGTCGATGAAGTCAACGCCGCCCCGGACAACACGATCTTCCGAGGCAACGTCTGGAGCTTCACCACCGAGCCGTTCGTCTATCCCATCGCAGACATCGTCGCCACCACCAACGGGACCTCCGAGGAAGGGGCCGGGCCTGAGAACACCGTCAATGGCTCGGGCATCAACGCGAGCGACCAGCATTCCACCGCCGCAACCGACATGTGGCTGGTCAATCCGCCGGATGAAGAACCTCTCCACATTCAGTATGAGTTCGACCGCGTCTACAAACTCCATGAGATGCGCGTCTGGAACTACAACGTCATGTTCGAACTGGTGCTCGGTATCGGGCTGCGGAACGTGACAGTCGCGTACTCGGTGGATGGCCAGGACTGGGTCGCACTCGGCGATGTCGAGCTGGCCCGCGCCACGGCCAAGGCCACCTACGTCTACAATGCCACCGTCGATTTCGGCGGTGTTCCGGCCCGATACGTCCGTCTGACCGTCCAAAGCGGATGGAGCGAGGTGGGCCAGTTCGGTCTCAGCGAGGTTCGCTTCCTGTACATCCCGGCCCATGCCCGCGAGCCACAGCCGGCGGACAACGCCGCGGATGTGGATGTCGCCAGCGTTCTGCGCTGGCGCAGCGGCCGCGACGCGGTTTCCTACGATGTGCATCTGGGTTCGGATCCGGCGGAACTGGCCCTGGTTGGCACGGTTGACGCCGCCACATTCGCACCGGAAGACCTTGAATTCGGCCGCACATACTACTGGACGGTCGATGCCATCAATCCGGCCGATGCAAACCCCGTCTGGAGCAGCGACATCTGGAGCTTCTTGACACAGCCGTATGCTTTGATCGACGGATTCGAGACCTACACCGACGACATTGATGCCGGACAGGCAATCTTCGACACATGGCTCGACGGATGGGTCAACAACACCGGCTCGACGGTCGGCTACCTCCAGGCCCCTTTTGCCGAGAAGGTCATCGTACGCAACGGCGGTCAGTCCATGCCGTTGCAATACGATAACGCGGACTCGCCATTCTATTCCGAGGCCGAGCGCGTCTTCGACTCGTCACAGAACTGGACGGGCAACGGCGCCGACACACTGGTGCTCCACGTCCGTGGCAATGCGCCTGACTTCAAGGAAGCGGCCGACGGGCGGATCATCATGAGCGCGATCGGGGAAGACATCTGGGGCACCGCCGATCAGTTCCGCTTCGCCTACAGAAACCTCAACGGCAACGGCTCGATTGTCGTCCGCGTCGACAGCCTGGTGCGCAGCGACGAGTGGGCCAAGGCGGGCGTGATGATCCGTGAGACGCTCGAAGCCGGCTCAAAGCACGCCTTCGTGGCTGTGACGCCGGAGCCAGGTCATGGCGTCTCGTTCCAGCGCCGTCCCATAGCCGGCCAGGACAGCGCCAATACGGATGTGCCCGATATCGCCATACCGCACTGGGTGAAGCTGACCCGAACGGGCAACGTCTTCACCGCCCAGCAGTCGGCCGACGGCGTCACCTGGGTCGATATCCCCGTCAGTCCCACCCTGGAAATCGGGATGGCCCCCAACGTCTATATCGGCCTGGCGCTGACCAGCCACAGCACCAGTGCGACGACGGCAGCGGAATTCTCGAACCTGTCAACAACCGGCGAGGTGACCGGCCCGTGGCAGACGGCGGCGATCGGCGTCGCTCAACCCGTGGGCAACTCGGCCGAACCAATGTATGTGCGACTCGAGGACGCCACGGGCAAGAGCGTGACCATCGTGAGCGCCGACGAGGCGATCACCGCGCGTCCAACATGGCAGGCATGGGAAATTTCGTACGGTGACTTAGCCGGTTTGGACCTCAGCCGCATTCAGAAGATGGCCATTGGCGTCGGCAGCAAGACCAGCCCGATCACCGGAGGCACCGGCACCGTCTACATCGACGACATCGGCTTTGGCCGCCCTGCCACCGTTGGCGAGTAACTGCGGCAATGGAGCGGGCAGAGATCAGCCACGGCAACGTAGAGCAGGATCGTGGCTCCGGCCTCTGCAAGTCAGTAGGATGGCTTGGGCCCATGCGACCGATATGGCATGGGCTCAAGTTCATCGTACCTCTTCAACTCGGGGACACGGGATGCGCGGTTGGTTCGCCCTGGCAACCGCAAAGTGGCGAAACAAAAACGCAATCATGCCTTGCAGTACGAGACGAAATATGGCATACTAACCAAGTTCGCGGCGTCTTCGGAGGCGGTGTGCGCCACGCCCGGTGAGGCGGTAGTGCCCGCATCGAACGCAAGCCGCGACCGGAGGAGTTGGGAAACCAGATGGTTCAAGACAACGGAGAGGGTGTTGATTGCGCCTATCCATCAGTACAGTCCGACATCCGGCAAAAGCGATCTGCGATGTATCCCAGTCCGTTCCTCCCGGTCCCGATGAACATCGCGATCGGGCCAGGACGAGACCGGGAGCGGTAAATCACTCGAGTTTCTTTAGATGGAGGAACATCATGTCCAGGCAGTTTGTGTGTGCAGTCTGTTCCGTTTTGCTGGGTGCGGCCCTCGCCGGTGCGGCCGAGGTCACGCCGGTGGTCTTCGTGGATTTCGCGGGGACTTTGTCCGGTACATCCTACGAATTGGGACCGCGTGAGATCGACACAACCGGCAGCTTCGCCGCACATAACGGGACGGAAGTCGTGTCCGCAGGGCTGGGCGTCCTCACCAATGCGGACGGCAGCAATCAGGAGAGCTTCGAGTTCGATGCCTCGGCGTTCAACAGGAACGCCGCCGAGTTCACCGGGACGGCCTTTGTCGTCGAGGCGGTCTTCACCCGCACCGATGCCGGCGGCGAGATGGCGCCGATCATGGATCTGGGCGGCCAGTGCTTCATCCGCTTCCACGACGGACTCTCGGCCGGCTGCTGGAACGGCAGCACCGAGGTGGTCAACAACAATATCGAACCGAGTCCCATCGTGGGCGAGACGCATCACTACGCCATCGTATACGACGGCGCCCAGACCATCGACTACTACAAGGACGGCGCTCTGATCTTCCAGAGCGACAACGGTTCGCCCAAGGACATCACTCGCTGGATCTCGTGGGGCAACATTCGGCACAGCTCCGTCGACGGCGGCCGGCAGCTCATCGGCGAATACGAGTCGGTGGCATTTTCGACGTTCACCGGCACGTTCGACCCGGAAAAAGACTTCATTCTGCCCGAGGGTCCTGTCTCGCGTGCTTTGGCCTATGCACCCGATCCGGCCGAAGAGGCCACCGACGTCCTGCGAGACACCGTCTTGAACTGGATGCCCGGCGAATTCGCCGTCGCGCATGACGTGTACCTCGGAACGAACTGGGACGACGTCAACGACGCGGACAGGAGCGATCCGCGAGGCGTGCTCGTCAGCCAAGCCCAGGCCGGCACCACATACGATCCGGCGGAACTCCTCGAGTTCGGGCAGACCTACTACTGGCGCATCGACGAGGTCAACGCCGCCCCCGACAACACGATCTTCAAAGGTGCGGTCTGGAGCTTCACCGCCGAGCCGTTCGCCTATCCGATTGCCGGCATCGTCGCCACCAGCAACGGCGTCTCGCAGGCAGGATCGGGACCGGAGAACACCGTTGATGGATCGGGGCTCGACGACCTCGACCAGCACTCGACCAACAGCGCTGATATGTGGCAGGCAGGCGCCCCCGAGGGCGAGGCATTGTGGATTCAGTACGAGTTCGACAGGGTCTATCAACTTCATGAGTTGCTCGTCTGGAACCACAACACGCAGTTCGAGCCGCTGCTCGGCTTCGGAACCAAGGACGTGACGGTCGAGTACTCGCTCGACGGGATCGACTGGACGGCACTGGGCGATGTTGAGCTTGCCCGAGCCACGGGCGCGACGACCTATACATACAACACGACCGTCGATCTCGGCGGCGTCCCGGCAAGATACGCCCGGCTGGTGGTCAGCAGCGCCTACGGCGGCACGGGACAGTTCGGCCTGAGCGAAATCCGGTTCACATTCGTTCCGGCGCATGCCCGGCAGCCGGAGCCGGCGGACGCAGCGATCGACGTGGATGTCGATGCCGCCCTGACCTGGCGGGCCGGACGCGACGCGGTCTCGCACAACGTCTATCTCGGCACCGATCCGGCGAGCCTCACACCGGCCGCAACCGTAAGCCAGGCGAGCTTCGTGCCCGATCTGGTCTTCGGCAATGTCTATTACTGGCGAGTCGATGAGGTCAATCCCGACGCCAGCCCCGACACATGGGAAGGCGACCTGTGGAGTTTCACCACGGCTGAGTATGCCACCATCGACGACATCGAGAGCTACACCGACGACATCGACGCCGGCCAAGCCGTCTTCCAGACCTGGATCGACGGCTGGACCAACAACACCGGCTCGCTCGTCGGCTATGCCCAGTCCCCGTTCGCCGAGAAGACCGTCGTCCACGGCGGCCGCCAGGCGATGCCTCTGGAGTACGACAACGCCGAGGCCCCCTTCTATTCCGAGGCCTCGCGCACCTGGGACGCCCCGCAGGACTGGGCCGGCAACGACGCCAGAACCCTGCGGCTGTACTTCTACGGCGCCGAGACCAACGCGGCCGACACACTCTACGTGGCGGTCGAGGACAGCACCGGCGCCGTGGCGGTCGTGACGCATCCGAACCCCGAGGCGCTGACGGTCGCCGCCTGGCAGGCCTGGACGATTCCCTACAGCGAGCTGGCCGGCGTGAACATGGCCCGCGTCAAGACGATGTACATTGGCGTCGGCAATCGCAACGCACCGACCGCCGGCGGAAGCGGCCTGATCTTCCTCGACGACATCGGCTTCGGCACGCCCCTGGCCGAATGATCGTGACGGATATGGATTCGCGGGGGCGAGGCATATGCCTTGCCCCCACGGGCCAAGGGGAATTCCGCGGCGCGCCGCAGACGGGACAAATCTGGAAGGTTTTGCTGGCCAGGATGGCGATCCTGTGGTATAGTCTGCTCCGGCAGAGCCGAAACGCTCTCCGACTCGGATACGAAGGCATTTTTTACCGGCCGGGTCCCATGCAAGCCGAGCCCGCGAACCTGGTCAGGCGGGGAACCGAGCAGCCATAAGTGGACGCTTGGTTGTGTGTGGGTTAACCCGGCCGATCTTTTTCGATTTGCCAGTTACGATTTTCGATTTACCATTTGCCGGGTGGAGAGGGTGGTGTATGGATCGGGACGAACTGATGAGAAGGCTCAAACAGTTCGCCCATCGATGTGTCAAGTTAGCTTTTGCTCTGTCGGAGAACGTTCTTGGGCGGCATATTCGGGGGCAACTGATTCGTTGCTCAACCGGCGCAGCGGCCAATTACCGAGCGGCCTGCGTGGCGCAGTCACGCGCCGCATTCGTGGCCAAATTGAGCATCGTAATCGAAGAGGTGGATGAATCCTGCTTCTGGATGGAATTCATCATTGATGAGAGCCTGCTTCCAAAGGAACGCGTGGCTCCTCTCCTGGCCGAAGGCAAGGAGCTGAAGGCGATCTTCATCTCGGCAAGGCACACGACCAGGACGAATCGTAAATCGTAATTCGTAAATCGAAGATCCTATGGCTTACACCGTTCTCGCACGAAAATACCGGTCGCAGACGTTCGACGACGTGGTCGGGCAGGACCCGATCTCCAAGACGCTCAAGAACGCCATCGAGACGGGACGCGTCGCCCATGCGTATCTGTTCTCGGGCACGCGAGGCGTCGGCAAGACTACGATGGCCCGGATTCTCGCCAAGGCCCTCAACTGCCTCAAGTCCAAAGGACCGACGACGAGTCCCTGCTGCAAGTGCGACAGTTGCGTCTCGATCAACACCGGCGAAGACATCGACGTCATCGAAATCGACGGCGCGTCGAACAACCGCGTCGATGAGATTCGCGAACTGCGTGAGAATGCGATCTACCGACCCGCCCGGGCCCGCTACAAGATCTACATCATCGACGAAGTGCACATGCTGACGACGCAGGCGTTCAACGCCCTGCTCAAGACGCTGGAGGAGCCGCCGGAGCATGTGAAATTCATCTTCGCCACGACCGAGCCCAACAAGGTCATCGCCACGATCCAGTCGCGGTGCCAGCGGTTCGATTTTCACAACATCAACCCCAAGCAGGTCGCCGGGCAGCTCAAGAGCATCCTCAAGAAGGAGAAGATCAAGTACGAGGACGATCTCGTGCTGGCCTTGGCAAAGATGGCCAACGGGTCGATGCGCGACGGCCTGAGCCTGCTGGATCGGCTCATCAGTACGGGGATCCAGCCGTTGTCGGTGGACCTGCTGGAGGACTTCCTCGGCCGGCCCAACGCCGAGAAGGTCCAAACGCTCGTCGAGAAGATCGGCGACGCCGATGCGGCCGGCACGCTGACGGCGACGGAAGACCTCATCAACACAGGCCTGGGCGAGGCGCAGATCGTCGACGCCCTGACCGAGCAGATGCGTGACCTGCTGGTAATCGTCTCGGCCGGAGTCGACACCGATCTGCTGATTCTAACGGCCGACCAGAAGGAGCGGGCCGCCGGACTGGCGAAGAAGTTCGACACAGCAGCGTTGATCTACAACATCACGGCGCTGGAAAAGCTCCGCTGGGCCGTCAAGAACAGCGATACGCCCCGGGCCCTGCTCGACGCCTCTCTGCTCCGATTCGCACTGAGCGAGCACTTCATCAACGTCGATGAGTTGCTGGCCCGCTCATCGGGCAGCGCCGTCGCACCGGTCAAAAAAAAACTGCCGGTAGAGACTAAGCCCGACACGGCGATCTTGTCGATCCCAACCAGACCGGCTGAGCCCCGCGCGGGCGTCGTACCCGTCTCCCACGCAGAACCGATGCCGGAGGACCTGGCCGCATCGTGGCCGGAGGTTCTCGAATCCCTCGCCAAGCAGCTCAGCCCGGCTACCACCAGCCTGCTGACCGGATCGAGTCCCAAGGACTTCGTCGGCGAGACACTGACCATCGAATTTGCCGCCACCGCCAAGATGCAGAAGGAGATGTGCGAGAGCAACGGCCGAAGCGATCAGATCGCGGAAGCCCTGAGCCGATGTCTTGGCCGAGCCGTTCGCGTCAGGTTCACCCTGGCAGATGCTCCTCAGGCCGACGCCGGCGCCGAACGCATCCCCTTCGCCGAACGACAGCGTCAGGTCCTCAGCGATCCGGGCGTCAAGACCGTCCTCATGGAACTCGGCGCCACCGTCACGGGCATCGAGGAAGAATAGCCCCCGAGTTGCCCCGGAGCAGGCTCCGCCCAAAAAGCTGACACTCGAACTTTCCCCACAGACGTGCTATGCTGTCGTCGGCTCGATACCGGGCTTGCAGATCGGATGACGCCATACAGTCATATTCAGGAAGGAGATACGATGGACACGCCGCATGCTGTCTCTCGCCGGACGTTTGTCAGACGGTCGCTCGCAACCGCAGCCGGCGTCGGCCTCTGGAGCACGACCCAATCGTGGGCCGGCGCCAACGACCGAGTCCGAGTCGCCGTCGTGGGCATTCGGGGCCACGGATTCGGCAGCCACATCCGAAACTACCCGCTCCTGCCCAACGTCGAGGTGGCCGCCATCTGCGACGTGGACGAGAACTTCTTTCCCGAGCGGCTCAGGTGGTTTGAACAGAACGACAAGCCGATCCCCAAGACCTATGTCGATATCCGCAAGCTGCTCGAAGACAAGAGCATCGACGCCATCAGCGTCGCGACGCCCAACCACTGGCACGCGCTGGCGGGCGTCTGGGCCTGCCAGGCGGGCAAGCATGCCCACATCGAGAAGCCCTTCACGCACAACATCTTCGAGGGGCAGAAGCTGATCGAGGCGGCGAAGAAGTACAATCGCGTGGTCCATCACGGCACGGAGAGCCGCAGCTCGAAGGCATATCAGGAAGCGATGGAGTTCATGCGCACCGGCGGCCTGGGCGAGGTCTATCTCGCCAAGGGCACCTGCTATAAGTGGCGCGACACGATCGGGCGCACGCCCGTCGAGCCGGTGCCGGCAGGCGTCAACTACGATCTCTGGCTGGGCCCGGCCCCAAAGCGGCCGTTCACCCGAAACCGCTTCCACTACAACTGGCACTGGCACTGGGACTACGGCAACGGCGACATCGGCAACCAGGGCGTGCACGAAATGGACATCGCCCGCTGGGGGCTCGATGTCACACTGCCGAGGCGTGTCACAGCGATGGGCGCGCACGTGATGTTCGACGACGACCAGGAGACGCCGAACATACTGATGGCCACATACGAATTCGACAATCCCAGCGGCCGGGGCGACAGGAAGAAGATCCTTCAGTTCGAGGTCCGTCACTGGATCACCAACTACGAGGGCGGTTTCAGCAAGCCGCCGGACAACAATATCGGCAACATCTTCTATGGCTCCGAAGGCTACATGACGATGTATGGGGGGCGCTGGCAGACCTTCCTGGGCCGGAAACATGAGCCCGGCCCCTCCGGCGTCGAGAAAGGCAACACGGACCGCGCCCACTATCAGCATTTCATTGACGCCGTACGAGCCAACGACACCTCCAATCTGCCCGGCACGGTCGAGGACGGCCACTATAGCTGTTCGCTCATTCACATGGCCAACACTTCATATCGGCTCGGCCGCTCGCTGGACTTCGACCCGAAGCAGCAACGATACGTCAACGACGATGAGGCCAACCGAATGCTGACGCGGCAGTATCGCCGTCCGTTCGTGGTTCCGGAAGACGTTTAGCCATTCCCTTTCAACGGAGAACAGAAGACATCTATGAGCAGTGCGTATACAGAGAGCCTGAACAAGCTGATTGAGGAGTTTGGGCGGCTTCCCGGCATCGGGCCCAAGACCGCCGAGCGTCTGGCGTTCCACATCCTAAAGACCGATCCGCCCGAGGCGATGAAGCTGGCCGACGCCATTCGCGACGTCAAGACGCGCATCAAACGCTGCAAGGTCTGCTGGAACCTCTCCGAGGACGACACCTGCCAGATCTGCGCCGACCCCCAGCGGGACCAGGGGCTGATCTGCGTGGTCGAGCAGCCCAAGGACGTCATCAGTCTGGAGAAAACCGGCACGTGCAAGTGGCTGTACCACGTCCTCGGCGGCCATATCGCCCCTCTCGACGGGGTCGAGGCGGACGACCTGACGATCCGGCAGCTCGTCGAGCGGGTCCGCGGCGGGCAGGTGCGGGAGATCATCATGGCCACAAATCCCAATCTGGAAGGCGACGGCACGTCGCTGTACATCAGTTCGCTGCTGCGCCCGCTCGGCGTACGAATCACACGACTGGCCCGAGGACTGCCCACGGGATCGACCATCGAATACGCCAGCGGTAAGATCCTCACCGACGCGATCCTCGGACGGCAGGAACTCGAATAGTCGTCAACGCATCTTCGTCACGGAAAAGGGAGGCACGAGACCTATGGCAACCCAGGGACGGGTCAAAGTCGGGATCATCGGTTCGCAATTCGAGGCGGACATCCACGCCGCATCGTTTCAGATCATGCCGGACGAGGCCGAAGTCGTGGCCGTGGCCTCGCCGACGCCCGACCATGCCAAGGCACTGGCCGAGCGATACAAGATCCATCGCGTATTCACCGACTATCGGCAGATGCTGGCTGAAGACGATATCGAGATGGTCACGATCACCGCGCCGAACGCGCTGCACTGCCAGATGACCGTCGATATCGCCAACGCCGGAAAACACGTGGTGTGCGAAAAGCCCCTGTGCATGACGCTCGAAGAAGCGGACCTGATGATCGACACGTGCCGGCGCAAAGGCGTGCTCCTGATGTACGCCGAGGAACTGTATTTCACACCGAAATACGTCAAGGCCAAAGAGATGGCCGATCAGGGCGCGTTCGGCAAGATATACCTCGTCAAGCAGAGCGAAAAGCACTTCGGACCCCATGCACCGTGGTTCTGGGACGTGAGCAAGTCGGGCGGCGGCGTCTTCATGGACATGGGCTGTCACGGCATCGCCTTCTGCTGGTGGTTCCTGGGCAGGCCCGAGATCAAGAACGTCTTCTGCCAGATGGGCACGTACGTCCACGGCGACAAGACCAAGGGCGAGGACAACTCCGTCTGCATCATCGAGTTCGCCAACGATGCGGTGGGGCTGATCGAGGACAGTTGGGCTCGTCG